>Ga0268247_10000219_pt1 | contig 20480 bp, 12 predicted proteins | sample AgamicOrMae_FD_200245 | JGI IMG/M metagenome (GOLD analysis project Ga0268247, IMG submission 200245) | Agave microbial communities from Guanajuato, Mexico - Or.Ma.e (v2) (version 2) | ecosystem: Host-associated > Plants > Phyllosphere > Phylloplane/Leaf | place: Guanajuato, Mexico | collected...
CACCTCACAGTCTCGATCATCAATCCTGCTCTCTATCGGGCGCACCAGGTACACAGGTTTGCAAGAGGCCACAATCATTGCGAAACCGACGATGTTACTTGGCTTGATTGTCAAGTCGGGGTCATGATGTAGCTCGAAAATTATCCACCGCGCAGAATACTGGCGGCAATGCCCCGACCGGGCAAAAGTCAACGATTTTGGCCACAGAAAACCCCGTGCCCTGGCTCACTGGATGAGTGGATGACCCCATGCGTACATCTGTACGCATGGCCTATTGCAAGATAAAATTGCCGACGTACTGGCGCCTTCAAATTGTGCTTCGTGCCAATCCGCCACCTTTTGGTGATAAATTTCTAGAACCCCTTTATTATATTTAATTACCAATAATCATGCTAAATCTGGTGCCACCGTCATCATGTGACACGAAAGACGGTCTCAAGGCCTACTATGTAACTAAAATAGAGGAACTTCAATTAGTCGTATCGGAGAAGACGCAAAACTTGCGCCGTCTGCAAGCTCAACGAAATGAGCTCAACGCCAAAGGTGAGTTATGTCTGACAAGGCCTCTCATGAACTGATTACCCATTGGCGGAGAGATTCTAACCATACCACAACTGAAAACCCCGATTCCCTTGTTATCCGAGACAGTCCGCATGCTTCGTGAGGAACTCCAGCAGCTGCAGGAGCAAGGATCCTATGTTGGCGAAGTAGTGAAGGCTATGGATAAGAAGAAGGTCCTTGTCAAAGTCCATCCCGAGGGTAAATTTGTTGTTGATTTAGATAAAAACATTGACATCAAGGATATAACACCAAACTGTCGGGTTGCTCTGAGGAACGATTCATATACTCTACATAAGATTTTACCCAACAAGGTAGATCCCCTCGTCAGTTTGATGATGGTGGAGAAGGTTCCAGACTCAACTTACGAAATGGTCGGTGGTTTAGACAAGCAGATCAAGGAAATCAAAGAAGTCATTGAGTTGCCCGTTAAGCATCCAGAAATCTTTGAGGCATTAGGTATAGCCCAACCGAAGGGAGTTCTGCTCTACGGTCCTCCTGGAACGGGTAAGACCCTTTTGGCGAGAGCCGTCGCCCATCACACAGACTGTACATTTATACGTGTTAGTGGTTCCGAGTTAGTGCAAAAATTTATCGGTGAAGGCTCTAGAATGGTGCGAGAACTGTTCGTCATGGCAAGGGAGCATGCTCCTTCAATTATATTTATGGACGAAATAGATTCCATTGGTTCTTCTCGTATTGAGTCAAACTCTGGTGGCGACTCAGAGGTTCAAAGGACCATGTTAGAACTCCTGAATCAACTAGACGGTTTTGAGGCGACCAAGAACATAAAAGTTATTATGGCAACAAATCGTATTGACATCCTAGACCCAGCCCTTCTTCGTCCAGGTCGAATAGATCGTAAGATTGAATTCCCTCCGCCAAACGAGGATGCTCGAGCGGAGATCTTGAGAATTCATTCGAGGAAGATGAATCTAACTCGTGGAATTGACCTGAAAAAGATAGCTGAGATGATGCCTGGAGCTAGTGGTGCCGAGGTGAAAGGAGTGTGCACCGAGGCCGGTATGTACGCCCTTCGTGAGCGTCGTGTTCATGTGACACAAGAGGACTTTGAGATGGCTGTGGCCAAAGTTATGCAAAAGGATGCCGAGAAGAACATGTCGATCAAGAAATTGTGGAAATAAATTTGGCTTCATGCCATCCGTAGAGTTCTTAGTTCTTTGGGTGCTCCATCGTTTGTTTCTAGGCTGCCGATCGACTAGGGCTGATCAAAGATATATCAGTATCTAGGTCCGTATCATCCCAGATCTCGCCTTTCGAGAGCTGGCACACAATGGTGTCTATTGAAGAGAAAAGATCCTGCTCGCAATTCGAGTGGATGACGACACTGAGATCATGATGAGATTTTCATTTGTCCAATTTATCCTTATCGCTTGTCGCTCGCCATTAGTTGGCACACTCTTTTTAGTTTTTCCCCCTCAAATCTTTTGTCTGCTTGCAGCGAAAATATCTCGTCCAAAGTAGCGGTCCAAGAAATTAAGGAGTCTGTTTTTTTCGGACGCCATCACTCTGTCAACAAGACATCCTTAGCCTCTTCCAAGATTGACACTAAGTCTGAAATCCTAATAATCGCCCGCAAGTTCTCAAGATAATCATCCAAATATGGCTCAACCAATTGATCCGGATTGTATGACTTTAACTAGATTTCTGATTGGCGAGCAACGAAGAATACCAAGTGCCACAGGTGAACTGACCACACTGCTAAATGCGCTTCAAACTGCGATCAAGTCCGTCTCATCAGCCGTCAGAAAAGCCGGTATGACAAATCTCTTTGGCTTGGCCAAAACTAAAAATGCCACTGGCGATGACGTGAAACGGCTAGATGTCCTCTCGAATGAGTTGTTTATAAACATGTTGCGCTCCTCGTTCACTTGTCACAAAATGATAAGCGAGGAAAACGACGATATCATGGTCATAGAGCCGGCAAAGGCTGGAAAATACTTCATCGCCTTCGATCCTCTGGATGGTTCTTCGAACATCGAGGCTTCCGTGAGTATTGGTAGTATCTTTGCTGTCTATAGGCACGATACAACGGCAGCCGGCTTGCCCAAGGGAGACGCCATTGTTGCGGCTGGTTACGCCTTGTATGGATCGGCCACAGTTATCGTGTTGGCAGTCAATAACAGTGTCAACTGCTTCATGCTCGATCCAGCCATAGGCGAGTTCATCCTCACTGAGCCAAATATCAGAATGAAACCCCGTGGCACCATATACAGTGTCAATGAGGGCTATCATGCAAAGTGGGACCAAGCAATGAAGAATTATGTAGAGTCTAAGAAGTATCCGAAAAAGTCCGGCGCCAAGGCGTACTCTAGTCGCTATGTTGGCTCCATGGTAGCCGACATGCATCGTACCTTCAAGTATGGTGGCATATTCTTGTATCCCAGCACTACTGATGCCCCCAATGGTAAGCTCCGATTGCTCTATGAGTGCAACCCAATGGCTTACGTTGTTGAGAAGGCTGGAGGCAAAGCAATGGCAGCTCCCGGCGTCCGCATCTTGGACATCAATCCGACCAACATCCACCAGAGGACTCCAATTTTCATTGGAAGTGCGGAGGATGTGGATGAAATCATGGAAGAATACGTCAAGCTGAAGGGAATAAGGACCACCAGATGAGCTGGACACCCTGGAGATGCCCCGTCATAGTCGCGCTAATATGTTCCTCTCTATTTTTTAGCTGTCTAGCAGAGCAAGTAGGCCCAGATTTCTTCAAATCATTAAAATGCGTCAATCAGGGCGGTGATCAAGACTGTAGAATAGAGCTGCCGTGATTAACTTGCGCCACAACTCTTTTGTGGTCGCTGTCGGTTCATTCACGTCTGTGCAGTGGTATTCACGTGCCAATAGTATACATTGTCCAAAATAAAGCCTTTCATTTTACCCGTAGGGACTACTTTAACTGTTACAAGTTGGCTCGTTCAAGTATGTCAGCGAAAGGATTGTAACAATGTAAAGGCACGCTCCAATTAATTGTTACGAAGTGCCGATTGAGGTGAACAGGCGAAGAGTATAGCTCCGACATCTATATCATGCTGTATGGGAGTGTTTCCGATCGATTCGGACGGATGACTGTTCGAACAAGTTTCACGCCAGCTATTCGTCCTGCCACATTTGATCTGATAATCGACACCATTGCAACACACACCTGTCCTGCACGGGTTAATCACATGATACCGCTGAGTATCTGGGAGCTTCTGTTTGATGGTTCAGTGATCACGTGCAACTGTTGAACAGTCGTGAGTTATCTCTTTGAATTCACCTCACAAAGACAGTGTCACACTGATTCTCTCAACCATTGAACCATATAAAAATGTCCCTAGACTGTTTGATCATTGATCGCAGACGTTGAGTTGGTTGATTTACAGAATTTGTAAGAATAAATAGACCGACTGGGATCACAATTGGCAAATCGTTCGGCAAGATGTTCAAGTTCAAGATGCACAGCAAAGTGTTGGTTGCCGTTCTCTTTTTTGGCCAGCTCATCGAGCTCAATGTGAACCTTTGCATTGCGCTCAACATGGAAAGAGCCAGTCCAATCAACCGGATAAAGCTCTTTCGGCAAGAGTTACAGTGGCCCCGTCAACTCTCCTCCGCGTCAAATCTCGACGAGCCAGCTGTGAGCACGAGCGGCCCTTTGGTAAAGTCTGGACGTCAGTTGAACATTAATCAAGACGGAAGTGCAAAGAGACGATTCACAAGATCTCCAGTGGGCCAGGTGAAACTAACTCATGACACGGAGAAACGACTCAGTCAGTCTCTGGCGAGCACTGGATCGTACGAGTATTTCGGAGAAATTCAGGTTGGCACTCCTGAGCAGACCTTTTTTGTCCTATTCGACACTTCGTCAAGTCTATTTTGGTTGCCATCAGTTGGATGTAAATCGGATAATTGCATTTCGTTATCCAAATTCAATGGATCCCGTTCGAGCACCTTCAGAAGAGATGAAACGACCAAAAAGTTTCTCGTTGCAAGTTACGACGATGATGATATTCAAATCAAGGCCCATTTGGGGCACGATACTGTCTCCTTTGGTGGAATGACACTCGAGGATCAACTGTTTGGCGAGGTGGTTGATCTTGGCGGGCAGGCAACTCGCCGGATGCCAGTGGACGGCATCATGGGTCTTGGTCTTGGTCGTGGTTTTGCAAGCAGCGCTCACTGGCTCAAGGCGAAGTACAACTGCTCCGATCAAATTGCCGGCGCGGCCAACATCAACGTAGATGGTCTCGCCAATGATGAGTGCTTGACTCAAGGTGAAATTGATGAGAAATTCCACAACCTATTGGAGAATTTGTCAGCACAAAAGTTGCTCAAGGAACCAATATATTCGTTGTACTTGAATGGCGAGAATGAGAACAGAAACGTTTACAATGCTCACAATGGCGAGCTGATATTTGGGGAAATTGTTGAGGATTATTATGTGGGAGACAATATCACCTACACCCCAGTGACTCGGGCGGATTTTTGGGAATTCACATTGGAAAGGGTGGCTCTGGAGAATGCAAATGGGGCAGAGATGGAGATCGGATGCGAATCGGGCTGTCCAGTGATAGTGGACACGGGCTCTCACTATATAGGCGGCCACTTCGTGGACGTGGATCGGCTGAACAGGAAGATTGGAGCCCTGCCTCAAGAGGACGGAATGTACAGTTTGGGCCCCTGCGAGCTCACTCTCTTGCCTGACCTAATATTCCATATAGGTGGCCAAAAGTTCAGCCTGAAACCTGAGCAATACATCGAAAAGGTGTACGTGGGCCGCTCGCTCGTGACCTGCATATCTGCTCTCAAAGTGATCGACTCGGAGCGCTATCCATTTTGGACTCTGGGCGAGCTCTTCTTGAAGCGCCACTACATTGTTTTCGACTTTGGACAGAGGCGTCTAGGCTTTGCCAAGTCGCGCCCAAGCGACCCAATCGAGGTTGAATTGAAGCTCAAAAGATACTCGCACTATTTTGGACGCAAGGGGGCGAGCGCCTAGAGGCGTTTGGGCATCACCATGGAACTTTTACAGTGATGCAGTGCATAATAACAACCAGTGGATTTCTATCACACTAATCTCTTCTCTTTATAAATAAAAACTCACTCTGACTGACTGAGAGAGTCGTGACTAGTCAAAAGGGTTCGGTCAGCAGTGTGCTCGATTGCAATGGCGGATGTTGACAAGTTTCAACCGTTCAATATCTGACTAAATCAATCAGGGTGGGCGACAGGGGCAACAGGTGATCGCGCAAATTGTTGCTCCACTTGGACAATATTCTATAGATCAGCACTCCGTCGTAGCACTTGCAAACTAGCACGTTTGGTCCGGGAAAATTGTACAACGAATTGATCTCTTTATATGCGGACAGAGTTTGATTGAGAGTCTCTATCATGTGCTTGAAGGGGAGATTTGTCTCATCGTGTTTGTCAATCAGTTTGAGTGCCTGAATTGAGAGCTCCTCGAGCCGTTTGCGCATCACTCGATGGTCGGCCGGAATGTCCCGACTTTGGGTGTCGCCCTGCTGTTCGGTTGAGTGAAAGACGAAACTGTTTATCAGAGCAATATAGAATTTTTCCCTAAACTCTTGTGCCATATAGATGCTCGCTGGGGATACCTTAGTTCTGTGTGAGCCACTAGAGCTCTTGCTCGAATCCAGATCGGTTTGAACCGTTTTTGTGCTCTGCTGGGTCTGGCGACTCTTGGTAGTGTTGGGCGAATTGTCCAAAGTTTCTCTGAAGGCCACCCGAGTTCCAAAGAAGGCCAGATAGAGCAACAAAGACAGTCGCTTGGCGTTGTCCAAGTCAATCTTCAGATGTCCCTCCAAGTGGTTGGCCAGTTCGTTGATTTTTCCCTCATCAAAATGGAACATCTTGAACAGAAGCTCTCTCGTAAAGCGGGCATTCTGGCTCATCTTGATTGGGACCAAATCTCTATAAGATAAACTAGTGAAATGTCGGTCGAACAGCGATGGATTCATCTGCAAACCCATTTGGGCATTTAGATACTGTCTAACAGGGTCGGCAAGCGAGAATGTGGAACGAAAAGTGTAATGAATATCCTCAACTAGCAATCGAGTAAAATTGGTCTTCTGTCTTAGATTCATGATAAAGTTGGCGCTACATTCGCGGCGCGTTAGAGCATCATTGAGATCGTCAATTTCGAGCGTTGGAATAAAATTGTCTGTGATAAAACTGTTGTCCACTTGACCTAGTGGTTCACGGAAATCAAATGAGCTCCAAATTCCGTCAAAATTTCTCCTCAAATTCACCCCAACCGCCGGCATTTGGGTCAATCTCTGATACACCACATCGAAGGTGGTCAAATTTTTGGGCCAATTCTCTAGTATATGGATCAACCTTTTGGTCTTGCGGCGATCCTGAACCTGTGGTCCCCTTTTGACATGGGCGGGCAGTTTGAGCAAGTCGTTGATTGCATGATAGTGAACCGTTGCAAAATCGTCGCGTAGAATTACATACAAACTAGTCAGCGGTCTGCTATACATTGGGTCCAATCTGAAATAGTCTAACATCCTGTGATTATAATAGACAAACGTTTCAATTGGCGTTGTGCTCGAATTCATCCAGGTGCCAAAATCTGGCAAACTATCGATCCAAATGAATCCATATTGGCTTGGCAGAAAGATACAATCACTGTGCGAGCTAAGTATGGGACACTTTTTCTTCATTGCCATTTGGGCCATCACAAAATGGGACTCGTAGCAACTCTGATGAACCTGGTCGAGACCAAACTCGTTGATGATCTCCTTGAGCGCATTCAGACATAAGCTTGGCATCTGAATGGTGTAATTCTTGGCCAATAAACGTCTCATTGTAGCCCTGGTGCTTGTCTCTAGGTGAATAGATTTGGAGGCTAAGGTGCCGTGGAGTTTCTCATTAACTCGAGCGCCACTGTAAACAAAGATTGGTTTCACGTTGCGCTCCATCAATCGTTTGAGAAATTGCCTGAAGAAGGCGCCAAACTCCACCTGACTCCAGCCGGCCAAGTCCACTCGGCGGCCCCAATTGTTGCCGATGTAGTGCTTCTTGAAGAACCAGTACATGCTGTCGGTGACGTCGATGATCAATTGGGTGTTCTTAAGCGTGAAAGGTTCCCTGAACGAGGCGCCTCTCTGTCTCAGGAGTCCCACACAGCCTGAGATGCCCATCTTGGCGCCTTGGCCACTTGTCTGTCTGTCTGAGCGAGAATCTAAATTGGGACTATAAAATCAAACAGTCTAGGGCAAAGGTTGGTCGCAGATCAGCACGATTGGCTGCAAAAATGCATTGAGACTCTCTGTTTATGATCCCTCCAAACGGGAAGTGGGAGGCAGAGGGAAAATAAATGGACCCGAGTTGTGCCGGAGAGGCGAGGAGAAAAAAGATAACATCTCACCTTAATGAGCAGACGAGCGCGATAGTTAAATTTGATCGATGCAGTCAAAACACACACACACACACACGCAGACACCTGTTGATCCAATGAGAGCGCTCCGATGGGTGTCTTTTTCATCCTTTGATGCGGGAAATTGAGCTCCAAATCGGAAGAGGAAACAAAGCTCCACTCGGCTAATGGTTGCTGGAAGCTCTCGGAAGGCGCCAGTTTGCCAGCTGGACGCCCAGTGGACAATTAGCACGATTTGCGTGCACAAAGCAAATGGACTTGGGCGCGCAGTGTGTGAGCGCGCCCTAGAGACTAGCCCATGCGGCAAGATGTTGAAAGTGACGGAACTTTGGCTAGCTTGCATATGCGACTGTTGGATCGTGTAAATTTTCCACCATTCAAATGGGAGGCAGCTTGTTGCCGGTTTGGCGGCGGCGGTAGCGAGACTTGCCCATGGAGAAAGTTTTCCAATTGAGCAATTGGAAAGAGGAGAGAAAAAAATCGTGAAAATTTATTTCCATTTGTTTGCCTTAAGAGCACATAATTTCCGAATGCTTTTTTGTCCAAAAAGGCGACTCTCTGGCCGCAAGCAGGCAGAGAGTGGCTCGTGCCTTAAGCAGTATGGCACCAAGGCTGAGCGAGAGGAGAAGTTGAGCCTTGGAAAAGGCTCATTTGGAAAAAGTTTTGCAACTTCCACCAAATCAATATTGGCAAATCGAGCGCCAGACCGGCTCTGTGGTGGCGGCCAAATTGGTTGGCGTGCGTGTTGCGTGTTTCCACCACGCGAAGGAGCAAGAAAGCGGACAGCTCGAGAGTGGAAAAGGATAGGCAGGTAGTGGGCAGCTGCCAAGCAGCGGCAGGAAAGGAGATTTGGCGGCCAAAGAGGATGCGGAGATGAGGCAATTTGGCGGCCGGCTGGCCATGTTGGAGGCGGAGAAGTGGCCGTCCGGAATGTATAGCCCAAACGGGAGAGAAAACAAACACCAAGTTGACACTTTTGCCCACTGGCATGGACTGGCCCAAGCGAGCAGCTCGAAGGCTGGCGAGCGGGCGAGCTAGTCTCGCCAAGTGGCCGTGCGGCTTGCGGCAGTGAGCGCTCAGTGCGGCGCGTCCCATTGGCGAGTGCGCGCGACCTGCGCTCGCGAACCGCAGGGCGCTGCTCTGTCGCCACTGGCGCTCGTGGGCCGCCCGCCCAGAGACAGTGTCTGGAGGGTGCTTGCCACTGCCGCCGCCGCCACTGGTGGCCCTTGGTGGCGGCTTGTCGACTGGGTGAGACGAGAAGCTAGCTGTCCAGCAGGTGTGTCGCGCGCCCCCAGCGAGACAGAAGCGCCACAGTTGGCGGCCCGCAAAGTGTGTCTCGAATTCCAAACTCGGCCCAAGTGTTTGAGCAGAGAGAGAGAGAGAGAAGCCTCCAAGAGATGATGAAGATGATGAAAGAGGCGTGCTGAAAGGCCAATTCCTCGAGCGAAACGAACGGGCACAATGCTCTGCGCGGCCTCGCAAACTTGGCCTGGCCAGACGCTTTTGCCTAGACGCTTTCGGCTAGACCCTCTCGGTTTGGGTCTGTGTGTGGCGGGCGGCGAAATCGCAATGGGCGAACGACACACACACACAGACACACACGCTAGCCGAGCTTGCCTTGAGCAAACAAAGCGCTGGGCTCGCGAATTGTGTGTGTCCAGAGTGGGACTGTCATGGTTGTTTTCTGCATGAAAACGTTGTCGCTTCTTTTTAACCTGGAATTTGGCCGAACCCAAAGGATATAAAATATTTTCCCCGCCGAGTCCACGTCCGAGCGGCGCACAGAGAATCACGGCGGAGCGAAGTAAGTTGGAGAATAAAAGGATGACCAGCGGGGTTTGTGCGGCGCTCCAAGAGGGGGGAGACTGTGTCTGGCTGCTGCGGGCCTGCTTTAGTCTCGAGTCTCGGGCAGCCACACACACACAGCGGCGCCATTCGTCCTCTTTAGTGTCCAGTGTTTGGCGTCTTGGCGGCTGGCAAGTGGCTGCTGGCGGCCGCTTGTTGTCCAGAGTGCCGCCAAGACGGCCAGCCAACTGCAGGCCAGGGCGGAGGATTGAGCGGCTGCAGAGGAGCCGCTTCGATTTGATCCAATTGTGTGCCGGCCGCTCGCGAAGGCACATCAATTTTTCCCTTTATTCTCCAGCCCATAAAGCGGCCTCGCCGCCGAGGAGTGTCCCCGGCCAGAGCAGAGGGGCGGCCTAATCTGCGTCTGGCTTGAGTCGGCAGCGTCCACCCCTTTTGGTGCGCGCCGCACTGTGCGCCTGGCCCTGAACGCTGCAGAGAGGCGCGCTGTGCAAACGCATGGGGCGGCCCTAGTCTGCGGCGGCCCTAGTCTGCGGCAGCCTCGCACACAGCGGCAGTCAACAGGTTTCCTTCAGGGCGCCTTCTCTGCGTCCAGCTCAGCTCGGCAACTTGTCGCCTGGAGGACTCTGGCGACAAGCGACAAGCGACAAGCGACAAGCGACCAGCGACCAGCGACCAGCGACCAGCGACCAGCGTCGAGCGACGAGAGATGAGCCACCAGAGACTAGCAGCAAGCCACAAGCGGCCAGCGTGCTCCGACTGGTCGCTTGTGGACCATCAAGCTGGTCGAGATGGTCGAGATGGCCGAGATGGCGCGAGGACGTGTGAAATGGACAAGTTGATTTTGTTGTTCTTGTTCTTGGAGCTTCTTCACTTAGCGCGCCCCCAAGTGTCGAGCCAAACGGAGCGAGAGCGCGTCTTCAGAGGTGCTCTCTAACGGTGCCAGTGGACGCTGGCCGGTTGGCGAGATGGCCGCTCTTAGTCATTGGCCCTTAGCTGCCGGCTCGCAGATGCACTTGTAGTTTTAGTTGTAGTGTTTCAGATGCAGTTGTACTTTCAGATGCTCTCTCACTCTCACTTGCTAGCGACTGGCTAACGCGTTCCCAAAGCCACACACCAACTCTCTGGCCGAGCTGGTCTCCCTCTCGCTCAAGCTCTTGCCGAGCTGGCTTGCTCGCGCAGCTGAGCCCCGTTGGTGCGTCGTGTTCGTTTATGTTGATGCAACAGAGTAACTAGCAGAGCGGCCCAAAGTTGTTCGCTTCCTCGTCGAGCGGCAGCGGTGGTCAGCCAGTGGTGGAGGAGGCGCAGAGGAAGACGAAATGAAATAAGCGATGCAGGACAGGAAAGAGAGCGAGCTTGGATGGGCAGCGAGCTGGAGCTAAGCGGCGGCTTGGCGGCGGCAGAGGAGCTGCGGTGTGGAGGAGAGACGCGCGCGCATGACTGGTGACGGTAATTCGGGCGCAAAGGCGAGAGCGAGCAAGCCAGTCTGGCTGGCTGCTGAGCTGAGGCTGACCGAGGCAAAGGAGCACCACTGCACAACTGCACAACTGCACAACTGCAGAAGTGGAGAAAAGTGCAGAAGTGCAAAGGTGCAGAAGCTGGACAGGCCGGCGAGACAGAGCGAGCTTGAGGGGGAAAGCAGAAAGCAGTGCTAAATGGCGGCGAGGAGAAGGAGGAGGAATGAATGGAGAGGAATTGGTGTGCAATATGTGAGATTTGAGTTCAAGTGGCCAGTTTGCTCGGCGGCGATCGAGCGTGCGAACAAGAAAGCCTAAAAAGGGGAGGAAGCAAAAGGGAAAGGGAAAGGGAAAGCGAGAGGAGCAGTGCAAAGAGTTGAGTTGAGGGGCGCGCGCACTTCAGCAAAGGCAAGCTAGAGGCAAGCTAGAGGCAAGCAAACAAAGTTCATGCCAACCCATTGGCACGCGATTCCACCTTTTTGCGAACGCGAACCCTTAGCCCACCCCCAGCCTACCCTTAGCCACCGAAGCGACACTGCAGAGGTGCCAGTAAGGCACCGGAAGAGTCTTGGCGCCAGTCTTGGTCCCGTTGTTGCTTAGTTAGCGTCCGGTGAAAGGAGTTGCAAATTAGCCTAGGAGGAAGATAGAGAGACGAGAGGAGACGTGAAATAAGAAATAGGGAGTAGCAATAAGGGAAGGAAATAAGAAATAGGAAATTTTTAATACCAAATAAGAATAGAAATAGCGCAAGCGTGGAATTGGTTGCAGTTGATTGGAGCAGATTGTGTCTGTGTGTGTGTGTTGCTGGCTAAAAAGGTGGCCATCCTAAGAGTGAACAAAGAGTGGCCAAAGTGTTGCACTTTTGTTGGCCAAACACGCCCGACGACAGACAAGAGCGACCAACGAAGCGCCGGAGCTTAGCCCCAACTGACCATTGAGCGGCCCAAGGCAATTGGCAGTCAGATTTGCCGCAACTCCAATTGAGTGATGATGAAAAGTTTCCACTTTTTTCCCCATTGTGCAGCTCGAGTTTGGGCCAAATTTGTTGCAGAGTAAAAGAGAGAACGCTTTGTTGTTGTTGTTTGCTGTTGTTGTCTGTTGTTGTTATATCTTGTTGCTGGTCAGCCGAAAGTTGGAAAGGAAACCGGCAAAGAAGCGGCAACTTTCATCGATTAGCGGCGCCCAATCGGCCGATTTGCCCGTCGGGCTGCAGAGTTGCCTTTCTCATTCACTTTTCTTTGCACGAAGCCAAACTCAGGCAACAGGAAGTGGCCGAAAGTTGGGCCAAAGTTGGGCCAAAAGTCAACCAGTTCGTGCCAGAGTTGAGGGCCTAAGAGGCGAGGAAAGGAAACCGTTCGGAAGCCAGTCTCTAGACGGAAGGAGCGCACTTTTTGTCGGAGTCTTTCGCTGCGGCTCGAGCGGAACAACAACAACAACAACAACGGCAACAAGTGGCCACGAGACACGCCAATTGGCAGTGGTCAGTGTTGACAAGAGAGGAGCTCCAAGAGGCAGTAAGCGACAGACTGGGAGCAGTGAGCGACAAGCGAGAAGAAGAACCGCAGAGAAGAGCAGCCAATTTCCGCCAACACTTAGCGTGGCTAGTCTTTTTTCTCTCTCTCTCTTTTGAGCTTTTGGTCGATTATGCAACGAGCATAATCAGCCACTCGCCACTTGCATCTGTCGCTCGGCCAGTTTGTTGCCGCCAGATCTTTTTCTTTCGGCCTAGGCGAAAGTGTCGGCCAGTCGCTCACTTGCGCCCAAACAGACAGACACACACACAAGCTGCCACAGACAGAGATGCGCTCCAGAAGAAGGAGACGAATGAGAAGTGGAGATTTTTTCCCATTAGTCGAGCAGCATCAGTCAGGTGAGCTTAGCATTGGCCATCAGTGAGCTTGACAGTCAGACTTTTTCAGTCAGTTTTTGAGCGCCACTTCAGAGTTTTGCACTTTTTCACGCTCGCCAAAGAGTGTCGACATTTTCGAGGAAGAGCTGCAAGTTTAATGTCAACAGTCGTCCCAAGAAGCGACGTCCAATTTGAAGAGCAGCCGTTGGAAGATCAGCCAGTTGCAAAAGTGGTGGCAAGCCGGAGAAGAATTTGCGCCAAGATTTCGAAGACACACTACAATCAATCACAAGCCAAGCAAGTGGCAAGCTAACTATTTAGTTCACCAAGTCACACAGGCACCAAGAAGCCAATTTCAAGAAAAACACACTCACACTCGCAATTCACTCAAAGCCACAAAGCTCGAAATCGAACACCAATGAGCTTCGTGGGCCCCCTACTTCCGGCCTTGGTGCCGCTCACAACTCTGCTTTGGCTGCGGGCGGCCGACCACTCGGTGAGCATCAGCCGAGGCACGTGGGATTTGGAGTATGACTACATAATAGGTGAGTTTGCAAGAGCGTTTTTTAGAAGAATTTGTGCAATTTTTCGCCGAGACCATTTTGCAATCATTTTGCTTGTTTACCTTGTCAAATGTTGTGATGGAACAAAAAAGAACTGACCAAATGAATTCAATCAATTATAATTTCCATCAATATCAATCAATGCTCTATTGGCGAACGTATCCTTTGGTGCAATTGGAAATTTTTTGGAAAATATTTGCAAATAATTGAACCAATTTCGAACGGATTTCAGTGGGCGGCGGCTCTGCGGGCGCCGTGATGGCCAACCGGCTTTCTGAGGACGCGGACAAGAAGGTGTTGCTGCTGGAGGCGGGCGGCAGCGAGAGCATCCTGACGGACATTCCCATTGCGGCGGCCACACTCCAGATGACTCCCATAGACTGGGCCTACCAGACGGAGCCGCAGGAGGCCGCCTGTTTCGGTTTGATCAACAGGCGCTCGAGGTGGCCCCGCGGCAGATTGTTGGGCGGCTCCTCGGTGCTCAACTACATGCTGTACGTGCGCGGAAACAAACGCGACTACAACAAGTGGGCGGCCGAGGGCGCCGACGGTTGGAGCTGGCCCGACGTGTTTCCCTACTTTCTCAAATCGGAGGACAATCGCGACGAGGCGCTGCTCGGAAACGGTGAGTACACTTTGAGGAGCCGCATTTGGGCACTTCCTTCTCTTCCTCCATTGCGCCACTTTGCCCCCTTTCGCTGCCTTTGGCACCCTTTGGCGCCTCTCTTGGGCGCCTGTCACAGTTGGCGCCACTCAGAGCGGTTCCACCATGCACGCCAAGGACTCCTCGGCGGCGGCTCCTAATGGCAAGCTAATGGACTACTCGCACCACTTGCACTACTTGCACCACTTGCATTACTCGCACCACTTGCACCACTTGCACTGCAGGCCAAGCAACAGGTGGCCGCAAACAAGCCGGCGACAAATGCACAAAGAGGCTCGGGGTGGCTCGCGGGAGACAGTGAGCGGCCGCAGTGCAGCGCCACCGCCGCCGCGCAGCTACACTGACAAGCTCCATTGGCCAGCGCTGCAGCTACTCTGCAGAATGCAGTATACAGCATGCAGAATGCAGTTTAAAGCATGCAGTGTGCAGGCTGGCGCACTGCCTGGGGGGCGCGTGCCAGTCCTAAGGCTCGTCTCTGGCCAGAACCCAAAGTGTTTTGGCCCGTCCGGCTCATCAGCAGTCATCAAGTAGATTATCGTGCGCCTGTGGCGAGCGGACCGGCGCCAATGGACGCCCAGCACTCAGTCGTCGAGAACAATCGTCTTCTGGGCCGCACTGCACCTTAGCCGCGCCACTAGTCCAAGTAGCTCGCTTCAGGCTCCACTGGCGACACGGGTCGCTCCATTTGGGGAGCTTCCTGCAACACTTTGCACTCCGTTCCCCTCGGCGGACTCTCTTCCGCCCGCCCGCGAGACTGTCTCTCCGAGGCGGAGCGAGTTGCGCGCGAGTGGCGAGCGAGAGCGTAAGATCCACAAGCTTGGCCGGCTTTTTATTATTTCCTTTTATTGGCCCAGCTCGCTTCTCGTTCGGCCAGGCGCCTTTGTTGTCGACTGGCCGGCCGAAATGAGTGAGAATCTGATCAATTCAAATCAAAAGGCCGCCCCAGAGAAGCAGGCCCGGCTGGCACCACTTCCGCCTCCGCAGCGAAACAAAAGCGCCTTCGGAGCGAGTGGGGAATCTTGGAGAAAGTTAGCAAGAAATCATGCAGCCTCGCGGGAGACTGTCTGGCGCGGACTGACTGTGGGCCGAGATGGACTAGGATGCACAAGCAAACAACTCTGCCTGCTTGCAAACGGCCAGTTCTTCTGCAAACTTTCACTCTTTTTCTCCCCCTCTTTTGGGCGAGTATTCAATTTGGCCGCTCGCTTTCTTTCCCTAATGGTCGCCCAATGAGAAAGTCGTGCCCGAAATCCACAGGCTTCAAATGTGGCGCTTCCACTGGACCGTTGGCCCAGCTAAGTCTTAGCTCTCGGCCCACAACTTTGGCTTCTCGCTGCCACTTAGCCTCTAATGCCAATTCTTCGCCCAGGATCACTGCTGGCCGGCCGAGCAGCAGAGACTGCAATGTGAGTGGCCCATTGGAAGACAAAAGCAACTCTCAATTCAGCTCGCATAGTCGATTCATTTGCACGCTGCTCGGCTTGCGTCCAGCTCGATTAATGGCCACAAGAAGTCCACTGGACGAGCTGGCCAGTTGGCCGGCCAAATGAAGAGACTAGCTGAGCCAAATTGAGCCTGAAAGTTGGCTTCTTTCTTCCTTTTTCGGCCGCCGAGCTCGTCCAAAGTTTATCTATTCGAGGCACTCGGACAGATAAACTTTGGTGGCCAATGGTTTGCAGACTGCATCTAGAAAGCAGTGCATTCTTTAAGCAGTGCAGCCTCAATGCAGTGCAGCCTCCACGCAGCGAGCAGTGCACCGCAGCAAAGCACTGGCCGCAGTGCAAAGGGCACTCTGGTCGCGCGCATTCTAATTAGTCTCAGTCAAGCGGCGCCCAGCCCGAAGTTGACCAACTTCATCTCCAGCCACGCAGGCGGATGCGCTCGGCGGCCGGCAAGACCCGGCAGCTCGAAAGCTCGAAAGTTTGGCAGCTCGCCGAGCGAGCGGGCGGCAAGACCGGCGAGCTTGCCAGCGAAGGGCGGGCTCGCCAGCGCGGAGTGTGGCCGCGCTTTTCGGGCGCGAGTGGCAACTTTGTAGCTCTTTCGGGCTGGCTTGTCTCCCGCGGCAAGAGATGGGCATCTTTTCGTCCGAGAGGAAGGAAAAAGGGCCGTTTGGCGAGCGGAAAACGCACAGAAGTGGCGCAAAAGGTGACACTTGTTGCAGCTTGAGGCACGGGAAGTGTGCGTTTGGGCTGCCGATTTGTCGTTCGCGTTCGATGGTCGCAAAGAGGAATTGAAAATTGAGCCCAAATTCAGGGGAAGCAAATGTTTCGGAATTTCCCTTTTCTCTAGCGTTTCGTTCTCACACGAACACACGCAAGGAGCAAATTTTTCCTCTTGCGCTTTCGCAATTAGTCCAATTAATGGGCCGCCACAGTTTGCGTCTGTTGGCGGCGGAGGCGAAAAAAGCGGCCAGCTTCCAGGAGCGGAGGACAGTCTCTGGCTCAGTCTGAGCAATGAAAAGCAGCGAAGAGCGGCAGTGAAAGTTTGCCATCCATTATTCAGGGCCCGCCAATTTCCGGCTGGCCAGGCCGAAAAGTGGAGCCGCGAAGCTTGTTTATCATGCAATATCATTGCGGTTTTCGCAACAGCTTGCCAGCGGCCAGACCGAAGTGGCTCGCTGAGCAGAGCTAAGCAGTGGCGCCCGTTTAGCCCGTTTGGCTCGCGGCGCCAATTTGTCCGTCCGGCTGGAGTTAGCATTGGCCGAGAAGTGGCCAATGCTTGAGTTGGGCAAGTGGGCCAAGTGGCGCAAGTGATCCGGCGGCGCTTGGGCAATGCGCGCTCGCCACTGGCTTCCAGTTGGCGGATTTATTTTCGCACTCGGTTCCTGTTCTCGTTCCAATCGTGCTGGACCACTGGCGGCCAAACTTGGACGCGAGACTGTCTGGAGCGATGCAGTGCCAAATGTCCAGCTGGATGTCCAACTGGAGCACCACCACTTCGCTTTGCAGTTGAGAGCGCCCCTCAGAGCTCGTGTCTGCTGGTTGCGGTTGGCCAAAGGGCAGTGTGCGCTGTGTTGTTGTCCTTCTGTGTCTGCGTGCACTTCTGCGGCGCGCGCGGCAGCCTGTTGGCGCGCACGACACTTGTCCATCACAACTGGATTGCGGCTTGCAGCAAGGCCCACTCGTCAGTGCCTGCTGCTCTCGAGGTTGTTTTTGTTGCTCCCGAGGCTGCTCGTTGGGCTCGGCAGCTGTGTCTAGCTCGAGGGCGCAAAGTGGCGCCGGCCAACAGCCAGGGATGAGCTCGGCGCCGGAGTAACAGTGTTATTTTTGACTGTTATTTGAGGCAGCTTGAGGCAGCGCTTGGCGCGCCAGCGCTACAGACGGACCTCGGCCGAGTTTCTTCCATCTCGAGAACTGGTCGGAGTTTCAACTCGAACGCTTTGGGGGCTTCTGGGCAAATTCGGGGGGATAAAACAAGGAGCGAGATTAGACCAAGTCAGATTATCTAAAGCCATCGTTTGCTGGCCCACTGGCCAGTTTGCCTTTGTTTGCGGCTGCTCGCGCGCGCTGCACTTGCCATGGCTTGCAAGTTGCGCGCCTCGCAGAAGCACACTTTGCCCGCCCGACTCTGCACACAAAACCATTGCGGCCAAGTTTCCAGACACAAAGTCTGGAAACTTTGCGGCTTTTCCAACGGCCAAACTCTGCAGACAGTCTCAGAAGGCAGTCTCAGAAGACAGTCTCAGAAGGCAGACTGTCTTGCGGTCTCTCGAGTTACAGCCAGCCCAAAACTGTGCCCACTTTGGCCTCTGCATATCGATGCTTTGCGCTCGAGCGAAGATTTGCAAATTTTCCAACTTTCCAAACTTTCCAACATCTCGAAAAGTTTGCAAATCTTCCAACAAGTGTCCAGCATCTGAGCTTGCCGCCGCCGCCTCGCCACCGGCCAGCTCCCTCGACAAAGCGACTTCCTGCACACTCGCGGCGGCGGCGGCGGCCAAGCTCTCGCGGAGGCGCAATGAGCGACGGAGGCGGCAGACTGTAATCTGCGGCGTGCAACATTGGCCGCCCGGAACTGTCGGCGGCGCGCCCACTCGAGAGTGAGTTGTCGAAAAGCGCAGCCAGTGGAAAATGCAGCCAGTGGACAGCTGGAAGGGCGACCAGTTGATCGGCCGCCGCCTGATCGCTGGCTTCTCGCTGGCTTCTCGCCTGCTTCTCGTCCGCTCGACCACCCAGTGAAAGCGGCCAGAGCTAAGCGCAACACGCCGACGCCACTTTTACGGCCGCCTCTAGAGAGCGAGTTTGCGTCTGAGCGGCGCAAAATGGGCTGCCTTCTGGCAAGCTGCTAGCTCGCTAGCTCGCCAGACATGAGGGCAGACGCCAGAGGATGTCTGAACAAAGGACAACGCGGGAACTTTGTCCGAAGTTGGCCCTTTCATCATGGAAATGCTCCACCAGGAAGCGAGCCAAGTCGCCTCTTGCTCGCTCGCTCGCTGGGCGCCATTTGGCTGGCCAGCCAGTCGTCTTCTTCTTCCGTTTTCGAACTCTCGGCGAAGCTTCGCAGAGGGCGAGCCGAAATTAAGCGACGCGCATGATTAATAGAGGCGCGCCAATGGAGACTTCACCAGAGAGCCACTTCGAGGAGACATGAAGCAGCGGGCGGCTCAGTGGCGCCCGCTTGCACTCGTCTTGCACTTGTCTGCGCGGCCGATGGACAATTATCGTCGGGCGCTCGAAAGCGGCTCGTTTGTCGTGCTTCAGAGTGTCTGAGTGTTTGTCTTTCTGCTCGGCCAGCTCGGCCGCCTCTGCAGCCCAATTGGGCAGATGAAGTTATTATTATTATCAGAATCAACGTCATTATCATTACGACGAGCACGGTGATTATTATTATCATTATTTATATCCTTTGTTTTCGCTCGCTCGCTCGCTCTCTGGCCAGTCTCTCGGCGGGGCCAATCTTTCACTGGCCACTCCAACTTGGCAACCGAGCAAAGAGCCTTGGAGAGAGCAGCCAAGAGACTGGCCGAGAGACTGGCTAAGAGAGGGCAAATCACTGCCACTTGTTGCGAGTGGACCTTTTGCTTTTCACTTTTTCCGCCTCTCCTCGAAGAACTCCTCTTCAAGTGATGCGCCCGCTTGACGAGCGCCAGACACACTCGAGCAGCAACAGTCTCGCGCTGCTCTCTCAAATGGAGCTTTGAGTGCGCTCCATTTCTCTGGAGCTCATCAGCGGCCACCACAAAAGAGACGGTGGCAAAGAGTGGCCACAATCTCTCATCGGCCGAGCTGCGCGAGAGGCGTGAGATAATTAAATCGTCTGCCGCGCTGAAGGCTGCCCGAAGAGAGTTGTGAGCAGCTCCACTTGCGAGTTGTTGCAGCTCCAACAGTTGCAGACTTTTGATAAAGAGACTGGCTGAAACAGATAAATTGCAAAAGAATTACAATCTATCCTTCACAATGTACCTTTTTCAGCGAGTCCAAACAAAACAATGGAGCCCAAACGGAGCCAAAGCACTGCCTCTTCCGCACTTGGAACCACCGCAGACCGTGTCTAATTGCGGCCGCGTGATCTCCACCAATTTGACCGCCCAGCTTCCTGTTCGCTCTCGCGCAATTTCCCAATTCCAACAATCTTCGCTCCAATACTAACCCGAAATTAATCCAAATTTAATCACTGAATTTTATCAAAATTTCCGGCCAAATTGGAAAAAAACCGACCGAAAATGGAACAAAAACAACCGGAAATGGCCCCCAACCAACAGGCTACCACAGCACCGGCGGCTACCTCACAGTGTCCACGCCGCCCGACCCAACGCCCATCGCGCAGGCCTTTCCGGAAGCGGGCAAGCAGATCGGCTACCCGAACGTGGACCTGAACGGGCCGCTGCAGTCTGGCTTCGCCATTCCGCAGGGCACTATCCGGAGGGGCGCCCGTTGCTCCACCGCCAAGGCCTTTCTGCAGCCGGCGCGCCAGCGGCCCAACCTGCACGTGGTCACCTTCGCCTACGTGACCAAGGTGCTCTTTAACGGCGAGCGGCGCGCAGTGGGCGTCCAGTTCGAGCGTTTCTCGTTGCAGCACGTGGTCTACGCAAGGCGCGAGATCATCCTCTCGGGCGGGAGCATAAACTCGCCCCAGTTGCTGATGCTTTCGGGCGTGGGCCCGGCGGAGCATCTGCGCAGCTTGGGCATTCCCGTGGTCATGGACCTGCCGGTGGGCCAGAATCTGCAGGACCACATCTACC
>Ga0268247_10000222_pt1 | contig 20365 bp, 19 predicted proteins | sample AgamicOrMae_FD_200245 | JGI IMG/M metagenome (GOLD analysis project Ga0268247, IMG submission 200245) | Agave microbial communities from Guanajuato, Mexico - Or.Ma.e (v2) (version 2) | ecosystem: Host-associated > Plants > Phyllosphere > Phylloplane/Leaf | place: Guanajuato, Mexico | collected...
CCCTCTTGCCTCTTGCTCCTTTGCTCTTTTCCATTTTCCGTTTTCCATTTTCAAATTTCCAATTTCCTAACGCGAGACCCACAGACCATTGGAGGAGAGCGGCCAAGAAGCCATCTTCCAAATCAATTAGTCTCTCCTTGCAAATATTCAGCCTCGTCTTCGCGCGCCTCCATCGAGCATCCACTCTTGGCGAGCACTCACTCTCACAGGAAGCGTATTTTCTTTCCAAAGCTTAGGCTGGCCAACGTTTCGGCTGCCTGCCCCACGCCTTTGGGCTCCAACTAGCCCGCCACCAAGTTGCGGATGTGGCGAGCTTGCCAAAGGGCGCACTGTGCAACAGGTTGCCATCGATCTTCTGATGGCACACAGGCACACTAACAAACAGACATCCTAGCTTGGGATTTGCCGCTTTTTTGCACTGGCAATTAGCACAATAGAGCGATTTTCTCAGACCTTGCAGCTCGTCGTGACTGTTTGTGGCGAGATTATTCAAAAGGAGGAGGAAATTCAAGGCGAATTTGCCATATTCCAACCCCATTCCAATCGTAAGGCCATAAATTTGGAGCTGGCGCGCAACCATATTCATTCCGCGAGCTGAGACAAAGGCAAGCGCCACAATGGGCGAAAATGGGAGCCACAATGGCTGGGTGAAAATTTGTCAAGTTGAGTAACATTAATTGTGAATAAAATTAGCACTAGTGGCTGTCTGAAAGGGTAACTCGAGCGGGGGTGTGATCTTGTTTGCATTCTGCATGGCGGCTTGTTGACAGCGAGAAATCTGATAAAAATCTATGCAACACCGAGGGCAGAATAATCGCCCTCTCCAAGCCTCTTTGCCAGTCTCCATCACAAGCTCGGGCACCAATGGAATAACAAGCAAGGTTTGGGTGCTAGTCCAAATTGGATTAGTCTCTCTCAACGGCGCCGGCTAATTTGCATATCAATGAGCGGCAGACTAGTGCAAACAGCCACTGGTGTAAGCACTAGCGAGCGCATTCAAGTGGCCAAATTTGCCGCTTTGTCCAGCCTCTTCGATCTCTGAGATCATCTTTGGACCAAAGCTCTGCCTTTGCAGCTAGAAGATTTTCCGGCCTGCAATCTAGAATCCATTGGTCCATTCGTAAATTCGTCGTATCACCTTGGGATCGTTTGAGCACCTGTCGAGCCGACTGGACAACGGATAAAAGTGGCGATCTTGCGGCCCCCAGTCCATTGGAAAGGCTTGCCGCAAACTAGAGTGGCCATTGCGGAGGGCTAGGCAACGACTAAAGTGGCCGAGTGATTGTTTGTCCAGCTCGGTTGGCCCGCAGAAGACAAAACGGACTGGCCCAGAGACAATTGGATTTTAGGTGCGGATTAAAATAGGCTCCTCTTGAGGGGAGTTGGAAAGAGAGAGAGAGAGAGAGAGAGAGGCGAAGTGGATAAACAAATGAGCGAATGGGCCACACGCAAATTGTGGTCACGACGAACAGTGTGTGGCCACAACTTGTGTGGCTAACAAACGAGTGGCCTTGCACACTTGTTATCGTCGTTCAATTTCAAGCTTGAATTGTGTATTTTGCGGTTCACTTTTGCCTAACGGCCAGCAAACAAGTGAACCAAAGTGGGGCTAAAGGAAGCCGATCGGAAGGAGGGAGGAAAAATTGCAACAATTTCTCTTGCTGCTGCTTCCCTTGCTCAAGGGGGTTGAATTATTATTACTTAACTTGTGCTCGCAAAGTGGCGAACAAGCTCGCATAGTAAAAGAAAGAAAGATAGAAACTCTAAGTAATTGGAGATTTATTATGCATGAAGCAATAAAAGGCAGCACAGAGAGAGAAAGAGAGAGAGAGAGACAGACTCACATGGGCAACAGGTTTTATCTGCCGGGTGGGCTTGTTGTTTCTCCTCTGTGGCGACTGCTGATTTGATTTCGTCAAGCCAAACTGGCTTGCCTGCGGTCTGGCCAAAGCGCGACGAGAACAAACGCCCGCAGAATGGGAGCGAGTTTGCAATTTTCTTTTGGATCAAATCTATGCCGAAATGATCATCTGATCAGCATTCCAATCGTTTGTCAATGGGCCGATTTCGGTATTGATTTGAGACCAAGTGGGTTCAAAGGAAACTGGGAGACAGTCTAAGGGGCAAAGGAGAAAGAAGTAAGAGGAAAGTTTAGAAGCAGTGCATTGGTGGTCGTGTGAGAGTGGTCGAGAAATTCCACGCTCAATGTAAATAAAGAGACCGACTAACTGTGGGAACTCGTTCGCTTACCATTTCGCCAAGACTAGACCTAAGGGAGGCGAGCAATGCACTGCGCGAATGGTCGAAGAAGGGCGAGCAAAATAGACTCTCTTGCCTAATGGTGAGCTTTATTCAGACCTTCAGGCTTGTGGGCCTGATTCTGGAAAAGAGTGCCTCAGGTGACCTTTTGATGGCGAGCGAGAGAAAGAGAGCGGCCCAGATTGAGGGAAATGGCCACGAGCGAAATGCGTTGATTGCGTGTAATGATGATCGGCTGCCGTTCGAGATTGGCGCCACGAAGCTCGCTGGACGAGAAAGAACAACAACAAGTGTCTGGGCGTCAATTTTGGAATTTTACAATTCCAGTCTCGAAGTTTGGAATTGGATGAAAATGCTGCCGCACCTTCTCGGCCGGCCGGACACTAAACTTGGCCCGGCTGGCGTCAAATTTGGTCGCCGCCAATCGAAGTCACTTGGGAGTCCCAAGTTGAACCCGCAAGCACTGCTGAGGCGCCCGCTTTTGTGTCAACATGAGCACACCATTGCACCACCATCCAGCACTCGTCCAACTCCAATTGACCAGCCCACAATGGTCATCTAATCCGTCCGCGTGTCTGTCTGTCTGTCTGTCTTGAGAGTTGAGACCAGACATGGTCACAGACTAGCACAAAGCCACGGACAGACAGAGTCCCGTTGCGTTGCACGCGTGGACCAATTAGAAGGCAGTTATGGCAGGAGGGCAATCTCATTGTTCCCGATGTATGGAAACAATTTGGCCTCTGGCTGCGACCACGCGGCCGCCCATTGTCATTAGATTATTATTATTATTGTTGTTGTTGCTGCTTTGCTTTGTGGATGCTGGTGCCTATTTGTCGGGGCCGGCGAGCAACTGGGCGCAAGCAACGGACTACGCCAGATTGCCGCTGCAAATGCACACAGTCTGACAGGCGCGCAAACAAAACCATTGTATGGAGAGTCTGAGCCAGTGTGACGCATTACGCGCTCCTTGTTGCTCTACGAGTGCAGCTCGAGCTTAGGAATGCCATCTCGAAATGGAATCCTAATCCAATTGGGCTATTTTCCAGCTCCAACTTGTTGGCCAAAATTGTTCCGGAAAAATTGCCCGCCGCTGCCGAGTGATGCGCGCCTGTCCCTGTCTGATAGAGCCACCAAGAGTTGGCCACACTCCGTCTCCAAGTGGCCAGATCTGTCTGTGTGGCCCCGTGTCGTTGGGAGCCTCCAGCTTGGCTGGCAAGCTCTCTCTCTCTGGCAAGCTCCAAGTAGCCCACTTGAAAGCTCAAGCCTTGCGAGCAACAATGCGCGCTGAACAACGTCCGGCAGACGCGGCAAATCGGCCAGCAGGCCGATTTGGCGAAATTTGGACCAAATTTCGAGACCGCCAAAAGGAGCCACTCTCGTTTCCTGTGCGCTCGCCCTCAAGGCTCCTTCCGTTTGAGCGAGCAGAGCTAAGCTCTCACGCTGCCGGCGGCTCATTCGATCCAGCAGGCCAGAGAGAAGTGTGCAAAAAGGGCCCAAGATTGTGTGAGCTGGCCACTCTGTGGATGCTCGTTACACGTCCACGTCTAATTAGCCGCGGACAATTTTAGAGAAAGCGTTCCAAATTTGGCCACCACTGTCCAGTGGGGACGAGGAATGAAAAGGCTGGCCACACACGAGCATGGTAACCGCCAAATTCACACTGTCCACCTCCATCAGGTTCTATTATTATCGCGCCTAATTGAAAAAACACAACGACACAATTTCGCCTCTATTTTGGTCTCCTGCGCTCCGAGCGGAGCAACGCCAGAACTGAGGTCGCCCTAAGGAGGCAAACAAGTGCTGGACGTTGGTCAGTTCTCGCTTGGGGCAAAATGGGCGCGAAAGTGGAATAAGTGGCCAAATAGAAGGCCAAAGGCGGGAAGGAATATGGCAAGACTGTGGGGAAAATGGAGCAAAGTTTCACACTTACCTCCTGTTGGGCTTGATGGCGCTGGAGACGCTGCTCCTGGGGAGCAGAAGTCTCCTCTGCGAGCTGTTTCTTGTTCCATTTGTCCAATTTTTGCTCCACAATTGTCCACTTCGAACTGTGGTTGGCGGCCGCCCGCGACCAGCCGCCTCCAGTCCAGATGTTTGCCGTCTGGTTGGCGCTGGAGCCGGCCGAGCTTAGTGTGCGCCGCTCCAAGTGTCTGTTGGCCGCCTGCACGAGCGGCGGCATGATCGAGTTCAGCAGCAGCACCCGTTTGGCCTCGTGCCAGGCGCTCTGGGTGGCCGTCTCGGCTAGGGGCGAGGGCAGGCCTTGATTTTCGGGTCCGCCGGCGCCAAGCTCGAGAGTGTTGTGCTCGAGCGAGCGGCGCCGCTTTTGGCCACCCTTCTGGCCCGTCTCAGTGCCGTTCTGTCTCTCCTGCTGCTGCTGCTGCTGTCTTGAGGGGTGGCCCGCCTGGGAGGGCGGCGGCGCCGGCAGAGCTATGGGCTTGAGCCGCATATGCAGCTCCAACGGCAGCTGCAGGTGGCCGAGCTCCATTCCGGCCCGCGACTCGGCCCGCCCATCCGCCTGGTCGGGGGGTGTGTCTCTGCGCTGTGCTCCCACAGCCTGCGGGTCTGCGGGCCGCGGGTCGCGCTGCACGGCGAACGGGACCAGGCCGGGCGGCTGGCGGTGCTGCAGCTGGAAGAAGCGGGCCCCTTGGTCTAGAGATTGGCCAGGATTGGTTGGTGTGTGAGATGGGTTAGTGTTGATTTTTGAAAATCAAAATGGAGGAGAGAAGTCCCTCGAATGGATTGGGGGCATCGGTCGGCGAGAAGGCCCCTCGCGGGACTCCTATGGAGCCGAGAGGAGAATAGGGCTTAGCATCGGAGCACAGCCACGGGTGGTTGTCGTCGGCGTGTCGGTGCCACCGACCAATTGGTCAACAGTGGTCACTGTGCTGGCAATGAACACAAGTGGTTGCGCCTGTTGCCCAATTGGCGAGCGAGTGAGCAAGCGGAACGGCCGAAAGAGAAGCCATCGATTGAACGGGGCCAAGCGGCGCGCTTTGGGGCTGCCTGTTGGCTGGATTTTGTTTGAAGCTGTCTGGATGAAACCGATGAGTCGCTGGTCGGCCACTCGTCGAGGCGCTGCAATAACTCAACAACAACTGGCCCGAAGACACTTGACTCATCTCTTGCAACAACGCGGACAAGACGGAGATAAATGCGCCAGAGGAGAGCTGATGCTCTTTGCGTTGGAAGGACAACGGCAACAAGTGGAAACAGAGAAACAACTCTTGAGCCGTTACGGAATGATTGATCGTGTTCGGCTCGTTCTCGGCCGATGTTCTTCTCCATGTTTCTGTCTCTCCTTCTGTCTGTCCATCTGTCTGGCCGGCTTTCTGCCCGTCTTTCTCAGTTGTCTGCCGTTGGCTGCCCAGCAAGAAGAAGAAGCCCGTTCGATGAGCGAGCAATTGAGCGTTCGGGCGCCAGCAAACACAAGCTCGAGTGGCGGACAAACGAGCGGATGATAATTTGTGGCCAGCCAGTGGGAAACAATTGGTAGAAAGGAGGGGAGGCTTCATGCAGAGACAGCAGTCGGAGGCTTCTTTCAACAGGTTAATAGGAGAGGAGAAATCGGTGAGCTCTTGCTGATTTCCATCCAAAGCACTGAGCTCGAGGGCGAGCCATAGCTTGGCAGAGTGAAGAAGAGGCGCCGAGCTGGCGGCCGAACGCTACCAGCCGCCAAACGAGTGGGTGGGCGACAACCATATGGCGCAGTCGGGCGAGCCGAATTGGTGCGTAATTGATTACAGGCCAGGATTGGGGGCGCCCCGATTTGTCAGAGCTTCAGGAGAGGACTGGGAGCAAGCGGGAGAGCAGATGCACAGGAGAGGGATCGGCGCTTATTGTCGATCCATTGGGCTGCATTTGCATCATGCACTCATGCAAAGGAGCACTGAGGAGGAACACTATGCTTATGTGGTGGAGGCGCGACCAGGCTCGTTCGGCGACAAGTGGCCAGTTTTCTCTTAGGGACTGGGTCTGGCACTTGCGAGAGGCTTGAAACTAAGTGAGGTAGAGGAGCGAGAGAGAGAGAGAGTTCTCGATTTGCCCCCAAACGAGAGCCAAAAAGCGGCACTTGTTTTGCAACGTCTGGCAACGCGTAAATCAACTACTTCCCAAGCAAGAGTGCTTTATCTCCGTCCAACTGATGAAACAAATCGCCCTTCCAGCCGGCTGGCACTTGTCAAACATTGGAGCAAAAGGCTCGCTCGCCAGCCAAGTCGCCTTTGCCGCCGCCGCTGCATCCTCGTCAGAATCTCGAGGCTTCTCGAGGTTGTGGAGTTTGGCAAAGTGGCGCCACTTTCCTCTCGCAAGCACGCCGAAGGAAAGCCCAGCCACCATCCAGCACACAAGCAATCAATTGTCTTCACTTAGATGCTCGCTCGCTCCATCACGAAGGCGACTCTTTGTCGACTTTCTCTCCGCTCGTCATCTCTCTCTCTCTCCGTTTTGCCCTCTCGGCACTCCAAGTTGTCCAAGACAGACTGTGTGCCCTCCAATGGGCACTTGTTGTTGTTATCGGCCAGTCAGAATATCAAGCAAACGCATCAATTGCAACTCTTTCGCCAGCATCTCCTGGTGGAAGCAGCACGCCAAGCTGCGAAGAGGGCTCTTCTTTTTCTGTCGCTCCTTTGCTCTTTGCCTCTATGCAAGTCACTGATTTGAATCTCGCGCATTAGCCCCCCGCTCTGCTGCAAAGGCTGCAGCTTGGCCGCCTGGCCGTCTTGCCAGCCCATCCTCACAGGTTGAACGAAGCGGCGAGCGTTCTCGCCGGCCGAGAACTCAATTTAGATGTAAACTCACTCTCATTTGCTCTCCCTTTTTGCCCTCGCTCCCAGTTCCGCCCCCTCGGACGCAGCCAGTCCACAGGGCTCTCCTTGCTTAGCTAACCCTTAGCTGTGGTGGCGCCAACCAAGCTCGCCAGTGCGCCTCGCGGCCCGCCGGCCAATCGGCCGCATTGTCAAGTGGCCGAGCGCGCAACAGGTGCCTTGAGACGAGTGGCAAGGCACAGGGAGTGGAGTTTGTAGCAAGATGGCAACCGCCGAGTTGGGCAGTTTTTTAGGCTCCAAATTGACTCGATTTGCGGACTTGGATTCGGATTCGGGCTCGCCGCGAGGGAGCCCAAGTCCAGTTGAGAGAGTGGCGAACGTGGGCAAACATTAAAAATTGATCGCTTTCTTTTTGCTCACTCGCTTGGGATTCAATCGATTCGATTTGTTTGCGATCACGAATCTTTTGCCTCCGCCTTTTGCCCTCGTCTGACTTTCCCCCACACACAACTGAAACTCGCCAACGACAACATCAAGCGGCCAGAGAGCAAACAAAACCAAACGTCAGTTTGCACCTCAAAGAGAGCTGGCCAACTCTCACCGGCCAACCAGACTCACACACTCGAGGCGACAACCACCGGAAGGCGCAAGCAATAGGCATGCAGAAAGAGACAGAGAGAGAGTTGTCTATCATGGGAAGTGGCAGCCGGAGAGCTGTGTGCTAATCGGGCGCCAGCAGATGTAAACATTCGTCCCGCAGACTGTCTGTGCGCGGGCCTGCCGGCCCGCGTCCGTGCGCGCTGTGCCTGCTAGCGCGGACAATTCGGCATCCGCCCCCCTGCGCTCGCGGGTTTTTCGCCGCCGTTTCAGACACCACCGCAAGCCGATTAATTAACACATTTGCAGGCGGACCAAGCTGGACACAAACAACAACGGCTTGATTTGTGTGCGAGTTGCAAGCGGAGACTCTCTCTATTTGTCTGTCTGTCCGTTTGGCCGTCATCGGAAAGCGCAACGAGACGCGCCGAGACGGAAGAGGAGAGGAAACTGGCACGAGGGAACAATTTTTCTCTCCACATTTGCCCCTCCCGGCGGGCACCTAAATTAATCGCCTTTGCTCGTCGCAGCTAATCGAATGAGAAGCCCACAGTTTCCCACTGACCACGATGACCAGTGTCCCAGCGTTGTGGAGCGGGCCGAGGCGGCGAGCCGACAACAACGAGCTCAGGCACACAGGCACACAGTCGCTCGTGTCTGACAGGCGAGCTAATCTGGCGCCAAGCTAGAGAGTGTAAGCGGCGGCCAGAGTGGCTTGCGGCACACTATCACTAGCGCCAATCTGGCCGCCGCCTTGCCAGAGCGCCGCCTGGCACCAAGCTCCACTGCAAGTGGGCGGCCGAGGAGCGGGAATTTATCTCGGATCTTGGCCGGCAAACCTGGGCGGCCTTCCCAATGTGTCGGCCGAGAGGAGGGAGCTGGACGAGGGCTGACGGGCATCGCGAGCGAGACAAAAGCGGCCCAGCGAGCCGATAAGACACACACACTTTCTGTTGGACGACATTCGAGAAGGCTGCCAGCGAGCCCAAGCGCCGTAGCCATAGAGCACAAGCTTACATATACAAGCTCACTTGCGGCTCTCCTCTGCCAGCCCGACGAGGCTCTGTGTCATTTGCGGCCACCGAGAGGGCTCCTTATCGAACAAACTGGATCTCTGTTTGTCTTCCCGCTCGAGCTGGCCCAGTTGGCAGCCTGCATGGCGCCGAGCGAAACACTTGGGCGCTCTGTAACAGAGACCATTGTCGCCCCTTCGCCGAGCTCGATCTTGCTCGCTAATGGCTCAATTTTGCACCACAGCCCACTGATACAATTAGCCACAATGGTGCAGGCAAATTAGAGCAACAACAACAAGCTCAAGAGCCCCACAGACAAGGGATTCAAGCCGAGCTGTGGGCCGAGCGCGTGCCCGCCAGCTTTTGTCTCGCCTCCTCTTCTCCAGCAGACAACTGGCCGTCCAGCTCAGCAACACGCGCCGCTCGTGACCGTCAAATTTAACCATCCTCAGGGGGCGTGTCCCAGCTGGCTGGCTGGCTGGAACCCCGCGGCTCGTCTGACCCGATCGGGCCAATCCCGTGGCGCCACTTCCTCCTTGGCGTCCGGCCGGCGCCAAGACGCAATCGATCTGCACGAAGGCTGGCCGAGCGTCCAGAGCGCGCGCCTGTCTGGCCACTCGAACCACGTCGAGCCCTCTCCAATGGGCGGCCCTCATTGGCACCTCCCTTTATGATGTGGCCAAGTGATGGCGCCGCCACCAAATTGCCACTACAAATGGCCCATTTCCTCCCAAGCTCAAGCTCAAGCTCGCCCCTCTCGCTAAAAAGCGACCAAAATGCCCCCACTGCTCTCGAAATACCCGACGGCCAATCGCATGCTCACTCGAGCTCAAGCCTTTCGTTGTTTGTTTGGCGCTCCTCTGGAAGTGGCAAGCGAGCCAAGTGGTCAGCTCACACGCTCTCGAAAGCGCAACAGACACTCAAGAAGGCTGCCCGCATCCACAGACTCTGGCAGCTTGGCAGCTGCGGCCGCTAATTGAATGGCAGCGACAATAAAGCGACGAGCAGCTCCCAAGGATCGGCGATCTCTTGACTGCAATCGAGTGGCCGTCAGTCTAGAGTCTGCAGTCCACTCTTGGCCACTCTTTGGGACCAAGAGTCGCCACTCGCAAGCGCTGGAAAGGCGGCCAAAGAAACAGAGGAGCAGAGCCAAGGGCAACCTTTGGTCGCACTTTTGCGCACACTTTTGGAAAAATCTCAAATTTATGGTGGCCATCAAAAGGAGCTCAAGGAACATCAAGTTTGAGTTCGGAGGAGGCAAAAATGGGCAACAATCGAAGCTTGGCAACAATGTAACATGAACGCTCGAGCTCGCTCGTCCCATTTGGCCGGCCAGCTGCCAGTCTGCAATGATAATTGGCCCACAAGAATTGCACTCTTGCGCAAGGTCCGATTCCTTGACGACAACCTAAAATGCGACGCCTGATCTCCACTGATCGATCATCCTCCCCATTGATGTCCAAATTTTCCTCCTTGGCCGCCCTTTGTGTGTTCTTCTCTTCTCTTCTCTTCTCGTGCGGGCTGCCCATTCACTGGCTCAAGATAGACACTCGCGAGCTAGGCAGTGAAATCAAATTAGCCAATATGGTTGGAAAATTATTGGCAATTCATCCGAATTGCAGCCACTTTAAGCACATAAGCACAGACAAACGGACCACTACTCCTAGTCCCCGACAAGAGCAGCCAATGGCACTGCAGAGGCAGCTGCACAAGTGGAGCTCAAGCACGCACTTGCGGCGCTGGACCCGAGCACTTGGTAAGCCTACCTAAGGAGCACGGCCTCCAAGTGGTGCACGCTCTCAGTCCCCCTTAGGCTGGGGAGCCTGAACTGATGATTGACACAAAACAAATTGACACTCACCTGTTGACTGCTGCTGCTGCAATTTGGCCTCTCCCTTCTCGCTATTAGTCACTGTGATCACTTGCGAGCTGGCCACTTGGTGCTGGTGCCGCTGGTGGCCGTTGGAAGTGCTCGAGTTGGAGCCATTTGGCGAGCCCGTGCAGAGGCCCAGCCGGCCGATGGTAAGGCACACGAGCAGGGCTAGTGTGCCGATGGCTAGTGGGCGTCTTGGCGGCCTAATTTCTGGCCTTCTGGTTGGAATGGAGCAGCGCCAAGCTTGGCTCGCCGCTCGGGGCCAGCAGAGACGAGCCGCCGCACTGCGCTGGCACGCAGCATCCAGGCAACAACTTGGCGGCGCCTCTTCCGCTGCCTCCAATCTGGCCTCATCATGATTGTCGCCCACCCTTAGCCTCTTGAGTCTTGCCAATCTTGCCCGTTCGCTTCTTCGTGCCTCAGGCCCATTTGCGGCACGCTCCATTGGAGCAAGTCTGTCGCTGTTGGCTAGTCTGTTGCTCTGATTTGGGGCCCCAGTTGAGTGGTCTTCAGATTGTCTAACCTCCAACTTGATGTGCATTCTCCGACTCGGAGCAGTAGTTGTATCTCTCTCTCTCTCTCTCTCTCTCTCTCTCTCGCGAGCTTGTTTCTAGTTGCTTGCTTCGCGCTCTCTGTCGCTGTGGGTGTTCTGGAGAATAATCTCAAACGTTGATGGTCGTCCAATGCCACGAGTCTGGGCCCAACAACAGTCGCTCATCGCAAACCGATTGCTCTGTCTCTACATTTTCTCACCCTAATTTATGATCCCATTCACCTCACTCTCTCATCCTGGCCCACAATCACTTGGCCGCTCGATGATTATTGAAAACAACAAACCACTTTTCCACTCAAACTCGATCAACTGAGAGCCCAATTCAAGAAAGAAGGAGAGAGAGAGCGCTCTAAGAGATAAAGCTCACTGTGAAAACTTGCACACTCTCGAGTGCTAATCTTTTGTCTTGTTACTCGCTGATTGGGGCGCTCGAGTGATAAAAGTGGCAGCACTTACTTTGCACCTGAGAACTGGCAAGCTCGAATAGAATAAGCCCTCTGGCTGGCCAATTTAGCATTCCCCTCGCAGCCACATCACGGTCAACGTGTATTGACTCTTCGAGTGTTCGTCCAGCCGCTTTCGGACTGCAAACTTCACTCTCTAACTGGCTGGCTGACTTTCTCTTGCGGCAGCGAAAGCGACAGCTCACTTGCTCGCTTGCTCACTTGCTCGCTTGCCTCCAAAGGGCTGCAAGCGGAGGCAACACGCGCCCAACAAGTCAGATCTCGAGCCGCCAACTTGCACTGCTGTGTCCAACTGCTTGCGCGTGCGCACTCCAGAGCAAAACTAGCTTCCCATCGGTGTCTGTGTGTCTCCTCACCTGCAACTCTTTGCCCACTCCCTCCCGTTTCCTCGGCCAGCCCAGCACTAGACTAGACTGGCTTAGCGCCGGCAGGAGCGCGCTCTCTGTGCGGCGCGCCACCTGGCGGCCGCAAGAGGAAACAATTGTCCAGCCCAATTAGCTGGACATAAAGACACAATCTTCTCCACAAAGCGCCTCGCTGTGGCCATTTGGACAAACGGCCGCGCCTAATCTGTTCCATCTCCTGAACGGAAGTGCCAAATTAAGACGTCGAGGGCGGCGCGCAGTGCACTTGGGGGCATATGTCACGCTTCTCTCGACTGGCCGCCGTTCGAGTTGAGATGTCGTTTTGCTCGCCTTTGGAGCCTTGAAAAAGATACCATTTCCAGCGAGGGGCAATGATCGCCGTCTCCACCGCCGGGGAAGTTCCTTTTTGAGCATTTGGGGGAGCCAAACTCAAGGGTGGCCGCCGGTTTGTGTGTTTGTGTGGTGTCGTTAAAAAAAAAGGGGAAATAGTTGTTCTCATTTGCCCAGAGCAACGGGCGCAATATTTGCAATATTTGCATTGGACGTGCGCGAGGCAGCCGAGCAACTGTTAGCGGAACAAAATCCACCAAGGTGGCCTGCTGATTAATGTTATCTGGCCAGTTAATTGATAAAGCTTGACGACGAGCAGGCAATCAGCAAATCGTCGTTGACCGGAAAGGAGCCGCACACGAGCTGATGCCTCTGGCTAAGCATTGGGCTGCACCTTTTCTCCTTGACTCATATTCAATTGGAATAAATATTCTCCTTTCCCCCAGCATCTGGGCACACCTGAGCAGCAACAAGCAACAAGATGTGGCCGACTTGCAGACGCCCGCTGGACGACAGGTGGCGATTTTTATCTTGTAAAGTGGCGAACTGATGAGCGCCAGATGACAGCCGTTTGAGTTGGACGCCTCTTTTCACTTGGCCGGCAGGCCGGCCGAGTCAGTGGCACTAATGGAGCGAGCAGGACGGCAATCCAGCGAGCCAGCAGGCAAACAGGCAAGCGAGCAGCAGGCTGGCAAGCTAGACGTCCGCTGGGAGAGTATGAAAATGTCCTTGCCGCGCGGGCACACAACAAGCGAGAAGGTTGCGTGCTCGACTTTATCAACGAGCAGCCGGGCCACCATTCATCAGGCGGCCCGAAATGGAGCCAGACGAAATGGACGCCAAGCGAGAGTGCAGCTAAGAGAGCAAAGGGCAGCAGCAGATTGTGGGCTCGTGTTTGGATGTCTCCGTTGGTCTATTTGTGAGTCGGGTGGCCACTTTTGCACCTCTGCGCCAGCGCTCCCAGCGGCCTTCGCTGCTGCGAGTCTGTGTGCTGCCCCAAGAGCAGCCACAGACTTGGCTTGCCTGCCTGCCGGCCGGAAGGCGGCCCAGGCAAATGATGAGAGTAATGAATATAATGGGCGCCGAGGCTGCGCACTTCCTACTGCATAACAATGATGGAGATCCTTGTCGTCCTGCTCGCTCGCCCCATGCATCCGCTCCATCCTGTTCATCCCCACTTGGCCCGCTGTTCAGCCTTTGCCCCGGCCGACTGGCTCCCTTTGGGCTCGCTGGCTGGCTCGCCAGATCGGCCAGAGTGCGCCCATTGGAGGCGGCCTGTTCGCGAGTGACACTGCCGACTGCTCAGTGCAGTGCGGCTCGCACGCGACCCAAAGTGCGCCGGCCGCAAAAGTGGCCAACCCAAACACGCTATCCTTTGCCCAATGCAGCACGGCGGCAGTGCAGTGCAGTGATCGCGCGCTCCTCTGTGTTGCGCGTCTGCAGACAGACCGAATCCCCGCGCCTAAAATCGCCCATTCCCGCGATTTTTGCCCAATTGCTCGCTCACACACCACCGATAATCCAGGGCCACCTCCTAGTGGCGAGGTCTCCCTCGCCAAATGGAGACCGAAACGGAAAGGACCCGCCGAATGGACCCACGCCGGCGCCTGATCCATCGCAGACGCGCCCCCTTTTCCCTCGGGGCCAACAGGCGGCCGAATGGAATGGAGCGGGCGGCAGAGAAACATGACCACTGTGTGTGTCTGGCCAACCATTTGGGCGGCCAGACAGACGTCTGATGTGGCCGAGCACGAAAGCGAGCAGCAAGATGAGGAGCAAGACGAGCTTGAGCGGCCATTTTTGTTTAGCTCGCTTGCGCCACCGTGACCAGTCAGGCCAGAGAGCGGCCGTTTGTTTGTCTCCAGACGGACAATCGCCAATCAAAGCCGCCAAACGCCCTCCGAGCGGGCCCTTCCCAATGCGCCTTGGCAATTTGCTGCGAGCAAACAAAGGCCCATAGTGAGCACCTGTTGCTCGGTGTGTGCAATGGGCGGCTAGATGATGCCGCCGCCGCCGAGCTGCAACCGTCCATTCAGCGTTGGTGTAACTGTGGTGGAGTGAAATTTAATGAAAAGAGCGCCATGAGCAGAAGATTGAATGATTCTGGAATTGAATTCAATAAGGCACCTTATTGGCGCCACTTTTTTGTCTCACAATCTCACAACAAACGGCCAGCTAAGCGCAGAGGAAGAGGAAACGGGAGCGGCCAAATAGTGATACGCAGAGCGCGCACTGTGTCAGTGTCTCAGTGCATAGCTAAGGAGCGGCGGCAGCTTTGTGCTTGGGCTGCACACAAGCCGCGCTCGCTCATTCAGCCAGAAAGCATCCAGCCAATGTGCAGACCCCAAAGCTGCGGGCTGCGCTGGCTGCTCGGCCGGCCAACAATCAGGCATCCTTTTCCTCCAGATCTCGCTGTCTCTGTGTCAGCCAGTTAGCCTCATTCAATTGAGTGCATTTTATTTTTATCTCCACTCTCTTCTTCTTCTTCTTATTATTATTATTTTACTTTTTCTCCCTTTCTTCCAGCTCGGCCGCCTCCTCTCCACTTCGGCCCACATGCATGGCGCCCACCAGTGCGCCATGTGTCCAGCCTGCATCGTTTTGTCTCGGCCACAGAGCCTAAGCAGTGGTTGCATTCGTTCCAAAGCCCAGACGGCCAGCTCGGCGCAGTTCCAAATGATCGATTCAGCCATCCAGTTGGCTCGATGCAGTGGCCAATGGGTGGCCATTTGTGCAAGCAGTCGTTTAGTGGTGGACGTCCCATTCAAGTTGCGGGCCAAGTAACAGAGAGACAGAGAGAAAGCATACAGAGTCTGTATTACAGACTGTGTGTGCCGGCTTCCATCAGAGTGGCACGTTAATGAAACGGAATGAAAAATAGTCTTCCTCTCCATTTCTTCTGGCCAAACTTGTCCTAAGGTGTGTAACTGTTTTCCTTTCGCCCGCTCTCCCCATGCCAGCCGGCAGTCACAAGCGCCCAAATGGATCGTTTCGCTGCGTCTTCCAGTTTTACACTCTCTCCCTTCTACCTAAGGCCAGGGCAAACAGCGTCCAGAGGGCCAGAGATGCATTCAATTTTGCCAAAGTGCCAGCTGAAGAGACCTCGCCAATGGGACAGACAATTTTGATGCAGGCCCGAAGCTAGTCTGCGGGCCGCTTATCGCAGTCTCTGTCTGAGCAGCCCCTCATGCAGCACGTCCAGCGCGGGCCCGCTGGGACGCAACCTACAATTTCGAACAGCCCGAACAGCAACAGTTGGGCGGCGCGCGGGCCACTGCGCGCGGCACGTGCCCGAAGCGCGCGGCCCGCACCAGCGCGCCCACTCGGGCTCGCCGTCCGCAGTCCGCAGTGTGCAGCTGCTGGAGCGCGTGTTTCGCGTGCGTGCCCCACTCGTGCGCGCAACTGCAGCGCAACAGGAGCCTCAGCCGCGCCCGCTCTTGCAGACTGCCCTTACGGACTGTCCTCGGGCTGTCCGAGTGCCAAACGCGCGCCTGGGCCCGCACAAAAAACTGGGACCCCTTTCCGGTTGCGCTCAATCAACACGGTTGGAGTGGCACGCGAGCGCCACACTTCCGAGTGCGCCGCAATGGCTGGCTGGACGCGGACGAGCGGCGGGCCGGCCAAATTGGCAGCTTCAGCGCCAGGCCCAATCCACTGCCACAGAGCAGTGGGCCCACTCTGGCCGCGCTCGTTCACCTGGCTTCCTGTTGGCCGTCCGAGTGGAGAGCTCTGTGTACGCCGTTCTCTGTGTGCAACTGGAAGTGCACCCCCACTTGGCTTCGTTCCGGCCGCGAGGGGCCCACGCACAGCGCACAGCGCACAGCTCACAGCCGCGCCTGGTTGCCAGTGGCAACCGGAAAATCAACGGCGCAGCCCCAGACTATAGGGCTTCACTCTCACTCTCAGCTGCTGGCAGGCTGCACTTTGGGGCGCAATTTCACTTTGGAGCCGCCTGCTTGGCCGATTCTCAAGCGCCAGCGCAAACGCCGCCTTGCTCAATGTCAGAGCACCTTTCTTCGCCAGCTTGTTTGCGTCGGCGTAACGGCACCGAGCGGCCCGGGCCGCCCGCCAGCCTCCTAGCGCTCCGATTGGCCGTCCCCCGAGTTCAATGGCACAGGAGAGCAAAACGGCGCCTGGTGCAAACAGAGCCGCCCAGAGGGGCAGCACGCGCAACTCCTTCGCTGACCAAAAGAGGCTCCCATCGGGCCGCAATTGTTCACAGCCGTCTCTTGCAAAGAGCGGCACCTCTGGGCGGACAAACTTCCGCACCGCAGCCAGTCTGCAGCACAGCACAGTGGAGGCGGCAGACAGAGGGGCGCGCTCACGGCGGGCAGAGCGGCGCCATCGTGGAGCAGCGGGCCCACTCGACTGGCGCGGGCACACATTTGCTTGTGCAAGTTGCAGCATAAGAGCCAAGCGCGCACACTGCTAACTGCCCATAAGCTCTGCCTATAAGCTTTGTCTACATTGATTGGCCGAATCTTGGAGGTGCGCGCGCGTCCCCCTTGCGCGTGCTGCCTATTGGCCGAGTTGTTGTCGCGCGCGCGCTCTCTCCAACCGGGTTAAAACTCCTTCCGACTCTCCAGCGACACTATTATTATGACCATTACACCGATAACGATTTAATCCAAGCTCAATCGTCTTTTTTACAGCCCAGCCAACCGAAGGAACAGCCGCCTGTCTATTATGGTCGAAATATTGGCGGTCAAAAAGAAAATTTCTCAAATGGGCGCTAATCATATGATGCAACTACCAGCAGTCTAGAGCCAGATCCACCTTCAACCATATAGTGCAAGTATGACCGATTTAGCTGATCAACCAAACTTGCCGCTTGACACCTCCTTGTTGTGCTTTCTGAACAATGTTAGCGACCAGCTAGCTTGCTTTCTCGATCTTGAGGGCACTTGTTTCAAGAGACGATTGGCTTATTGTCAACACCAACAACAGACCAAATGCAAGCCACAGTTGCTAGAATCGTCAAAGAAAATATTCCAAAATGATCCACCACATAACCATCATTCAGCTTCTCAGGCCACCGATGGTGTCCAATCATCCATTAAATCAAGAGCTCTTGAAGAGAAACAAATCAAATCAATTAAAACCAACACAAACTGCAATAAAATTGTTGCGCGTAACAAATCAAGTAATAGAAAGTCTACTCGTAAGATTGATGAAAAGCTTACTCTAAGCCTCAGTAATCGCAAAACAAAACGAGGCGATACCCAACAGTCCAAGAGAAATAGAAACAACAATGTCAAACACATCGAGTTTGATGATGCCAATTACAAAGCAACCACCAATGATCTCTTATTGGATGGCCTCGCACAACAGCTTAGCAATGATAATAACAATGGTCATCATCTGTCAAGCTCAATTACAGTCACCACTTCGCCATCATATCAGCATATGCATCAGAATGAGCAAACTAACAACAATCCACTGAACCATTGCGACGATTTGAACGGAGCAAAATTGTTCACTCATCAGCATGATTCTAATAATCTACTTTCTAGTCATCCCTCAGATCATCACCTACACGAAGAGTCAATGTCTATTTGCGAATCTGAACACCATCAACAATTGACTCTTAGCTTGAGCGACGAAGTTAATCTACTCAATGCAGAGCATAGTCAGGGCCATCAACAGCAAGACCACCTCGTGAGCCATCATACTCATCATCAAAGTCATCACCATCATCACAGCCAGCATAGTCATCATCAAACAGCCACTAGTGTTTCGATTTCACCCATAGAGTCCTCATTAACGGGGGAGGTGCATCAACAATTTAGCTCAGTTCCAGCGCCACCAGTCCTACACTCTACATCTAGGGATTCTAACACCAAGACAAACCCATCGAACGTCTCTCATAGGTCGCTTTCTGGGAGCCAACGCGAGGCCAGCAAGAATCCTGCAGAATCCGGCATTGATACGGGAGCAGATAGTTACTATGTGCAGCATACGTTGTATGAAGAATTTGGCTTACCGCAACAACATCACCACCAGCACCACCATCAAACTGACCTCAACCATACAACCAGCTCCAATCCAGACCCGTCTCTCTTGAACTGTTATCCCATGATGCAGCATCCTCAAGTCAATGGTTCCAGTCATAGTGTCACAGGTCATCATCATCACAATGATATGAACCAGTATGATTCTAATATGGAACACACCTTGGGGCATCAACCAAGCCAGCAGCACTGGAATGGAGGCGTCGATTTGAATGCAGAGCTTCATCATACGCAAAACATCAACGAAAATAGTAGCAACCTACTACATCACCAACAACCTCAAAGTCAATTACAGTTTGTCACTTTCTACCAGAATCATCAGGGCTACTACAATACGTCCGTGGATTCAGCCCATAGTCAGCATCAGCTTAATAGTGGCCATTTAAACTTACCACAGTCGCAACAGCAATCACACCCCGCCAATCATGAGTTTGCAAACACAACGTCCACCAATCATGCAAACTCAGATCATCGAATTATGATGAATAAACAGCACCATAATCGACAACTTGAACCTAGTCAGCAACAAAATGAAACAAGAAGCACAATCAATGATTGCCAAGATCCGGAAAGAAACGGCAATCAAAACTCCGATTTCAATCATCATCAGCAGCAGCAGCAGCAATTAGACACCCAAGGTAGCGGTGAGCAAACGTTACATCCCATCTATCAACACCATCACCAGCACACTCATGATATCGAACATCATCATGATCATCCAATTCACCATCATCACGATCTCAACCTCCATCATCACCATCATCATGTACCTAATACACACCTACTTCCCTTGGTGAACGGCATCGAGACTAGCTCGGTGATCCTTCAGGATATCAATCTGGCCTCTGCAACGTGGTCAGCATCACCAGAAGATCTATATAGCATGTGACTTATAGTGCATAATTAAGGCTAATCTAGACGTTGAATAGTAAAATCATCTAATGGGGGCTGTGTAAAACAGTATTGCGATTTTTATTTTTCGTTATCTCTTTCGGCCTAAAATTTATCAATTGAGAGTTCTTCCTTTCCATCATTTTATCTGAAGAACCTCGTCCAACAACTGTAGAGCCCTATGCAGGTGGACCTCTATCCAACAAGGACAGTCTTTGATATTGTTACGGTGGTAATCTAGGCCCCACCCTTTAACGAATGACATGCTCAGTATACAGTAACGACGCAGGTCATCCACACCAATTGAGGCGTTGTCAAATCGATCATTGCTTTCAAGGCTTGGAGCTACTGCGCCGGCAGCAGCAAGAGCCGCTGCTTTTGCCGCAGCAGCCTCTCTGGCTGCCTCTGCTTTTACACTTAAGAGTTGATATGTCTGGTCGATATCGAACACCTTTAAGCTGGCTCTAGGATATATCTTATGCACAGCATTACCAACGGGTCGTCTGGATACTATGTCAAGGTAGGGACTGCACAGAAAAACTGAACTTGTTGACATATTTTGCAACCAGACGTCACCATCTTGCTTGAGCTCTAATTTGACACCTTTACCTATGTGTAGTCGGGCTTTAAGCACGGCGGGCGGCCTATGTACTCTGGACAAGGAGCCGAGACAAAATCGATCAGGAGCAGATGGATTTGTGTATCCATCAACAATTACTACAGGATGAATTGTTGAGACGCGAAAAGTGTCCCCCACTTGTTGGTCTAACTCGAAATATAATATGGAGCACCAATACTGTGGAGGCTGCGGGGGTGGCGGTACTACCGGCCCAGGTGGTTGGCTTGGTTTTTCATGTTGACGGATAAAAACAGCTGTTGGTACTCCTCGCGACCATCTACGTGATGTGGTCTGCCTCGCTTGTCCAGTTGGCTCTGACAGTGGAAGTTGATGAGAGCTAGCATGATGTGGTTGCGTTTGAGGTTGGGGCTGAGATAAAGATTGGGGCTGTGGTTGAGGCAGTCTCTGGGCTTCAGGTTGAGTTTGAGGTTGAACTCGTAGCTGAAGTTGGGGCTGTGTTTGAGCCTGAGATTGAGCTTGAGAAGGCGTTACGGAAAAGGCGGGCAAGTTTTCTTTTTTAACAGTAGGTGACTTGGATGAGTCACCAAGCATAACTGTTTCGTCGGGAGAAGTGATGGTCAGAGATGACAAATCTATCGCTGGTGAGACCACCACTCTATCATAATGATA
>Ga0268247_10000223_pt1:2500-20340 | contig 20340 bp, 9 predicted proteins | sample AgamicOrMae_FD_200245 | JGI IMG/M metagenome (GOLD analysis project Ga0268247, IMG submission 200245) | Agave microbial communities from Guanajuato, Mexico - Or.Ma.e (v2) (version 2) | ecosystem: Host-associated > Plants > Phyllosphere > Phylloplane/Leaf | place: Guanajuato, Mexico...
ATAGATCGTAATTATTCTCAATGAAAGTCAATAACTCATGGTTTATCTCAAAAGCCAGTGACTCCAAATAGTTCATAGTTCATTGTATTACACAATTTCTTGTAATCCGATCCCAATTGAATTTGAATATATAAATGATCTTTCTCATGGATCATGGGATGTTAATACTTCGAATGATTATAATAGTAATAGATATTGCCACTAAGCCTGCTTTAGGAACCCTCAGTCAGATCGGATTTTTCTTCTACCTTTGAAGCTTTCCGGATTACATACAATCTGGAGATTTAGGTAGTAGACTGAGATTGAAATTCAATCTAGCATAATAATTATTTTGAATACTGACCTTAGCTACAGATATTCTATTTTTCAAGTTTAGATACTGAAATCCGTTTCTTATTTTCTAAGAATTCAACCAATAACACACCGAAAGCATATTCTTCAGCATTATTATCTTCTGTATTATTATCAGAAATGGATTCCGATGATTCTTTTTTTTTTCGACTCATTAGAATGATATTGAACTCGAACCGCTGAATCAAGCCAGAGTAGAGACACGAAGAGCTGCTTTTTCCACTGAAGAGCGAACTAAGGACATGTATAATGATAGCTTCCAATGTAAACTCAAAAGTTTTATACCGAATGTGAGTCTTTTTTAGGGGCTTCCATAAAAACATAAAAAATCCAGCCGGTCTATCTTTACAATGATTACTCAACAACTTGAAAAAAGAGTTTTAATGGAAAATCATTCTTTTGGGGGTACAAAGACTTCTTCTGGTAAGACTAATGGGGGAATAATCAATCATAACATAAGACAACTTAATCAAAGATAATCAAGAAGAAGATTTAGTGAAGTTGAGTTGTTAGACACCCAGGATAATAAAGATAACCCACATAAACAGACCATCTAGATATAATACTAGATATAATAATCTAAATAATCTAAATATAAGTAGAAAGCCGGTATGATGTCTTTCTTTTCTATATTCACTAATGGTATACCTGTAGTACGTAAGATGTATCGTATGCAAGAAGATGGTAGTCATAGTAGCTCTTTGGATAGTGTGTCTGCATTGCATGGATCAGATTTAAAGAGCGTAGACATGTAAGAAATATGAATCTTCATCATCCTACGCCCTCAATATAGAGATCAAATATTTGACTATGCCTTACGTGGTATACGTCGTATAGTCTAAATGCTAGTTGGACAGCAATCTATTATCTATTATTGACTTCCTGTTACCGCACGGAAGACAGTGCCACCTCACCCCTAAGTCCCCGCCTGCGAATACATGATCGAATGCTAGGTTTGGCTGATACTGATATATGTCGGGAAAGCTCTCGGATCCTATCTTTCGATTTGAAGGATTCTATAAGGTATTCGGGATACTCGTTTCATATTCTTCCTTAGATCTATGATTGCTTTCTCAATTTTGTGAATGAAAAACCTGCTTCTCAAACCGGATGCTTTCTGCTCACCTGATTTTACTTTCCTTTATCGAGTAGTTAGAGAGACCTTTGTTAATGATATCTGTTATCTGTAGTTCACATCCAGATATTCTCAGCCCATGTCCTTTAGGGTGAGCCTTTTAATCACTCTACTCGATTGCTATTTTTTGACGAGCAGCCTTTTGATCCTCTAGGAATAGATGGCCAGAGTGCTAGGGTCCACTTTCTAGCTTCTATCATTCTCTCTATTGCATTGGCGGAATCTGTTTTTCCATAGGGTAGTTATGACCGAAGCTATTGCATTGTTGTCAGAATAGGCTATTCCCCGAAGATGCCTACTGAAGTTAGGGTTGAATACCTTTCGTTAGTAACTAAGTGCATGTAAGAAAAGGCTTTGAAGAAGAAATACGAACAACCGTGCTAGATCCGTATAATCTTTAATTCTCCCATGTTTTCCATTTTTTAAAATTTCTATAAATAGAAATAAGAAATTCATTTAATAATCATCCTATTCATCATAATCCTTCGAATGTGAATCCTAGTGTGTTAGCCTAAAAAAAGTTGATGGCGGCTCTAAATTCCTAAAAAAGAGTCAGAGTCCTCGGTACACACCACCTAGGGTAGTGTACTAAACCAAAAAAGGACTTCATCCCATAATGAAAGCACAAGTCTTACCGTCACCTCTAGAAACATAGGTAAGTATTCAACCCTCTTTAGCTTCAGTCGATAAACCTGCATGGTATGAGCAGGGTGAATGCGGTTCAAAACCAAAACAAAACCGCTGGCTGAGATATGCTTGCGAATCCAAGCCTGGGCTCTTTGCTAATGAAGCATCTTGTAGATAAAATTCTTCCTTCTTTCTTTCCATCCTTGTTGATTTGGTTGATTTGATATATGCTGTGAGATAACAGCCCCACATCAGATATTCTATTTATATAATCATAATATAACACTATATTCAGATATTTATATAGCACTTAATAATAAATATCATTGATGCTTTGAAGCAGATCATTCCTTTCCTGAATCAACGCATGGGTACAAGCTCATGAAGACTACTTATTCGCTTCCCCTGCGAATCTTGCTTATCTGTAGCCAGACTTAGTAGAACAAGGCCTAGGACAGGGGTGTGGTCGATTCGTCTTGTCTTGACCTTCTTAGCTTCATAAATCATAAAGAAAGCTAGCCTTCAAGCCATGCCAACCAAGAAGACCCCTATATGTTCTGACCCTCGGTTCCATGAACTTGCTCCCATACGTTTTATGAAAAGTGCTATTCACTCAACCTAAGTAATGAGATGTCTCTCCCTCTCGGGGAACTATCGCTAGAATCAGGCAAACTAAGGTTTGCTTTATTTTTTAAAGTAAAGTAAGGCAGTCAAGCACAGACATGGCATGCGGTTGTAACAGCTATACCTTATTCTGTAACAGCTCCTTCATGCTTTAGCCGATAGAGAGCAAGGATGTAAGAAAGGTTACAGGCAAAACTTAGACCTTAGATAGCTACAGTGGGGAAGGCTTGCAGCTGATCTTCCTTATTCTACGATGCAACTATTGCTTCTTCCTTTGCAGAAAGCACTTAATCTTAGTAAGTGTAAGTCCATCTTAACTATTCACTCTAAAGTGAAAACATATTTCCTCTAGTAGAATCATATCCAATCTTCCTGCTAAGCCAATCCCCAGTACAAGCAACTACATCCAGTTCATTTCCAAGGAAAAAAGGCTACCTTAACTCCCTTGAAAGGCAGTAATGGGGGATAAACTTTGACTCCTGACTTTACTTCACTTCGGAATGAGATGAGGTTTTAGATATATATCTGAGACCTGAGACAGCTGAATGCGTACTTACTTCTGAAAGTAATTTCCCATCGACCTTGCTATATAGGTTCATTGAACTAGTTTCATTCCCGAAGATCACTTCACTCCCTGTTGACTCGTGATAGAGTCACTTTAGCCCTACTAGAAAAAGAATTTATAGAACAGCCATAAAGTGTTATCAAAAGATTGAATTTCGAAAGGTAGAGGGCAGCTTTTCACTTTGAACATTGTAGCTAGTGAAGTTTCACCGGGGGAGTTAGGTCATATCTCGCTTCTCGCTATGAGACACCAAGTTAGGACGTAAATAGGTCATTTCGCTAGCTCTGGGCCACAGCACCGTAGGAAAGGACCTATGGGTTAATGGGTTAAGGGCTACTCACATGCCACGTCTTGCCGATTACTGACCCATCTTATCTATACCACTGCGGTATATGCTATTAAAAGGGACTTTTATAACAGGTCGAGGCTTAGAGTGGCCGTATTCGACACCTCCTAAGCCTTATCATGACTTTCATTCTACTATTTGCTCTTAGGCTAGTGCGTTATTGGTGTCCGGTTTGATTCGGGTGATGCCTCCAACTAATCAATAGAAAGCGCTTGGGGTAGAGGATGTGGACTACACCATTCCCTTAATTATTCATTAGAAGCGTTCCCCATCTATAGCAGTCCGGGAAAGTTAGATCACTACCGCCTAAATGCAGCCGTTCTCATTACCTGAAATGGCTTCCTAAAGGATTGAACTCCCCATAGCTTAAATGCCCACCTGAAGATCGAATTAGTCCCACTACTGAATACTGAACCTGCCTTGTAGTAAGATACAGGTGAGCAACCTAGTTTTGAGTTTTGAAGCCCCTCCATTCTACTTTCGTTTTCTGCCTCCAAACAAACCTGCCAATCCGATCAAAAACAAGCCCAAAACACGGGGGTTGGGGATTTTTATCACATTGAGATGCTGCCTTAGGAAGAGAAATCCGAAAACAAGCAATTTTCCCGGTAAAACGCAAAAAGGCCGATTTGAGATCCCATCTACGAGCTGAAATGGACTTGCAGCCTAAAATCCCGGGAAAATGAAAGTGGAGATTGAACGCGCCGAGGGCTTAGACAAGTAGGCATAAGGAAAGCAGGTAAGAAGTGACGAACCCGAGCACTCAGCCTTACCTTGAAGAGAGAGGAAAGTAGTGAACAGAAACATAGTCTAGTAAAGAAGTCAATAGATGTCAGCAATAATCAAAAGATCTACAACTGAAAACTTGCATTACTTCAATTCACAAAGCACTTGTGGATTGGAATGCATATTATTGAGCTGCTATTGATAGGTGCGAAATAGGTATTTTCTGAAAGCCGGAACACGAAACTAGGAAGAGCTGAGAGGCTTTCAGAGGGAGAGGGACGAAGGCATCACTGATAAGGAACTACTTGTTAATTCTAGGCGTGAGTGGTTACGAATGCCACTGCTACAACTCCTATAAAAAGAACACTAAGTTCTAGATGAAAAAGGTGGTGCTCGCTAACCACCTAACCATCAGCAGCCGTAAACTTCAAAGGCATGAATTCCGGCCATTGCATTGAGCAAGGATCGTTGAGCAACGAAATGAATCCACAGGGAAGGCGAAGGTCAATTTCTATACCAAACCAAAAGGACGGTCCAAACAAACTTGACTGAAAAAGTAATAGAAGCAAAAAACCACGAGAAACCGAACCTTTCTAAAAAATCTTTCTTCCCAGTAGTGCGCGAGTGCTTGTTCTTTCCTCTTTGGCCTGGTTGCTTGCGATGCCTTCTATTTCTATTATGAATATGAAAATAGAAAGAATGTCTCCTCTTTCTGTTGTGGTTTGTCAATCCTGGTTAACGAATATAGTAGTTCGTTTTCCACGTCAAGGCGGTTGTTCAATTAATGTTGATCCCAATCCACGCTCTTATGCCTCTGAAATCCCAATAAGAGCAGGAAGAACCGGTTTACTTTGATTCAAGAATATCCCCTGCTGCTAGCTCTTTCTCTTACTATCTCCTTTATGGTCTTTCTTAGGCTCCTGGGGTCAAGACTAAGTCAAGCGAAATCCCAACTGTCGAATCAATTGCTGCGTATTCGATAATACGAGCCGTGATACCAAGGAAGGAGACAAAGACAACTAACCTGAGATTCTCAGATAACAACATCATATCATAATTTATAGGGTTTCCTCTCAAGGTAGTAGAGATAGGCGGACTCACTCCACTAACAGAAAGACATTAACAGAAAGACATTAACAGAAAGAGAAGATCGAGGAAGGAAGGGCTAGCTCTTTGTATTAGAGTTAGAACTCAACTCTTTTTTTTTTTCTAGCCCCTATAAAGCAAGAATTCCTTAACCCTCTACTTCGTTCAGTGGAAATTCTAGACTCTTATCCTAGACCTGAAAGTCGGAATTATTAAGAAGTTAAGAATTAAGAAGTGAGTAAGACTTTTTCCAACTCAGTCAATAAGTACGAGACCCTTAAAAATGGAATTTCTAGTTATATTCCTTAAGAAAGATGGACCCTAAGGATAGAAACTACTACTAATACTTAATAAAGAATCAGTAAACTCGCCCTCGCAGCACTTTGTTCACTCTCATAGAACTCTGAGGAAGTACGACTAGGGTATCTTCTGTAAGCTTGAAAGCATCAAAGCGGATAGGATAGGATAGAGACCTTTATTACCAAGTATTGGCGTTGCGTGCTCTAGAAGGAAGAGGGCCCTTGGAAGAAGTTCGGACGGAGATTGGCTTTCTAGTGCAAAGGGCCTAAGGTAATTTTACTGGTGGACCCCTCTAGCTCTAGGACAGAAGACTTTCGTCCTTAGTGATACTAGAGTGATACTAAATACTACAGCACCGCTTTCTGCTTTTCTGGGACCCAGGATCTCCTCCAATCTTTCTCCCAGGTCCATTAGCATTAGTGATCGCTAGGTTGAATTCGTAGGAAGTCTCCATTTGGGAGTCCAGACTACTTAGAGTAGAGTGCTTTCTCTTTCTTCTTTGGTTGTTCCTATTCTTATGATTCTCGAATTGAATCTTTCTTTTTCTTCTTCCTTCAATAAGGTCTCTGCTCACTTGCCTGGAACTGAGTCTGGTCCCCTTTTCTCATATGGTTTTTCCCTTCCTCATTCTGTAATTCCCTATTCCCTCTCTCTCGTCGGCAGGCTAGCTTGGAAGTCTTTTTTCCATGCATTCCTTTCTTCGCTCGCCATGGGCTGCTTCCCCGCCTGTCTTATCTACTTGAAAGTCCAGGTTTCTTGACTTGAAGGCATTCTTTGCTCGGCCATCGGTGCCTCATAGATTGGGACTCCAAGTCTTCTCTCTTCCGATTCTGAGCTGTCAATGGTAGCCAGGGTCCTACAGGCAGGCAGGCCCAATCTTCTTATGGGAAAGTCCCCCTTTGATGTCTACGAATGGTATAAATTCCGAACTAGTCTTAGCTTCGTCCCTCTTTCCCACCGCGAATGCTTTTTTCTTCTTTTTTTTGTTTTATCTATTTTCTTTATCTCTACTATCTTCTCTCTCCAGTCTTTGGATCTGGTGGAAGCGGTACTAGCCTCTATTATTTTGTTTCTAGCTTCTAGGGCGGATCCACAGCGAAACTCTTCTTCCCCGCTTTTACCGGCCCGGCTCAGACACCCTTCACTCTTCCTCCGTTGAAAGTAAGAACCGTTGGTCTATGGGTAAGTTCTGGGGTAAGACCGGCTCTCGCTTCCCAGTCTCCCACTCCTTGTCTTTTTTTTTTTCCTTTCGTTTCACTTAACTACTTCATCTAAGAATCGCTATTCGAAGGCACAACATATCTATCTGGTGGAAGCTGACGCCCTTATCTACCAGGCTACACACTCTCAAAAAATCGTCAAAAAGGTTGGCTAGTTCCTTTTTCTTTTGACGATTGTGGGGAATCCCTATTTCATATGTATTGATTTGACTTACTTTTTTGCTTTTTTGTTTGATTCTTCGAAAATGATAGGTTCCTTTCGATTCCAAACACTAGAATTCGGCCCTGGGTAAGGCTAGTATCCGCATGGTCGAATGAACAATCTTCTTTCTTTCTGCCGGTGCTAGGGAGCCGCTCCTCGTTCATAACGTAAGGACGCTATGGCTTTATCGGTGACTAAGAAGATAGAAAAAAGAAGTCTGTGACCAATCCATCGTCTATATCTTTTATATTCTTTCATCCACCTTCTAGTTGTCATAGAATCATCGAATTAATACATACAATATCATAAAGAAAAGAGTTCTTTCTTCTAATTTCAGGGTCTTTGCATTTCCAATTTTTGGATTCCTTTCCATAGATAACTTTCGTCCTGTTGTTTGGACTATTTTCCATCTGCATTGCATATGTACGAAATTATATATTAGTTTCATAAAGAATCTATTCATTAGGACCTGATTAAGATCGTTTTCTTGTCTGTCTTCCCACTTTCCCTATATCTCTCCACTAGAACCTTTTTCTTGTTATGTTAGTTTTCATCTGGGATTGTCTCGGACGAAGGGTATTCGTCCGACACGTCTGGCTCAACTAAGTCAAGTAGACTCTTCTTTTGTTTTTCTTTTCCACTTTTTTTTAGTCCCAAATGACAATTAGATTTCAAACCACGTACGAGGTTTAGCAACTCTGGGTCCTCTTCTAAATATGGGAATCAGCGACTGTAAGCCCGCCTTTGGCAGCTTCTCTTTCCTCCATTTTGTATATTCATAAGGAAAAAACTTTTTTTTCATTTTTGGAGAGCTCTCCTTAGCTAAAAAAGGGGCGTGTAACTTTTCGTCTATGGTGGAATGACTTTTCCATCCACTCTGCCTAAGGAAACTCGAATTAGTCACTTTGCCCCTTCCAAAACGCAAGCTTCTGATTCTTGGTTCCTACTTCTCTAGTCAAATTGTGTTTGCTAGTTTTCTACATATCTAGAATGAAAGTTCTCCATTCCATCCATATCTGGTTTTTGACTCCTTCCAAATTCCTCCCAGTCGTTCTCTTTCTCTCTCTTTCTTTTCTTTGTGAATCTCTTTTGCTTGGAAAGGCGTTAGCGATCCGATCCGATCTACTCTTTCTTCTTTCTTCGTATCTCTTCTATTTCTGTCTGTTTTCTTCTGTCTTTCTAGTTCCCTTCTTCCTCCAAAGCAAAGTAATCCCAAATCACTCATCTGGGAATAAGTCCATTGTTACTTACTAGATAAGATAGCTCTAGAAATTCTTTTGATTTATTCTTTTTTTGTAGTAGGAGATGGCCTTTCAATTCCAATTTTGTGATAGATCAGGTGGTACCCGTGAAAGCCTTTGGTCTAAAGCGTCGTCCTTGCTAGAAAGAAAGTGGAAGAGAGTCTGTTCCCGACTACTCATTCAAGCCCCTAAGAGGGTTCTTTGTCCCAGGACGAGGGATCCGTTCCAGCGCACAAGGTTTCGCGCCGACACGGCCTAGGCGGGTCCGACATTTATTGCTTTCTGAATTCGACGCTGTGGATTTCAGCTATTGTAGTCTAAGATCTTCTTATTCTGTAAATAATCAAATCAATTCCCTCGAATTTCACTGATTAATACTCATTATTTACCGAAGACTCTCCTTTCCGATTTGACTCCCCTTGTCGTCTTTTGGCAGCATCTGGCCTTGTGTCAAGATTTTGCTTGCAGGAAGGGCCCGGAATAGCTTTCTTCGCCCCTAGGTGGACTTAGTTTAGGCCCCCTCTCCTTAGTCAGATTAGTAAGAGAAAGGATTGGCGCGAGGCTCGCCTGCTTTCTAGTCGATGACTAGTCGGCCTCTTTCTGCTCTTTGTCTTTCTTTTTGCTCTTCTAGAAGGATGTGTTTACACCTATGACTTCCGTTCTAGAAAGCAAAATCTTCGACCCAGATCTGACATTCGCTAAAAAAAAGGATGGATACGATTTCTCTATTCATACCCAGTTCTTCTCCTTGTTTCTTTTCTTTCTTGCTCCCAGACCGAGATCTCTTTTCTGTCTCTTCTTCTTCTTTCTTATTCCCAATGAACCCAACCGGATCAAAGTCCTTCTTTTTTTTCTTCTCTTTTCAGCTCTCTTTCTTGGAAGAGCTAGCTAGCTTTCTTCTTTTTTTTTTCTTTCTTCGATGTAAGGATCTCTCTTTTTCTGTCTTTACTTTCTTCTTTCTGGATCAAGACGATTCTTTCGAAAGTCCTTCTTCTTCCTCTCTTTCCCTTTCTTTTCTTCTTGAGAATATATTGAGAATATAGGCTTTGCTCTCCTAGGCCGGCCCAGCCTTTACTTCTTTCTTTTCTCTTCCTCTGTCTTTGTTTTTTTCTTCTTTTCTGCTTGGGTTGTGACAATCACATGAGATGAGAGAGGAAATGGATCTTTGGATTTGGCCTTCTACTTGAGTCAATAGAACGAATCCGAGGTAGGCTTTCCATCGACTAGTTCGACTAGTGGGCCTCGGCCTCTTTCCTTGTCTTTCCTTTCTCTATTTTTCCCTTTTCTTGAAAGTGTCCCGAAGAAGCTACCTAAGTAAGAGCTAGCCCCTCTCCTCCCTTCCATTTCCGTGGAGTCTGTCTTTCTTTGTCTTCTTCTCTCTCTATGCTCTGGATTGCTCAAGGATTCTCTCTGATTTTCTTTTTTTGGAAGGGGGCAAAAACATAGAAGACAAATCCTATCGAATTGACCGATCAAGCAAAAGAAGAATAGAGAAACGACTGCATTCTGGAAATGATAAAATATTGTAAACAATCACTTCCCTTCTTCCACTATAGCGAAATGGACGAATAGAGTATTCTTGAAGTTATTGAGAAGTTATTGATACAAAAGGAGAGGAAAAAGAAAAGTCGCTTCTCTCATAACATAGGAGGGACATCCCTCTCAAAGCAAAGAACACGAAGAAAGAGAATGGGAATCTAAAAGGTTCGTTGAGCACAGGAGAGAGAAATTGCTACCAGGGACTAGAGCAGACAAAGGAAGAAGGATAATAAGCCTCTTCAAGTTTCTTAGTCGCGCTTCAAGAAAAAGGATAGAAGAAGAAGGACCCTCAAGAGAAAGGCTGCCTCCTAAACAAAAAAAATGCTGACTAGAAACAAAAAAAAAAGAGCCTCTGAGCGAAGGCCAAAAGCAAAGAACTCGCTAAACTGGGTCCGAGACAATGGACGAGCAAAGCATTTTCTACAAGAAAAGGAGAATTTCACTAGGGGTGTGAGTAGAGACTTGAAATTGCTCATGCCAGTGCCCAGACTAGACCGAGGGGAAAAGGCATTATTTACAGAGAAAGCAATCCATCTAAACAAGCAGATTCTACCATTATACCGGGAACATCAATGAAGGATGTTCTTGTCAATGATGAAAAGAAGAGAAGGTGACAAGATCAAAATTCTTGCAGCAACTGAATCAATGCAGGTTATTCTGGAGGAATATTTCAGATCAATGATGGAAGATCAAAGATGCTATACTAATTAGGGTCTTGGGTAAGCCATGGTATTATCCGACCCTAACTAAAAAATTGGCCATAATAAAGAGTTTCTTAGGTCAGGAGCTTACCAGATAAACGTCTATCTACTTCTTTTGGTAGTGGGGAATCACTCTGGCCTAAGAGAGTCTCTTAAGTGCTAGCGTAGCGGGAGAGCAAATAGCAATGAAGCTTCTCTAAAATCTGAGTTCCAACTACAAGAGCTTTCCATGCGAGGAAAAGGGTAAAGATAGGCGCATCTGAGCACCCGGAAGGCAGATGGGAAGCGAGGAAAGTCTCCGAGTTCAATTGTTTTGGTCCTGCAGAGTCGGTTTCTGTCATAGATTAGATGATCAAACTGCTTTCGCCGGAGCAGATGATGTCCAAGTAACCTTGAGGGGGAAATAAAGCTTTCTATCAAGCCGACCGGTTTAGAACTCTCTTTTCAAACTTGCTAACTAGAGCATACACTATAGAAATCGAGCATTATTCCGCTAGCTTTTTTACCTTCGGACAAGTAGGCATGACAGCTCTATGAACTGTATAGGATCTTACAGGAAATGAATCTACCGCTTATGAAATGAAAGAGTAGCACTGCGCCATCTGATGCTTTAGTGAAGTATATTCTCTCTTTTGACCGCTTACTCTTTCACTTACTAAAAAGCCTCGTGTCCGGACTCAATCTTCACACTATCCGCTGGCAGGCGCTTTGGCTAACTTGACCCTTTCATTTATGGGCTCTCTATCCACATCCACTTATGTGTGTCCGGTCCCATCTTTTCTTTACTTATTCTTTTCACAGAAGGATTCAAGTCTCTCTTTGGGAAGTAGCATTTCCAACGACTTCCCTTGCTGATTAGGCTAATAGGGTTACCCGTTAGCTTAGCTTTTTCGCTAGGCTCCAGGGATTCTAGTTCTGAGGGACTAATGGATTGGCAGTTGCACCAATCCGAAGTATATGTAGCTACAATTATCTACGTTCCCAACGTGCCTCACCCGGCGGACTCTTAGCTAGTGTCTATAATCTTACCAGAATCGAATCTGGTGTGGATCAATCAGACTGTATAAAATATTTGTTTCAAGGAGGAATCCCCGAATTTCTTCTGTTTTCTGGGTTTGGAAAGTGGATTTTCAAGAACGAGAATCTTACGACCGTAAGAATCATCTACGCTTCAAGCCTATAATTAATGCATTAATGGCAGAAAGATGGCTGCGGAAATAGAAAATTTCCCCCTTATTGTTAAGTTGTTAAGAAATAAAAGATGCTCATTGAATAAATTGAATAAGAAGATGAAATTAACACTTACCCAAAGAGATTTAAGGATTGTACTTTCTGTTCTTCTAGATTAAAAGGATCTCATTTTCATTATTATTATGTATTTGGCGATATATGAATTATAGATAGGCTAACAATCGCAATTTAGATTTGCTTAGATCGGTTCTTTAAAGTCATATCGGAAGAAATTGGGAGATTTAATAGGAAATACCCTTTTTGAACGAAAGAAAACTCGAAAATGCAATTTGAGAAACCGATTTATATATAAATATCAAATAGATAGAGTATGAAAACGAAGACGCGGTCCTCCATACAGTACAAAGAGTGTCAACCGTACTTTGAGTGGCATTCAGGAAGCAAACGTCTAGAGGTGTATCTTATTAATTAAGAACCTTCACTTCAGGGAAAGTTTTTGGTATTGAGTAGCCAGGTCATCTTTGAGCCAAAATAGAACCTTTGGGGATTTTTTCTAAAGCAAAGACTACACGAAATAGGTTTTTTGGTTCTAGGAAGTCAGCTGCGGTTTCCATATCAGCAGTGTTTCAAGATGATACAAAATAAATTAGACTGACTAAGATTCTTATTATAAGATTAAGTATTCAGAGTGCCTTCATCATAGGGGATCGGGATTCTTTTTTTCTAATTCTAATTGAGGGCTTGGCTAGGTTGATGATTGTCAAGTGGGGGCTCTCTAGCAGATTGATTCAAGATCTCTGGGGAAATGAAATTAAGAAAGTCTTTCTAGTCTGTAGTCTATAGTCATCCGCTTTTGTCATAAACGGGATCGCCAGGCTGGGGTGAAAGAGGTCTTCGTTCTTATATATTCAAGAATGGTAGAAAATGGTTCTAAAACGACAAAGCAGAGTAGTCGAATTTCTCGAGCCATTACTTTTTCCCTCTTTCTTTTCTTAATGCTCGTCGGATGAGAGGACAGGAGATTTTGAAGTCATGCGTGATATATATAGATATATATATTAGAATTCCATTCAGGAATCTTCTTTTTACAGGTACCTACTAGATAGAGGTTGCAGAATATCAAAGAGGTTTCACTAGATACTAGAAATATTTCAGAAAGATTTGGATTCCAATCAATTCATCCTTCGGGAAAAGGCTTCCCAATCTTGCTGTTGTGGGCTGAGCTTTGATTTCATTTGATTTAGTTCCAGAAATAGCCAGTTTCCGCAGTGGAGCTTTCTTTTGATGGATTGTTTTCGAGAGCGAGCGAGAACGGGACGGAAGTAAATATCTTATTTTGGTCATTTTAGGCTATCTGTTCTTCCTTCTGTTCTTACTAGCGAACTCCATTTCTTATTCCGACGGAAATTGAATTGTACAAAGGTTCGGCAAGTACTTTCCTTTTTCATGGTAATGGTCAGACCTAGTGGATAGTAAGTCCTGCGGACTTACCCTCTACTTCTAATTCTTCTACGACGAAGTGTTCCGCAAGAGTCCCCATTTCCTGGTATTGCAACGCAGGAAACTTCTGCGCGACCTTTTGGTCAGCACAGTATCTCCGCAGGTTTCCAGCAAAGCCACATATTTAATAGAACAAGTCAAGCTAGAAAGAAAGCACTTTCAGATCGGTCGTGAACCAGAAAGAATGAGCCCCTTCAATACCAAAAGGAAGAAATCAGCACTTGCTTCTTGAGCTGGTACAACAACTCCAGCAAGAAGGATTAGCCGATTAGAAGGCATGGCCAAGGGTACTACAAGCGGAACCCCAGTCCCAAGCTATAGGACGACAGATGAATTAGGCGCTGACTCCAAGACTGATACGATAGGCTTTGAGTCATCAGTTTGATCTCAGGGCTATGGGTATAGACCCGAAAGCACCTTCACTGGCCATGGACTACTGAATCAATCGGACAACCGTTTCACTACTTCCAAGACTGAAAATCCAATGATAGAAGAATCGCCTGCAGCAAAACTTTCTAAACTAGACTATAATAATCTTTCGTAGCAGTCAAGGATGAGTTCAATCTATTAGGTTCTTCGATTTTTTCAGAGGGAAAGCTACATAAATTCTTTGGAAAAGCCTGCTTGGAAGCTCTCTTTGAGTCGGAGAAGTGATACCTGTAGACCGTGGTGAGGGAGACTACCGCCCCTGAGGGGCTTGTTGCTAGAGGCATCCCCTCAAATGAGATTTATCAACTCTACAACAGCTCCGGTTTTAGCAATAAGAGCCCGCCTTCCAGGTCCTATATTCTAGTTACTAGCTTCAAAGGAACTAGTAAAATAAGGAGTCAAAGCATTGGATAGTGCTACCTACGAGTGAGTCACCCGCTTGGTTACCTGTCCTTTTGTAAGGAAGGTGCGCATGAATGTCTTTACGCAAGACCATCAAATTACTGAAGGTATTTAAGGAATGAACTTCTATTACAGGGATTCCTTTATTAAGACCTTTCGGATAGATAGCCCTATTCTATTGAATGAAGGTTGAACACCAACCCGCCTGGAAAGCTAAGAGTCGGAAAAGACCTCGCTGTCCAGGAATGAAAGAAGTCGCTTTCTATTTCTAGGAGAAGGAGTACGAGGAAGTCAAGTCACAGGCAAGCAACCAACAGGCTAAGAGCTATCTCCCAACCTCTCCCTTTTATTGACAAAATGAGAGGGATTTCAGGCAATTAGCATATAAGAATTCCTGCCCTAGAAGATCGCATTTCTGACTTGAGCACCGTCTTTAGGCATTTCAGTTCTCAGGATCTGAAAGGCTAAAGATCGTACTGAACACAACCCTATGATATGAGTGAAGGCGGGCCAGGAAAGCACCCTTCACTCATAGGGTGAAGGCGAGGAAGCTTGAATTCAGGGGGCTCTTAAACAAGAGTTTCTACTAGGTAGATTTGCCCTTCTACGCCGGTGAGTTCGAACTCAATCATTGACCGGAGATTGGGACAGAGTGGATGGCAACTAGCTGACTTCTTCCTGTCACTCGTACAGATCTGGTTGAAGATATTGCAAGGGATACAAAGTAACTTCCGAAGATTGAAAGAGAGGCAATCCCAGTTCGATACTGGTCTTGTTGCACTTCATGACGGATAGCCCGCTAGGGACTGTGCTTGGCTTGTTAGCGAGAAAGTGCATAAAAGAATGCGATTTATCGATCGATAAAATAAATAGGCTCAATCTGTAACTGCCATTTTGACTAGGTGGATTTTTCCTTCTAGTTGACTTCTTTCTGCGGGATACCCTACTTAGAGCAGTGAAACCTTTAAGGCAAGAGATGCAGGCAAGTCAGTCGCTAGAACTCCCAGATGCTAATAACTTGCTTGAAGGGGTATAAAGCCTGTTCTTTTGGTACAAATCCTCTTTATTGCTTTATTGAATAAAACTAGCTAGCTGTCTTTGAAGTCAAGTACTTAGCCGGAAAGGCAAGTCCTTCGCGGGCACTACCCTACTTTTTTCGGTATTGCATATAACTACAAGTTTAGATGTAGCCATCTAGACAACCTTGCTGTCCAAGTTTACTACTGGATAGGAATTCCATCGGTATGGCATTAGAACTGCTCGGATAAGTTCGATATCGAAGGTATACAGTTGATAGATCGGTATTGAAGTGAGATGAGATATTCAATCCTCTTTCTATTTAATGGTATTTCACTCCCTTTTATGTAGAAGTATTGCAACTGAGACTGAGAGACAAAGGAGATCCCATTGAACTTGCCTTGATTCAATCAAGGCTAGCTGACGAATGAACTCGCATGCTGGAGAACCGATGAGAGACATAGTCGATGCCAATATAGCTGTAATTCCACACTTGAGCTTTTCCCTTCGAAGAGTTGATCTTGCATCATTTCTCCATTGGATTGGGGAGTTGAAATGATGCAAGCCCTTTTTCCTTCGATGACAGAGATTGAAATGGATAAAGTGAATTCTGCCTAATGCTGAAATGAGACTGATTTCTAGATTTCACTGATTTCAGTAATTGAACTGATGGCAACTAGCGAGCAATCTTACTCAATCGGGCATAACATAACCCAACACCAACCAATCTCTTTCTTCCCACGCATCATATGAGTAAGCGGAGCTCTAAAGTTAACCTAAGCGACGCTACGCTCAAATTATCTTTCTTACTCCAGAAAAGAAAGACTAATCTTTAATAATGCGCACACGTGAAAAAAGCAGGCTTACTCTTCCAATCCAACTCAATCGAAGGAAAAGCTGGGACTACGACTTGCTTAGTGCAGGGCAGCTTGTCGTGATTGGTTGGACACTTTTTTCGTTTAAGGTCGACGCTTGGTCACTCTATTAAGCTTTCCCAGCAATTTTATTGAATGGGGTATTTATTCAAAGCATCTGGTCTGGGATCTCCCAGCATCCTCCTATCCCTATTCCCAAGCAATGTGCATTTCCTCTCGCTTTGCTCCGTACCAGCTTGCTATGGAAAAGCTTTGGCGACGCTCGAGTTCAATCATACCTGCACTTAATAAATGCCTTGCTTGTTTTGTCGAGTAAGTATTGCCTTTTAGCTTTAGCTGCTATGGGCTGACGCTTTGGCTGATTTAATGACTGAGCACTGAGGTAGGTTTCTTACGCAAGCACTAAGTAAGAAGCAAGGATCAATCAATAGTAAAGATAGCCACGGGGCTGCAAAATTTCATTCTAATGTCGGCAATTGCGCTGCTTCGGCTCAAAGCGGCGAGAAGGATTCCCAAGTTCTAGTCCAAAAATGTAATCCGGGTACCTTATCCATTTGACATGGCTACAGCCAGACAGTCTTTCTTTTTATTTTACGTAGGTTTCAATCAGGGACAGACGATCTGGTGAAAACTACACTTCATTAATCTAATGTTTTCCCTTTTATCGGGAATCGAAGAACCCATAATTACCTGCCACTATTGGGCTGAATCGGGTCTCTCCCGTTGGTCGATTGTCCGTCTAGTGAAAGTTAGCGTTGATACCCCACCAGTCAAGTAAGGGCGGTAAAAATAAACGATATCTGTAAAGTTAGACTCGCTACTAAAGAAAAAAGGAGTCACAAACCTTCAACTCATCGAGGAAAATATTTTATTTCAATTCTATTTGCTCTTGACGCCAACAATTTCTCTAAGACTAAGGACCTGACGATACTGGAATCGGAACTCATTTCCCTCAGTCTTTTACGTTGCTGTGCCACGGAATCAAGAAGGGGTCAGCTGAGCTTGAAGAGCGGAGTTCGGCGAGAATACTCTTGACAGGTGGGCATGGAAGCTATCTGCTATGCTATTAGAGGATTTATACACTCCACCCTGTTGGCTGTAGTTTTAGCTTGTATATGTGAAAAAAGAATAAGAAAATAAAGGATATTTCAAAAAGAATGAAAATCCTCAAATTTTCTGCACAAAACAGGGAAAGAGAATGAACTAGAACAAAGCAGATTTTTTTCATTCCAGCACTACAAGGTTTTTTTACATGGGAGTACATCCAATAGGAAGCTTACACACACATAGACCAGCCCTAAACACAACATAACAAATAAAACCAAACAAAGACACTTAACTTAGCATAGGAGTCTATCTCCAGTAAGCATCGGAGTAGATCCCCACTAACAAAAGACAAAGAACACCATACATTAAAACAAACTACTTTCTACTTTGCGTCTACAGACACTTATGAAATTGAAACCCTAACTTTTCAAAATAAAAAACTAAAAGAGTCAGAGTCGCCGGTTTTCTTGGCAGATTATCCTCACGGTAAGTTCCTGCTGCTCCTGCTGTAGTTTCCGCTCTTCCTTCTGGAAGCCGTAGAGTTCCTCTTCAAGTTGCTGGATTTTGTTTCTGTCTTTTTCTTTTCTTTCTTCTCGAGGACTGAGTTTAGGTTTTCTATAGAAGGCCGAATCCGTCTTCATATGGATAGAATAGCTATATTAGGATCTCATATCAGCTAATGGATTTGATTCTCTGCTTACAGCTCTTCCTCCCTT
>Ga0268247_10000224_pt1 | contig 20214 bp, 24 predicted proteins | sample AgamicOrMae_FD_200245 | JGI IMG/M metagenome (GOLD analysis project Ga0268247, IMG submission 200245) | Agave microbial communities from Guanajuato, Mexico - Or.Ma.e (v2) (version 2) | ecosystem: Host-associated > Plants > Phyllosphere > Phylloplane/Leaf | place: Guanajuato, Mexico | collected...
CTCCCCAGGCACAGTGACGCACGGGCCAGCTTGTATGTATTTATATTATCACCACGATATACACTCACACTGTACACTAGGGCCGGCTTTGCTGGTGCCGAAAGCAGCCAGTGAGCAATGATGCATTGGTGTCTGCTGTGTCTGCTGTGTATACTGTATCTGCTGTGTATGCCAGTTTGAATGGGCAACAAGTCGGCCAGCTAGCCAGTGGCTAGCCTTGTACATGCGCCGAGAGGCAGAGGTTGAATCTGTTGATGTTATTCAATTAGGCGCACGCATTCTGACGTGAGCGCAGTTCTGACTTGGCTTTGGTCAAATCTGGCTCCGTTTGTATCTCATTGTTGGCTAGGGAGAAGAATTGGACACATTCCGAGGGGGCCTAAGGATGTGTCTGAGCAAACTTACTGTGCTCGAGCTTCAATTTAAACACATAGGCGCTTGAGCACGAAGCTCGAAGAAAGGCTGCACAAATGCGCCAAGCTTGAGCGGGGAGAAGAAAAGTGGCCCAAGTTCCTGGCTGCCGTTTGTTTGTGTCTCCAGTTTATTTGTGTCTCCAGTTTATTTGGGCAAAGCTTAGTGGCGGGCTCAGGCGAGACAAGAGCAACTTTTGAACAGAAGTCTGGCGCCAATGGTGAGTGAGATCGGCGAGCGAGAAAGAGCGAGAGAATAAATTTATTGGCGCAGAAAGACCAACTAAGTAACTTTCTCTCCTTTTCGTCTACTGCTAATCCTCAACCATTGGTCTGCCTCGCTGCCCAGTAGAGCACCAAAAAAAGAAAGTGAGCTTGCCACCGGCGAGCTCGCCACTGAGAGTCTGCCCCAGCAAGCTTGCTGAGTGGGCGTTCTCCGGCTGAGGAGCAGCCATTTAGGCGCAAGTGTTTGTCTGCAGACTTTTACATAAAAAGCGTCTCCAATCCACGAAGCTGGTCCCCGGCGACTCGTCTGCTTGGCGCTCGACGGAGCCAAACTCGACGCGATAGTAATTAAATCCGCAGAAATTGGGCCGACGGAAGAGGAGCGAAAGGAGACAGTTGGCGAGAGATGGAGAGAGTTTGCTAACTGCAAGTGAGAGTTTCTGGCCATCTACATTACTGTATTTAGCCGCTGGATTCCGGCCAGGATTTCCATTGGCGCCTCCATTGGTTGAGAGTGGGAGAAATTGATGCACCCATGCTGGACGTCCGGCTGCCTTTGGTGGTGTACTCTCGTTGCGACGAGTTGTGTCTGCCGGCTGGTCGAGTTTCATCGTCCAACAAACTAGACTGTTTCGTGAAACTTATCTCGAGCGACTCACGCCAAGCTTGTCCTGTCCAGTTAGTCTTTCGCTCGTTTTGGAGCTTTTTTCGACTCCTCTTCCATGAGAGCCAGTCTGAAAGAAGGAGTCTCAAATGTGGTTCAAAATTTGCGCTCAATAATCAGCCAATTTATGTGCATAAGACACGCGTTTTGACGTCCTAAACTGTTTCCCCTGAGCGTCGGGCGGCGGCAAGTGGTCCGCCGGCGCTAGTTAGCCGCCAGCGTCCGCCGCAACGCTCGCCACCATACACAGTCCTCGCCGTCTCTCAGACACCATTGTGCCCCCTGGCTTTGCGGGCCTAAATTGGTCGACTCAATTGCATCCCATTTCTCTTCCCAATCCAGGTCCACAAATCATAAGCCACTTTCGGCTCCACACGGACGGCTGCAAATGGGCAGCAGAGGGCCGGCCAAAAGTAGTGGGCATCGGCTGGCCTGATTTGTTTGCTGCCGGCTGGAATGGAATAGAGGCCGCCATTGCAGAGAAGCCGCTCTCAAGGGAACGGACAGACTGGCTGCAACTGGTGATAACAGCACAATACAGCGGCAATAATAATAACAATAATGTTCACATGCGAGAATCAAATTCTCACTGCCACCAGATCCCCAAGGCTCCAGATCTCGTGTGTCTGCAGGCTTGAGTCGCATTGTGAGCCAAGAGATAGCTTAGCAGCTAGCTCGTCTCGCTCGTCTCTGAGCTGGTCTCCAGGTGTAAGTTTGGCTCACCGAGTTCTTCGAGTGGCTTGGTTCTTTGCTAACCAAGTGGCTCAAAGTGGCTCATTAACGATGAGCGCCGGCGGGAGCAGGCACGCAAGTGTGGCCGCCCTCTGGGATGCCCAATGGCCAATGGAGAGCGCGATTTGCTTCCATTTGCAGCCAACTGTGTCTGGCAGGGGAGCATCTTCCGTTACTTGAGACCTGTTGTGTGTTGTTGATGTTGTGCCGCTTCGAAGCTGCTGGCCGACTTGGTGTTGGTGTTCGCCTTCGGCTCGTTAGCGCTCAACTTCGAGACTTGGACAACAACAACTTCGACTTGGGCCAGAACTTGGGCAACAACTTGGAGCAGTGTGACCATTTCGGCGGCTCAAATTTCACTCAAATTTGGCCGCCTCCTCCAGCGTGGCAACAAATGAAGTGTTTGGAGGCGAGTTTGCGTGCAGCAGTTTGCGGGCCGCCGCAGTGCATGAGCATGGGAGAAAGTGGTGCACACTGCGTGCGCCCCCATCACTTGCTCTGCCGCTCTGGCCGCCCCGCCAGCCCCGCAAGTCCAAGTGAAAGGGGCCACCACAGACAGAGACGAGCTTGGCGGCCGAGACACCGGCCAGAGCGAACTTGGCGAACTTCTTCCACTCGGCTTCTCGCCAACATCACTCAAGAGACAAGTGCAAACTGGTCGCCGAGCTGCCCAGTTGCCGAGCGAGCAGCTTCCAGAGGGAGCGAGAGGAGGCCGGTTTGTTGTGGGCAGCGCGTGTTGTCGCCTGCCACAGACTAGGGCCAGTGAGCGGCTCGCCATGCTTCCCGTCCAGCCGGCTGGGTTATTGACCCAAGCAGGCAGCCAAACTGGCCTCTGTGTTGCGGCAGACTGTTCCTGTGGCTCATCTGGAGCTCATTTGTAATCGCCGCGCTCACTCTCGCCCACCGGCCGGCCTGATCCTGTTGCTCTTCCCCCTCGGTGGCCTGCGCCGCGACAAACGCAACCGCGGCTCTCCGTTGACAGTCTCGGGGGCTTGTTTGGCTTGGCTGATTGGCGCCAAGCTCGCTCGAAGTTAGCTTGGCGCCGAGGAAAAGCTGCCGGCTGCTCTTGAGCCACTTCTGCCATCGTAAACATGAGCATAAACATGAGCGCAAATGCGCAGCCCGAGATGGCGCGAACTGCACGCCTTCATGAGACGGGAGACAAATTGTTATTGTCCACTTGGTGCGCCTTTCCAGCCTGCTCTTTGAGACCTAGTCCCTTTTTGGACTGCCCACGAGGAGACGAAAAGGCGGCTCATTTTCATCCAAATGCCGCGCGGGCCACTTTTCCCCAGACTTGGAGCAGCCAGAAGATGCGCATGGAGGCAGATGGAGGCGCCCGCCGGCCGCAACCTTATCCCCAGTGCTGCAGTTGTGGACAGTCTGCAATGGACAGTCTATGGCGGACAGTCTGTGGTGGACACACAAAGCCGTCTGGATATGAATTGCAAGGCGAGACACTGAGTGCATTTTGTGTCCTTTCTCACGCGCAAATCTGCTCCGTCTGGCAGGCGAGCAGCAAAGCAGCAAAAAGCACACTCAATGAGGAGGAGCAACGAGGACTGATGATGAGAAAGCGGCGCGAAGGGCGCCTCAAGAGAGGAAACTAATTGCGATGTTGACATTCATTTCCACCAGCTGACACATTCAGTGGCGGCGCAACTTTAGGCCACAGCAATTCATTGCCTTCTGGGAGGCGAGAACTTCATCGTCGTCCAATGTTGTGTCAGCATCTTTTCGGCTTAGATCTGTTCCCTTTATCAAACTTTTTTGCTTCTTTCCACAGCAAACCGCAAAGATGCTCACCCTCATCCTTGTCTCTCCACAGACTGAGCCACACAGGCTCCAAAGAAAAAGGAAGATGAAAGAGTTTTTGCAGCAATTTTGCGAACAATTTTTTGCAGGATTGCGCAAATTCCTATGCAAAACAGTATGCAAAAATGGAGCACATTTATGCAACAATGATTGGAGATAAATGGAGCACATTCTGCTAAGAAGCCTGAGGTTTGGATGCTTCCAACCTTTGGTTGTTTGAATCCAAACAAATCTAAGGTTGGAAGCATCTCAACTAGGTCCAGTTATTGAGAGCTAAGACTTGGAGACTTGGCGACAATTTGCGCACGATTAAGATCTGCTAATTATTCAGCTGTCAACAGAGAGTCTCTTTGTCAAGGCTGCGACACTTGGGCGCCCCAAAAGACCTTTGGGTGGCTAATTTGGGTGAGCTGAGAACGAGGACAAGCTTAGGCCAGATGCCTGGAGAGCTGCCTGCTCGACGCTTGCACCCCATTTTGTTGCGCCACATGCGGTTCGCAAGCTTTCGGGGCAGCCTGAGGCGTTTTGGCCGCTTTGTGGGCGAGCACTTCTCAGTGAGGACACAGTGGCAGAAGACCAAAGGGTTCAAGCGGCAAATGAGCACAGTCTGTATAGCCTGGAGGGGACTTTGCAGTGAGTTTGCACCTCGGCGAGTTTGTACTGTCTTTGACAGGCACTTTTGGAGCTTCTTGAGGATTTCTTTTGAAAATTTTCCGAGTTCAAACCATTAAATATCCTCCAAAATGCTCCCAATTCTCGCTGATGGTCTTCGAGGATGAGCAAGCGATTTTGGATCGCCTTTTGGGTGGAAAATGGGCCAAATTTATGCTCATTTTGCTCCATTTTCCCTCCAGACACATTCTGCAACTTCTTTGCACATTCCACTGCAAGGCCCACTCATTAGGCCTCTCGGTCGATTGAAGGCGGAACTTTGGGTGCAGAAGATTAGACTTTCGGGAGAGCAAGACTGCGGCGACAAGGCGCCGCAGACAAGGACTGCTGATTGCAATGCAAAGAGCAGAATCGCATTGAAGTGAAAGTTGATCAGATTTGGAAGAGAGTCAAGAGCTTGTTTGCGAGGAATGAAATTGGTTACAAGTGGCCGATTTAACTCTTGGGGGAGCCTTTGGAAGTGCATTGGAGGAAGCCAGAAGTGCAGTGGCCAGAGTCTGTCCAGGGGAATGCGGTAGTAACATTTTGCTGATTGGCCGGCGAGCAGTGGGGGCACTTGATATGATTGAGGAGAGACAATCCGACGAGGCGAAAGGTTGAGATGGTTCAATCAGGCGAAAGGATTGTCGAGCGGATTTGGAGATGGGGCGATGTGTGATGGATAGATGGAGGGCAGTATATAATTTGGAAGTGTAGCTGTGGAGGATTGTGAGTTGAGCTGTTAGAGAGAGTGGGTCTAGTTGAATTGGTTGCTTGCTTGCTTGGCAGGAAGTTGTTGTGCGCCTTTTTGGGCCCGGCTTTGTTTGTGGCGCACAAATTAGATTCATCAAGTTTTGCCTCCTTTTCTTGCTTCTCTTCATCTGGCTAGCTAGCTGGCCAGTCTGGCCAGTCTGGAACAAAAGAGGCTCGATTGAGAGAGTCTGAGTGTGTGTGTGTGTGCCACAAAGGGCCAATGGAAAGAGGCGGCCAGAACAAAGCCACAGGAAATGCACGTGAAAGAGTTCGAGGCGGGAGTTTAGGTGGCGCTTGGGATTAGGATTCGAGATTCGGGATTGGCCAAAGGGCTTTGGAGGGCGAGGAGGAAAAGAAAGAAACTAGCCAATCTAAATGGCTCATTTTGGCTCGTCGCCTTGGCGCTTGGCTGGCTAACTCTAATCAAATTTATATCTATTTATATTTATATATAAAGCGGGATTGGGGATTTGTTTGCCGCTGAGGTGGGATTAGGTGGTCGCAGTGGGACGGCCAATGAAATGATTTCATTTATCCCAAACAAGAGGATTTCTTCTCTTTCCCCATTTCCCCTTTTCTATCTCCCAGCTGCGTGCTGCAGAAATGGCCCTCATCAATGCTGTCTGAATGGTCTCGCTTGAAGTGGTGATTGATGTTAGCAAAGTGAGCGACGAGTGCGCCCACTTTGATGCTGTCCGCTTCCACCGGACACAGTCTCTGGGAGGCCAATCAGGAGCTTGTGTGGCACAAGAAGCGGCAAAAAGGTGACCGTTGGAAACTTTTTCCGCTAGAACACTCTCAACCTCAACAAGGTCTTGTTCAACAGACAGACGTCCCCCATTGACTGCTTGCATTGACTGCTTGCATTGACTGATGCAAGGCGCTTGCTGAAAGCCACACTGCGGCCGCCTTCGTGTGGCTTTCAGCGACTAAGCTAACTTTCAGCCACTAAGCTAAGCTAAGCTAAGGTGAATTAAGTTCCAGGGAATATTGGGCAACAAATGGAATTGAAATTGAGGCATTACCAAAATGGAGACGGGCCAGCAGCGAGCGAGCTGCCCACAGAGGAAGAGGAAATGCTGGCGAGCCTAATTTGTAGCGCACTTCCAAGTGTGTTTTGGCTGCCAAAACACACTTGGAAGCCATTCAGCAGCTCGCTCCAGCTCCTTCTTCTGCAACTCCTTAGCTCAGGCTCCTTTTCCTTCCTCCACTAACACTTGTTAGTTAGCCGCAAGCTCGCCGCTCGGCCACCCGACGAGCAAAACGAGCGCCAAACAAAACCAGCTCGTCCACCTGAACGCCACTCTGGCCCTTCCGCTCAATCAGCACCCCTCACTTGCCCGCCAAGCTTGCTGAGAGCCGCCAAGCTAGCTAGCTAGCTGGCCAGCTAGCTAGCTCGCTCGAGACGAGCGCCAACAGCGAGCCCTTTGGATGCCAAGACGGATTGGGTATTTATTACGTAATCGCATCACGCAAGGAATTGAATATTTGCCAAAGCTGTTGCGCCATCAGCGAGACAACTTTTGCCCACTTTCCATCGGTTTGCTTCTCTCGCTTTCTCGTCCGGCATTAATAACAGTCGGCGGCTAGCGAGTTGCGGCCATAACTCTGAGTGTGTTTATGTGTCTGTGTGCTTTATGCGTCTTCTTTGGAATGGTTGAGGCGGCGGCTCGAGAGAGAAAAGCAGAAAGTGAGAGACAGAAAATCTGCACCACTCATAAGATCTGACAGTCAGCGATAGTTTTGTGCAATTTTTGCTGCCTTTTCATGCAGTTTTATGCAGCACTTTTAATGCAGTTAAACCCACTCTCTCGTGCTCGTCCACGACTCTTCATACTCATGCCTCATGCGCTCTTATGACCCGCAACTATGCTTTCTCTCTCTCTCTGGCTCACGAAGCACAATCGAGTTGTTGGTTGAGCAGCTCGATTGTGCAACTGAGCCCCACAGCTAATTCAGCTTCACCATTTGGCACCACAATTGAGCCACAATTGGACAGTTGGCGGCGCTGAAGTTGCTCCTCGGCCAACTTGGGGGCGCCCCGAAGACAGTCTGCGAGACGTCAATCCACAAGACGTCAATCTGGCACACATTTGGACGCGCTTCCGGCGCCAAAGGGCGAGCCAAAAAGGGAGCGGAAGTTGCCGAAATTGCGCCTCGGCTGCGCTTAGGTAGCGCTTTTGAAGCGAGCATTTGGCCGGGAGCATGAGAGGTGCGCCGAGGGGAAGCCGATTGATACGGAGCCAGAAGCAGAGGAGGACTGATAAGCGTCCGATTTAAGCTTTAATGAGCCCATTAGCCCAGATTGTAAGTGTGAAGATGATGGTTATCATCATGTTTTGGCACGCAATCATGCCAGCCTTTTCCTCCTCATGCACCAAGCACCAAGCACCAAGCTAGCACCATGGCGGCGGCCTCAGAGGGCGCCAACCCTTAGCGCCAAGCTTAGCCACTTGAGCGCCACTCGATACCAGACGAGCACCCCAGAGTGCTGGTCTGTTCATTGTTGCCGCCCTTCTGGCTTGCGGAGGCCAGAAGCTCAAGGAGGAGGCGCGTCGAATTGGGCCACATTTGCTGGAGGGGCAACAGGTGGTTGCGATTTGCTGTTGTTGATGTTTGTGGTTTGTTGGGCGCATCGAGTGGGCGCATCGAGTCGCCGCCGGCCAGCCGCCGCTTAGCGTCCGCCGCATGGGGCTGCACGGGAGCCGATGGGCCGAAAGTGCGTCGAGGGCGGAAATTGGCTCGGCGATGAGACTCGCCCGATCGGCCCTTCACGGATCACGTCATGGCTGAGGGCCCGGCGCCATCACGTGACGTGCGCCCATCTGCAGTGGCGCAACAACAAGTGCGCCTTGGAGCGAGGGCGCCCACTCGGCCCTTGGGGTGAACTGCGCACTGCTGGCAGTAGCCCAGTTCGCAGGCGGCAAACTGGGGTCTTGGCAAGATGGGACAGTGATGGGCCAATTTACCACTCTGCACACTTTGCACACTTGCAACTGAGCTGCAACTGAGCTGCAAGGATCACTCCTTGCCTTGTGCTGCCCGCTCGCCGCCGGACGTCATCTGCCACCATCTGGATCGCCACCATCGGCCGCTTGCCCCCGCGAACTGATAATGATAATAATAATAATAATAAAACTGCTAGTAATGATCGCTGGCCAGGCCGAATGGGCTCGCAGCACGCGAATAGATTTCCCAAGAGCTGCCCGATGACGCAAACTGGCTCCTCCACAACTCCAGTTTGGGCTTGTCTCTGGCTGCTTTCACCAAGTTTCGCTCAATTTCTGCATTTTTGCTCAATTTTGGCCAGAAAGAGCTGAGTTTGAGCTGCTTTCTTTGGGAGCTCGCATTTCTCGCAAAATGCACACAGAAGCTGGAGAAAGATGGCGAAAGATGAGGAAAAAGTTGGCCAATTTTGCGCCCATTTTTTGCTCTCCAAACAAATAGCTGAGACCTTCCGGCCGAGCCAAAGCTGAGCCGAAATGTTTTCCCTCCGAACTTTCTTTCCGCTTTCCATTTTCCAGCCGAAACTGAAAACGGGCGATAACAGACTGCCGAAACATTTGCAAAATATTGCAAACCTAAGGATCAGTTCACCATTCGCGACCAGAGATCTAGTGTGATCGCCTAGCTCGCCATTTAGCAGTGTCAACTCCAGTCGTGTTTTCACACACTGTCCTCTCGCTCGAGCGCAAAGGAAGCCAATTGGGCGGAATTCGAGCACCACCGATTGCATCATTTTGCATCGTTTGCTCGCTCGCCTCGCAACTTGCAACTCTTCCGCTCGTGCAAGCAAGGCGGCTCGCAGACGAGGGCCGATCGGAAGTGTCGCGCCGGCTCCTTCTCGACCACTTTGGGCACTCTTTCGGCAACTATTACCATTGGCAACTATTACTATTGGCAACCATTTTTCGCTTTGCGGTGGCGCCGGATTGTTTTGCAATCCAGGATGCAGGCTGCTCGACGTGCTCGCCGGCCAGATGGGCTAGGGAGACGGCGAGAGACTGACGTGGGCAGAGCTAGAGACTGGCCGCCGGGGGAAGACTCGGGCTTAGAGTGCCTAAGCAAAGGGCGCCCGGCAGGTTGTGCAAGGCGCAGCGAGCGGAGTCCAGTCCCTAGCAGGCAGGACTGGGCGCTTCCTGCGCGTCGGCGGCCTGCAAACTGCGCTGCGTCCGCCTGGAGAGCTAGTCTCCGGCGTGTCCGCCGCCAGAGGCTATGAGCAACTCTCATTGAGCCCACTGGCCAGTGTCCACTCGGCGCTTGCGCAACACTTTCCATCCGAGCAACTCTTCCTCGCCTGCACTGAGCCGCCTCTGCCGAGCTGGCTTGGCGAGGCGGCACTCTGGCCAAGACAGCTGGCGCGCGTCTTCTCGGCGCACTCGCTCGGGGTGGACGCCACAGGCTCGCCTGGAGGGGGCTCTGCAGCGGCCACTCTGCCGCCTGGCCAGCCCAACTCTTCGGTGGCAAGCTAGCAAGCCAGCGAAGGCAAGCCAGAGCCAAGGAGGAGGATACTATCGCGGGCCGTTGGGCACATTAGTGGGCAGGCTAAAAGTGGACTCTCTGCTCGTCGTTCTGTTGGTTGCTCTTTTTCTCTCGCTCCAAGCGAGTTTCTCTTCTCTCCTGTTCATCATCATCATCATCCTGCTCGTCATTTGCTTTCGTCTGTCCATCGGAGAGTGGCCAAAAGTGTGCAAAAGAGTTAAAGGAAGAGGAAAGAGCCAGCGAAGAGAAGAACCTTAGACACAATCAAATTGTTGCTTCGATTGGCTGCCCGAAACCCAATTGTGTTTGTCCACCGTTTTCACCCTCAGACAACATCTCAAAGAGCCCAAAAGCAGCACCAGAAACACGAGAAGGCCGCAAAATCAATCATTCAGAGCAGCAAGAGTCAATCTTGGATGCATTTTTAGACTTTTCGAACGACTTCAAGGAAAACTTTTAAACAGAAAACTTTCTCCAACCTTAAACTTTTCCTCAAGAGAGAGAGAGAGAGCTAATCTGAAGAATTGAACCACAGAAATATCACACAAAAAATCAACAACTGCCCAAGGCGAGCTCAAGCGTTGCAATAGGCTTGCAATTGGTTAGCATGTGGCAGGCGGCACATTTGCACTTTGCCTCAGAGGATGCGTGCGAACAGAGACAGACAGTAGTGGGCCAACTAGTCAGAAAGAGATCAACAACAACTTCTACTTTGAACGAGCCTCATCAAGGCCAGCCACTTGCATCAAGCATTTGGGCCCAAATCCAAACAGGAAGCAAAATGACGACCACCAGCGGGCCAAATGAAGCGCAAAAGAGTGGGCGCTCTCTTGGGGGCCACTTGGTGTTTGCGGAAGCACCCAAGTCGCCACAGACTGTTAGTGGCGCCTCAGCCTCCAGCTTGATCGCCCGAACAGCCGGAAGTTGTGTCAGAAAAGGGCAACCGAACGAGCCAACGACAAATGGAAGCAAGTCCTACGCGAACAAGGTAAGTGCAGAGGCTCGCTGCTTTTGTGTCTCTTGTGTGTCTGCTTTTCTAGGTTAAATCTAGGTTAAGTATTCCCCAAGTTTTCGGAAACCCTTAGGTGTGGCGAGAGAAGGCGGCCAAAAGTGGCAAGCTACTCTTTCCGGAAGTGGCCGATCGATGGCGAGCTTGCTGGAGGGCCAGAAGTGACCACCAACAGTCATCCGGCTCGCTAGTCAGTCTCAGACTACGGTCTCAGACGCGCAGACTGGCGCTGGAGCGCTTCCTGGGCGAGCTTGTGGCCACTTGGGACTGCCTCCAACTGCTTCTTGTTCCGGTTCTCGAGCCTAAGGAAGCGAGCAGAGCCACTTCTTCAGGCTGCTGATTGATACTTTTGAGCCGTTCGATTGTTGGCCAATTGTTGGCCGCAGGATTGCGCAAGCTAAGCTCAGCTCAATGAGCAGTCCAAAAGTGAAAGCTCCTCAGTCTGCAGACTGAGACCGGCGGCCTCGAGATAATTTGCACCCTCGCTGCTCAGTCGTCTGGCCAGCTAGTCTCAGTCCTTGGCTACACTGATTCCGTCGATGCTGCCTCGGTGCCCAATGCGGCCAATTGAATTGCAGTGGCCAGTGGTCAGCGGCGAGCTGGCCAGAGCAGAAGTGCGGCAATGTGGCAATGTGGCCGGAGTTGTGGTGGCGGTGGAAGTCTTGGCAGAGTTGTGGAAAAAGAGCATCGAGAGTGTGGAAGAAGAGATGCAAAGTGCGAGCGGAAAGTGTGAGCGAAAATATGGGAGAAAAATCCTGAAGGAGAAGAAGGTGCAAGTTAAGGCAAAGCGTGACCAGTTGTGTGTGAATGGAAATTTGAATGGCCAATCTTTGGGCTCCGTTTTGCCTCCAATTTCACACGCAATTTCCAGCTCTCATCCCGCGCACTCTCAGGTGTTAATTTCCACCATTGAGATCTCGCATTGGCTCCTCTTGGCAACGCATTCTCGCAGAGTCTTGCCAAGAGAGTCTCGGCGCTAAAGTCTCGCCACAAGAGTCTCGCCGCCAAAGTTTTAGACACAGTCTTCGGAGAGGAGAGTGCTCTTTCTTCTGGCGCTTTGGCGCTTTCTCTCGTGCATCCAGTGCAGCAGTGAAAATTCAGCCTTCCGGCACCAAGAGACAGTCGCCGAGAGCACAGAAGACCATTGATCTGGCCAGGCAATCGATGAACGATCGGTTGCGGGGCAAAAAATAGCCCCAGTCTGGCCAGTTTCCTAAGGGCACACTTCTCTGGCCATATTTTTCGTCCATAGTTCACGGGCCGGAAGTTAGCGAACAGTCTGGAAAAAATTATCACTGTCTCGAGCGCGTCGAGGAGGCGCCCATTGTGTGTGGGTTTGCGGCGAGTTGCGAGCAGTTAGCCGCGGGCAGTCGCTGGCTGGGCGCTCCTGTTGCCCAGTGTGCCTCCTGGCGCAATTGTATGCGCCGGAGACTGTCTGCGGGCTGGCTGGCGGGCGGCCAGAGACACTCTTCGGCGCCACTTTTTGAGAAAAACTTGGAGAAAAACAACTCTAAGTGCCACCGGGGGATTAGGGCGGCCAGTTAGAGTGTGCCACCTCTTGGGGGCTAAGACAAGGAACGCATTTGGCTAATGGGGAAAATAATGCGGATTATCTCTGGCCGGCCGGCGATTTGCAGCTTGCAGCTTGCACCAATCCATTGGGCTAGCTGCAAATTGCAAGCTTGTAACTGCCCACCGGCCGCCAGCTCGTCAGCGCCAATCCATCATCGGCCAGACGCGTTCGGGCGCCCTGTCTGCGTGCCACAGTCTCGCCACCGTCTAGCCACCCGCCGGCCCAGTCCAGTAAGCCACCTGAGGGTGCCATTGGCAGTCTTCCACGAGAAAGCAGTTCCAACGTTCTCACATCTTCATCATCGGCCGACAAATCGTTCGTCTGCCGCCGCCAAAGGCTGTCTCTGATGAGCTTGAGGACCAGCGTCCTGCCGCAACTTGCGCCTAGCCGCCCGATTCTTGGTCGCCAAGACGCACTCAAGCCCGGCCGGAAGCCGACTGGAAGCTCGCTCGCCGGCAACAGTGGTCGGCTGGCGAGCTAGTCGACTAATGAGCGTTCGGAGGAACAATGTTCGGGCTCGTCTTGTTGCGTGGGGCGAAGGTGAGCAATCAATTAGACACGCTGGCTCGAGTGGCGCCGGCCCAGACAGTCAGACACATGTATATGTAGTCTCCCGCGCGCGCTTAGGTCTATTGAGGAGTTCGAGCTTTTTGACTGAGCGGCCAAGTGTTTTGTTTTTGCTTGAAATTTAGCCACATTTTGGCCCAAGTTTCTCGCCGTTTTTGGCGCATTCATCAAGACAAAATCGATGCTCATGCGCCTCGAGCATAGTCGACTGGTCTTTTCGAAGCTTAGGAGTAGAAGCTCCTTTCTCGAGCTTCTTCTCCTAAGCTCACATAGTCAAAGGTTAATCAGTATTCCGCATTCTTTGGACGGCCAAAATGGAGAAAAGAGTTGCACCAAAGTGGCCAACTCTTCTCTCCATCTTGCGAGAATCTGTCTGATGGAAAGTTTTGGCGAAAAAGTTGGCAAAAAAGTTGGCAAAGTTTCCTGAGAGAAGCAAAAAAGAGCGAGAGAAGAGCCTCCGTTTGAGCGAGTTGTCTGTGGCCTGTTGTGCGTGGCCGAGCAAATTGATCTTTCGAACGCTCTGGAGGTTGACCAAACTTGGGAAGAGAGAGAGTGGCGCAGAGCAACAAGTGGCCCAGAGTCGCCTCTTCAGGTCTTCATTGGCTGCAATTTGCGCGCCCCTCACGCGGCCTCCTCCAAACGGAAGGCTCTGGCCGAGTGGCGCCAGACGAGCTTGGGGAAACGACGGTGGGCCGAAATATTGGTGCAAGTGGAAGGCAGCGAGCGGGGAAAACAGTAAATGGCCAATCATGTAAACTGACAATTACCAACAACAGGCCGCCGGGCAAGTGTTGCCCAAGTGATGCCCAAGTGATGCACAAGTGATGCACAAGTGTTGCCCAAGTGATGCACAAGTGATGCACACGCACAGTCTGCATCAATTTTGTGCCCTCTTGGAGCGCCGAGCATTTCGCCAAGCATTTTGCCAAGCTCGAGCAGTGGCCAAAAGTGAGCTCAAGAAATGCACTGCTGGCAACCAGTGAGCATTGGCCAGTGGGAGCAAATGTTCCTCTTCTTCTTCTTCTTCTTCTTCCGCCGCCGCCAAATGTTCGCCCATCAAAATCGGAATTGTTTTCCACCTAAACATGGCAGCCACAACAAGCAGGGCCACTTTCCCTTTGGGCTCAATTCTATTGTTTCCATTTCTTCGCCGGCATTCACTGGCCGCCTCTTGCCGCTTTCCACTGGAGGCCGCAAACAAGCCCCACTCTGCAGACTGCTCGCAACTGGCGCCCAAAAGGCCAGAGGAGTCGCCTGTGCAAGTGTGCAACTGTGCAAGTGTGCAAGTGTGCAAGTATGCCTGCTTAATGCAGGCAAACGCGGGCTAGTCTGCGGCTCGTCTGCCTCCGCCGGCCCGATTTCCCATTTCCGATTTCCGATTTCCGATTTCGACGCTCGCTTCTTCCCACACGCCAGCACACAAGCTTCCCAGGCCACTTCTCCAGCACACAGGCGGCCCATTTCCGCCGCCACTTCCGGCCCACTCGGGTGGTCGTGGGGCGGCGCGAGTGGCCCGCGAGTTGTCTCAGAGCTTAGCTCGGGGCCGAGGAGACGCGCGCCAAGATCACTGGAAGACTGACGGCCAGTGACTGGGCGGCGCTGGCTGATGTCTTGATGGCAGGTTGCGGCGCCGGAAACAAGCTCGGCAAGCTTGCAGCAGCAAGCCAGATCCGAGCCAGAGTGTCTTCGGGGCGCGTGAGTGGCCGCCCGCAGACGAGGGCAGCCGACGAGTGGCTGAGGCGCAGGAAGACGGACACATTTGTTTCCTGTGCTCCAATTTTGCGCCGCATGATTCGCGCGCCATCATGGCCCTGCAGTGCTAGTCTCTGGGAGCCAACGACTTCATGCTGCACTGTAGCACTGTAGCACTGTTGCAGCATTGGGCCATTGCAACATTGGAGCGGCCAGACTCAGTCTTAGCTCTACCTTAGCCACTTTCCCTCGCCAAACAAGCCGCGATGTCTGCAGTCTTGGTCAAGGGACGCGGCCACATTATTGGCAGTATCTGGGCACGATTTTAGAGCAAAATTGACGTGCGCACGCTCCAGTTGGCGTTGTCTTTGGCCTGGGGGCAGTTTTGTTTGTGGCCCTTGTTTGGGGTGGCCAGTGGTGCCAGTTGTGCATGAGGCGGAGGAGTGGCTGCCGGCCAGGCTCGGTGGGCGACAACAAAGGCGACTCGAGCGGAATAGGCCAATTTTGGCAACCAATTCAAAGCATTCCACATTCGCCTAATATCAATTCTTTTCTCACACTCGCTCGGCTGAGTGGCGCTGGTGAGAGTTGCACTGGTGGGCGCCTTTTCGGCAGCTCCCCGAAGATCCACTACTAGCCAAGGGGCGGCCTTGCCAGCGAGTGGGCTAATTTGCACGACCCATTCCGGCGGCGAGGCTGCAGTGTGGCGGGCACGATCGGGCGTGAGGATGGCCGCCGAGACGGAGCGAGAGACGCCAAGAGGGAGCGAGAGAGACGCCAAGACGGAGCTTGAGGTGGAGGGATGAAAATAAAAGCGCCAAAATGGCCAATTACCATAGAGGCGCGCAGCAAGCAGGCGGCCGCAGTGCTGCAATGGTGCACAGAGCAACTGGTGCTGCCCAGAGACTGTGTGCGGCGCGAGTGCCGTGCGCCCGATGGGCCAAGCAGCGCAAGCAGTTCAAGCAGTGCAAGTGTGCAAGTGTGCAAGTGTGCGGCCAAGATGCACTGCCCATTGGCTGCAGCACGCGAGCCTTGCACACGAGCCAATGGGCCGCCCTTTGCACTGTTGCTTTGCGTAAACAAAAGGCTCCATTCGGCCGGCCGGCAAGCATCTCGGACGGCCGCCCATCATAAGGCCAAATGGGCTCGCAAATCGCCAATGCAAATGGGCTCACAGGCTGAAAAGTGGTCCACAGTTTTAACTGGCAAACTGGCCAAGGAGCTTCAGGCCAAGTGGAACGAGCAAGGCGGCCACAAAACGACGACCAGCACAAACAGACACAGACGGACACACATTTCAGCTGAATGAGGCGCTCGCTGTGGCTTGTTTCCCTTTGTGTCAGTCTCCTCCAGCTTTTCCAGCTCAAGCTCAAGCTCAAGCTCGAGCTGAAACTCCTCTCAAACGGGCTCCACTTGCCCCAATGAGCCACTTGAATGAGCTGCCTTCTTTTGATCAACGACTTTCTCTCTTTGTTCTCCGCGCCGTTTCTGCTTGGCCCTTTCTGCCTCTCTGCTCGGCCGCCGCTGCACCATCAAAGGCGCTAAGCTGTCGCCCTTAAGAGCGCCCCGGAGCTTAGCGCCACTCCTCGAGAGCCAGAGAACCAAGTGGAGCTAAAGGCCGGCCAGTTAATGGCAACACTTCGGCCGCGCCGCCCAGCCCGTCTGCTTAATTGTTTAGCCGCCTGATGAGCCCTTTCACGAGCGCAGCCCAATGGCGAGCTCACCTTCCAGCGCTCGGCCAATTGCAGGCCCCCGCCGGCGGCCCTTTGGTGGCTGTGGGCGCCCTAAGCTCTGGCGCGACCAGCAAACAGGGCTGGACCAGTGCTGCAGGCCGGCGCTTGTCTCCGTCTCGCAGGCTCGCTCTCCTCGCCAAGCTCTCCAAAACCAGAGCGCCAGGAAGGTGGAGAGAAAGAGAGATCTGCACACGAGAAGCTCTGGAGGAGCACACAAATGAGCCACCAGTTGGTGGCCGGGCTTCCTCTTGGCCAGCTCTCGGCCAGCTCTCGCCAGCCGTCAATGAATGGCCGAGACAGCGAGACAGTGAGCGAACGGAGACCCGCAGCCGAGCTGGAGAGACACCGGCGGGGGAGTCGTGCAGGCGGCGGGCGGCCGGCTGGGGGCAAGAGATAAGGATGGAGAGGAGTTTCCTGAATAATATTAACCCCATTTGGCGGCTGCCTCTTGCCTGCCTGTAGCCTGCAGCAACTTTTCCCGCGGCCTGCAGGCAAGTGGGCGCACGTTTGTCTGCGAGAGCACTGCCTCATGCAACGCACTGAATGCGCCATTCGGCCCTGCAGTCTGCAGGCAGTCTGCGGCACAGTACAGTCTGCAGCCGTGGCCTATGCCATAGCCTATGGCCCATAGACTGTCTGCGGCGCAGCAGAGAAAAGCCGCGCGCAGTGCGCCAGAAGTGGGGAAAAGCAGAGGGGGAAAGCAGTGGGGGAAAAAGAGACCAAAAGGTAAACAAACGAAAAGCCAATGAGCAACTAACTAACGGGCAACTTTAATGGCGCCATCTTGAATCATTAACACCACACTCAGAGCGCCACCAGTGCCATGGAGCGACGAAGAAGACGAAGGGCCGCCAAGTGGCCCGGCGGTGTGGCGGCCATTTGTTGCGGAAGAGGCGCTCCCGGAGGAGCGTTACTGTTGTGTTGCGTGGGCCTGATGGCAATGGTCTTGGCGCTGGCCTACTGCTCGGCCGAGCAGCCGGCCGGCCAACAGCAGAACGTCAACTCTGCACTCCAACAGCAACAACAACAACAGCAACAGCAACAACTGCAACAGCAAGACGCTCTGGCCGATTTGGCGGCGGCGGCGAGCAACAATTACGAGCAACAGCACCACCAACATGGCGCCGCCGGAGCGCCCGGATCGAAGGCCAAAAAAATCCAAATTGTTTATATTAAAGTGCCACTGGCCAAGCTGAGACCCTCGCTGGCCGCCTCAAACGCAAACGGCCAGAGCAACAATGGCAATTACCACCACCACCAGAGCAACAACAACAACAATGCACAACAACAGTACGCCTCGTCAGGCTCCAATTATTCGAGCCAAGCCAAAGTGGAACAGCAAGCATACGAAACGAGTAAGTAGTCTCTTCGAAACCAACTAGGCTTCTCCAAAGAGCTCTTCAAAATCCAATCCTTTGCTCTGACTAGAAGCCACTTCTAGTTGCCCCTTAGGGCTTCTCCTTGGCTTCTTCCTTTCGCTTCCATCAAGACGCTTCTTGCATGCTTTTCGCCTGCCTCCTGGCCGCTTCTTAGCCTCCAACTTGTCCACTCTATTGGCTAATTAGTCCACCAGTTCCGACCCTAAGCCTCTCGAGAAGGCCGCCCCAAAGGGTCGCCGAGAGTGATTGCATGATGAATCAGATGATTGCATTCGATTCCAGTGCAAATTTCTCGAGGAATTTCCCATTTTTGAACCAATTTTCCACTCGGTGGCCTTGCTCGCAGTCCAGACTGTCTGTATCATTAATTTCCCATGGCAAAGGTCGAATTGTTAGCCGAGCGGAATGGGAGGAATGCGCCCAAGGGGGAGCAGCGGGAGTCTGCATCGAGTCGCTTTTCGAGCTTCTCGAGCTCTTCCAGCCTTTTCCAGCCTTTTCAAGCAGCTCCCCGAGGCTGGACCCAAAGTGAGACCCCAAGCGAGAAGTGGAGAGAGAGAAAATGAAGCCTCCTGGTGGTTGATAATTGCTTACTCCTGTGGAGCAGTAAAAACTAACACCAACAACACACTAACACCAAACGCACTAACACACTCGCGCTCACTGTGGCGCCGCTTGCACTATACACTAACACACAAATGCCTGCATGCACTCTATGCACTGTCGCGCGCACTGACGCACTCGCTCACTGACGCTTCGTGAACTCGCTGCGTGCACTTGCTGCAAATCGCAAATCTGCAGCTGACAGTCTCAAGTCAGCAATTGGATCTCATCAGACGGCGCCCAACCAGCAGCACAGTGGCGGCCAGCTCGACGAGCAGCAACAGCAACAGCAAATGAACTCGGCCGAGCTGGCCAACATCGAGCAGCAGCTCGAACAGCAGCACCACTCCAGCGGCCAGCTCCACCAGCCCCAGTCTTTCCTCATTCCCATGGCGCTGGTGCAAACCTCGTCGAGCGAGGCCGACTCTGCGCCCAGACTGGAGCCCGAGCGGGGCCCCAGCGGCAATGGTGGACGGCCCGAGCAGCAGCAGCAGCAGCAGGTGATCAGCTCGGCCGACAGCCAGTTGCACCCGCTGCACGCCCAGCTGGGCGCCATGCACGCCGACTTGCAGCAGCCGCACCAGCAGCACCAGCAGCAGCAGCAGTCCTTCGTCCGCTCGCCCGCCCAGATGTACAGACAGAGCCTGGCCAATAACCAGCAGCTGGCCGACCAGCAGCAGCAGCAGCAGTGGGGCCAGCCGCCGGTGGCCTCGCAGGGCTTCATGTCGAGCTTCCTGATGGGCGAGAAGGAGAAGATGACGGCGGCCGCGCTGCGCCTGCAGAGCCACAGCCAGTTGCTGGCGGCAGCGCACGAGGCCCGCAAGCAGCAAGTGTCTGCGGCGGGCCAGCTGCAGGGCCAAGCGGCAGCGCACAACTCGCTGCAGCAGCACCAGCACCAGTCCCAAGCGCACAGCAGTGCCCTGAGCGCCAATGGGCCGCCCCAAGCAACACTGAACACTAACTTGCACCAACCAACCAACACTGTGCCCCAATCGTCGGCCTCGAACAACCTGCTCTCCTCCTCCTCCTCGTCCGCCTCCTTCGCCCCGCCGGCCGCCCACTCAAACCTGCTCGACCTGCTCAACCCAAAAGGACCGGGCGGCCTCATGCCGCCAATCATGATGCCATACAGCCGAATGCCGGACAATGCAATCGGGCAGGCCTACGGGGCTGCGGTGGGCTCGGCGCTGCCAGCGGAATCAGGTAAGACACACTAGTCCACAGCAGAGGCCTGGCCAGCGAGCCAAACTGGCCAAGCTCGCCAAGCACACACACACCTGAGCTGTTCTCTTCTCTCTTTGCGCCAACAGTTTCACTCACCCTCATGCGCCGGCCACTCAATGGCGCTCCTTTGGCCGCTCTTTTCGGCCACCTTTCTCTCTGACTATCCAGAGACACTCTCTTTCTCGCTCTCTCTCTCTCTCTCTTGCCATCAGTCTGCTGCATTTGTGCCTTTGTGCATTTGCGCGCCCCGTCACGCAAACAGGCCGGCTCATCTCCAACTGTTTGCCCACTAAACCACACTAAAGGTCCCTCTTTAGCCGGCCAAAAGCAAGACAAAGGACTGATGGGCAGCACTAATAATCGCACTCGCATGCCCCCGTCAAGGAGCGAGCTAAGCTGCGGAATTGACTCGCTGGAAATGACCACTTTCCGCAGCCTCAGACGCACTCTCCGGGCGCTCCATTGGGATCCAGCGCATTGCCAGCCAGCGCCCCATGCACAGTCTGCGGCTCTCCTGCAGTGCAGTTTGCATGCGAGACGCGCACTGTTTGATGCACTGCTTTTGATGCACTGCTTGACGCAGTGTTTCGTGCGCCCAATTCAGCGCACAGACTGGCTGCACTGCTCGCCCTAGTCAATGGCAGACTGCCGAAGTCAGACTATAAGCCAAACACAAGAAGGACCAACTCTGCTCCACTTCTTCCT
>Ga0268247_10000226_pt1 | contig 20139 bp, 23 predicted proteins | sample AgamicOrMae_FD_200245 | JGI IMG/M metagenome (GOLD analysis project Ga0268247, IMG submission 200245) | Agave microbial communities from Guanajuato, Mexico - Or.Ma.e (v2) (version 2) | ecosystem: Host-associated > Plants > Phyllosphere > Phylloplane/Leaf | place: Guanajuato, Mexico | collected...
GTGCGTTTGCGTCGAGCGTTTTCGTGAGCGTTTGGGTGAGCGTTTGGGAGTTGAGTTAGTTTAGTTGAATTTGCTTTGCTCCAGTTCAGTTCAGTTCAGTTCTCGCAGTCTAACTGAACTTAGCTTAGCTCAGTTCTCTCCGTGTGAGCATTTCGAACTTTTCGTTTGTTTTACTTCGTTTGTTTATTTGTCAACAAGCGACCTCTGCTGCACCTTCCACTTGCCGCCGAGACTTGGCTCTGAATGCTCTCAAATGGTCTCGGCGTCTGCTGCTCGGCCGCCGATTGGCGCTCGGCACACATTGGCCACGCTGGCCAAGTGGCTACAGTCTACAGTTTGCAGTCTTTATTCTACGGTCTGCAGTCCATCCTAAGCAAGCTCGCTCGCCAACAACAGACAGGCCGCAGTCAGTCACTCGCTAGCCGTGCAGTGCACGAGCCGCCACTTACCTGAAGCAAATAGTTGGCCGAGGGGCGCAAATTGGGCTCCAGCTCGAGCATCTCCAGGAAGGCTTCACGCATCTCCATTGGAACCATTTGGGCGGCGCGTCCCTTTTTGCGCTCGTTCAGCTGTGTTGAGAAGAGGAAGAGGAGGTTGAGTGGCGACCATTTGACGGCCACCAACGAGGAAAGGCAAGCGATTTGCGGCGGGCCAAAAGAGTGGGGGAAAGAGATTTCATTTAGTTTATTTTTCCTCATTATTTATCATCCTCTCGCCTCGTGCATTACTCTCTACTGCCACTCCTCAGGCGGCCTCTCAGATGCAGCTCTGCTCGTCGTCCATTAGCTCCCCTAAATTGTCTTCATAAGTCTCCATAAGTCCCCATAAGTCTGCACCTTTTGAGCTCTCATCTTTGCTGCTTGGCAACATCTTAGCAACACTCTTCTTGTGCACACTTGTGCACAAGAAGAGTGTTGCTTCTTCACGCTCAATCTGGCGCCAATTACCCACCTTCTTGAGCTCGGGCTCGTAGTTTCTCGTGTCCAGACGACAGTCGATGAGACTCTTGTGTCTGCAAAGGTCGTAGGTTTGGGCCACGATCAGGCCGAAGGAGAAAATGTCCGACTTGTGCGAGCATTTGCAGTTGCGCCAATTCTCAGGCGCCGAATAATCAAAGTCGGGCTGCAACAAATAGCTCCTCTTCCTGCTGAACTCCTGGCACTTCGTTTGGTGCTATTTGTTTTGATGTTAGTGCGACACAAATTTCGATAAAAAACGAGCGAAAAGAATGAAAGTTAGTTGACTGCAGTCTGTACTTGTCCATCTCACTTTTCCAAAGGTTCTCCTCGATCGGATTCTGGAAACTTGACCAATTTTGCCAAATTTCGAAAATTGCAAAATCGCCAACTTGCACTGATCTGCAAGTTTCCCATCGAGCATTCTGCAAGACTAGCTTCCTGCAGAGCCTCAAAAATTGAACCTCAGTGCATTTTTGCCCCCGGAAGTGGAGCAGAAAGCGAGCAAGAACTCACCAAAGTGCGCTGGCGGCGCAGCAAGTGTTGGGTGGAGCTTGCAATTCCGCTGTTGTTTTGGCCGCTGGTTGCGGGAAATCTGAAGGTGTTTGCGCAGTTAAGCTCGTGCGCTATCATTGAGCTTGACTCGCTAATTGTGGTCGACTCGAATCTTATCGCAAATTCCAGGCCACTCAATTTCCAATTATCCTGCTGAGCAATCAGTATGTTTCTGGGCGTTAGGTTTCGATGGACCAGCTTGCAAATGCAATGGAGAAAGTTCAGAGCTTCGAGAATCTGATTTAGTGAGCGAGTTAGTGAGAAATTTCATCCAAGTCCAAGTTTGTTGCAATTAGCACAGTTCAAGCCAGTGAGCAGCAAGGTTTTGTCGGAAGTGGTCCAGTTGGTTTGCGTTCAGTTTTCCAGTTGAGCAAATGAGCGCCAGTTTGGGCGAAAAAGTTTGGGGCAGTTAATTGTGACTTGTGTTAGAAGAGGTTTCTCTTTTCTCCTCGAGTCGAATCAATCATTTTGGCGCAAATTGGAGGTTGCCTTTGTGTGCAGCAGATCGTCTTTCGTCTTCGTAGAGACTGAGCTCTCGCAATCGATTGCTAATTGCCGGCTGCCAAGGACTGGCCAGAGCTTCTCATTGGGCGGGTGCAATGGAAAAAAGGGCGCTCCCAATGAAAGGCGAGCTCCAAATGCTCCAAATGGGCCAGAAGAGGTAGTTGTTGTGGGAAGAAAGTTCCTGGAAGAAAACTGGCCAGCTAACTTGCACAACAAGTGTCAGATTTAATTAGATTAGACCTTTGGCGCTGTTTGGTAATGGGCCCAGTCGGAGCGGGCGGCCAAGAGAGAGAGAGAGAGAAAAGGCGCAAATGATGGATGATGGATGGGCTGCCCTTCGGGCTGTTTGTGCCTCGTTTGTGCGTCCGCTCGAGCTTGTTTGGCCGCCGGAGCTTAGCTGCGGCGGCGGAGTGGCCATTTGAATGGCAACTGGCCCGTCGTCTTGCCAGATTGGCGGCCAACAAATTCAATGAGAACGAGGGAGGAGACGAAATTGGCGCCCAGATCTGCCCTTGCAACTCGCAAGGTTCCCCCAAAGAAGCGCAGTTTCCTCCTCTTCCTTCACAGTACGTCTTGGGCCAGCTAAGTGTGGCTGAGGCTCGTTTTTGGCCATCTTCCTGCTTGGAGGAAGGGGCGAGCCAAAGGTGAAATAAGGAAGAAAAGGAGGCTCAGCAAATGGTTGCTCCATATGAGCCGGCCGGCCGGCCAAGCTCATTGTCCAAACAATCAGCTCTTCCTCCTGTTTTATACTAGCCCATGGCGTGAGCTAAGCTCTTTTTGTGCGTGTGTGTTGTTTTCTTTGCCAACCTTTGCCAACCTAAGGCAACCTAAGGCAACCTTAGGCAACCTTTGCGCCCTCCAACTTTTGCCCTCCTCTCTGCATTGCGCGCTCCAAATGGGGATCATTTTATTGATCTCGATCTTGCCTCTTCTTTTGGGCCAAAAAGGGAGGAAAATTTGGCCAAAGGAAGAGGGAAATTTGGCCAAAAAGCAAGCAGCAAAACTGCTCATCATCAAGCTGCTTCTTCTTCTTCTTCCTTCTCGCTCTCCTTTTTCCTCTTCCTCTTCCTCACTCGCCAACTCGCCACTATTCATATGCTACTGCTCCTCTTCCATTGTTGCCAGCCTCTTTTCTGCCCGAGATTCAATCGGAAAAGGATATTCAATCCTTTTCGCGGGAGATGGAAAATCTCTTACCGACCAGCAAAGCGAACGAGGCCCAGACACAGTGGTTGCCCAGACGCAGCTCGTCTTCCTCGGAACTGCCATTCTTTGCAGCATGCCATTCGGTTCTTCCATCAGGAAGGGCCAAAAATCGGGATCACGCTGGCCGAATGGAGGAGACAAAAATTAATTATCCCCAAGGCAGCGCGCAGCTTAGGTGGCGGCGTGTGTCTGGCCGCCGGGCTGCACGCTGTCTAGGCAGTGGCGCGCGAACGGGGGAGCTTAGCTGCATCAACAATGGGCCTTAGGATCGTGATTCAATGGCTTTTTGGAGAAAAAAGAGTCTTTTCTCTTCCCTTTTCGTTTCTTTCGGCGCCACTTCGATGCAGAAGAATGCAAGTGGGGAGAGAAAAAGGCGAGCTCGTCTGGGCCAGTGGAAAGGCAAGACAAGACAAAACTTCGTGCCTTTTGATTGTGCCAGTCGAGCAAGCCAAATTCAATGGGCCAATATGCAAAAATGCTGACTCCTCAGCTCCCGTCAGTCCACTTTTTTTCGCTTTTATTCTGCAGAAAAATCTCCGCAAAGAGTGGAAAATTTCCAGCCGAAATTTCCAACCTGCTGGCTGCTTTTGTTCCGCCCGAGCCGCAAATTTGGGCCAATCTTTCATCGGCTTCTCTTCCATTGCGGCAACATTGCTCTCCTCCACTGGCCACTGTCTGTCCAGGTGGCTGCCAATCTCGCTCTCGGCCACCATGGGCGAGCTTTGCGGCGAGGCAGACAGAGCAGAAAAGCGCCTTCTTCGAGCGGGATGCTTAATTGGTCGCCGACGTTTTGACAGCTAAATTGGTCTTCTTATTGGCCGGCTTGATGGGCCCGGCGAGTGGATTTAGCAACAGACTGCCGGAGCTTAGGTGATGTGGCGGCCCTTTGCTAAGCAGCCCCACTGGCTGCTAGCCAGATTTGTCCAGCAGGCTGGTCACGAAACGGGCCCATTTTGCAACGCTTTGTCCTCCAGCCTAAGCACTGTCATAAAATTTCCACAATTTAGCTCTTTCTCCACCGGCCAGCCAGCCAGCCAGAACAATTGAGTGATTGTTTTGGCTCCCTTTGCGCCTGTGGCTTTGGACAAAAGTCTAGGCGAGCCGCAAAGGCAAACTGGCTCGCCGAGCTAGCCGAGCTGGGAGACAAAAGTGTCCGTTTGGCAGATTTATGATGTGCAATTGTTTTGACTCTCGGCCGGCCGGGCGACAAAGTTGGCCCGATTTGCGCTTAGCTTAGCTTAGACGAGCGACAGACTAGGAGAGTTGCATTGGACATGCCGCAAACTCGCACGCATTGCCCCAAGCAAGTCTCAGTCCCGCGGGACCGCAGCTTAGCGTGGGAACGCGGCCAGTTCTGCTTTCAATTAGAATGCAACCTGGCCACTGATAATGTCTCCCTAATTGACTTCCAGCCGCCCAATTGGCCAGAATTTGAATCCGCCTCAATTGGGGCCGCCCATCCTAAGCTTGGTGGCCAGTTTGCGGCCAGCGTCGCTTGCCGAGTGGCCAAGAGAAGCAGCCAAGCTTTGCGGGTGGACCAAAAGGTCTGGACTCAAGCGGCGAGCTTGCGGCCGAACTAATGAGCACGCAAGGCTGGAAATGAGCTCCGAGTGGCCTCGAGCGAGTCACTTGGCGGCCAGCCATTTGGGCTATTTACAGGCGAGCTGCAGGCCGCTTGTGGCCCAGCGAGACGGCGAGCTTTTGTCGCCCAGCCTCTGCGCTTGGGCCGCGCCAGTTGAAAGATCAATTTCCACTCAAATGGCCGCCAAGACTGTGTGGCGTGCAGGCCGGCCAAGGAGCCACCGATGAGGCAAACAGCGAGGAGGCAGAGGCGAGCAATTGGCGCAGGAGGAAGGGCAAAAAAAGGCGAAAAATGGCCGATTTTTTCTCCCCTCTCCATCCATTTGTGGCCACTTTTTGCACCAGCCCAGCTCCTCTGGTGCTCGAGATTCGCAGTTTAGAGCCCCGAAGCTCGAGGGTCGAGGACTGGGAGCTTGAGTTTGCAGTTTGCAGTTGCGAGTGGCGAGCCTCAAGATTGAAGCTTGGAGCTTGGAGCATGAGAAAATGAAATGGCCATCGGTGTCCGCAAGCGGCGCCAATGAAGTCTGAGGGCAACTGCACACTTGGTCTCCAAACAGTTTGGGCAAACAAAGAGCACCGGCCGAGAGGGTGGCTTTTTTTGGAGAAAAAAGGGGGAGGAGATTTGAGCTCTGCTGGCAGTTTTAATGGGCAAATATTTGCCTCATGAATCGTTAATATGGCCGCCGAGTGGTGGCGAGTACTGGCGCGGCAAAGGGCGGGCGGCGGACAGTGTGCGGCGGGCAGTGTGCGGTGAGCGGCCGGCGTGCTTTCCCCCGCGCGCCTGCACTAACCTTCATGTAAGCGCCCCTTTTTCCCCCACGCGGCCCGGCCTGCGCCGCACACACACAGCGGCAGGCGCGCACGGCCCGCGCGTCAAGGGCGGCCCGCAGTCACTTGTTGTTCTTGCGCCAACTGGGCGCCAGTCTTCCGAGCCTGATGGACGCCGCTCGCCCGCCGACAACTGGCCGAGCTTCGCCAGCTGGCCAAGCTCCGCCCCATCCAGAGCGAAGGGCTGCTTTCAATTAGGGCTGCTTGCAAGCAAAGGCAAGGCGGCGAGGAAGAAGGCGAAAAAGGGCGCCCACGGGCGACCAAGAGGCGCAATCGAGCGGGCCTGCAAGTCGGCCACTGGCAGTCTCTTTTGGAGCCCGCCGGACGAGAGACACTCGCTCGATGTCGCCCCTGGACTCCAGTTGGGCCCATTGAGCTGCCATGCGCTGGAAGAGTGGCGCCAAACAGTTTGTGTGTCTGCTGAGTGTGACTGTGTGCACCTGGTTGGCCTTGGGCCTCTTCTTGCTCACCCAACGAAGACAACCCGAACAGAAGTGGCCAGAACGAAGACAATGGGGGCCAAGCAACGAAACCGGAAGCAGCTGGAAGAGGATCAAGCCATTCAAGCCGAGCCGCGTGTTCAGCGAGCTTGAGTTGGAGTGGATGGCGCAGAGTTTATTCTTAGACGATGATAAAAGTCAGCAGCAAGTGGCCAAGACAGTGGAGAGGCGCAACAAGAAGCAGGCCGGAAGAGTGGGGCAAACTGGGGCCGAGTACAAGCTGCAGCCGGAAGGAAGCATGAATGTGATATTTTGTGATGGAGAAGCTCAAGGTGGGCGGAAAAGTGGAGCTGAGAAGCGGCGAGAGACAGTCTCTGGTCGGCGGTTGGTCATTTTGGTGAACTCGCGCAACGTGAACTTCGGGCGGCGCCAGTGGACACGCGCAAACTGGCTCAACGGGGTCAGTCTGCGGGCCCAAGTCTGTCAGCCGAGCAGTCTGGCTGAAGAGCAGCCCTCATTTGAGGCCGTCGAGTGGCTGTTCGTGTTGGGCGGCGGCGCAAGTCAGTCTGAGCTTGAGGCCATCAAGAGCGAGTGGCGAGTTCACGGCGATCTGCTGCTGCTGGACAGTCTTTGGGACAGTTACAGAAATCTCACCCTCAAACACTTGGCCAGCCTCCACTGGTTGATCGCCAGAGAGATGGTGCGAGACCTAGAGAGCAGCACTGTGCTGCTCAAGTGCGACGACGACGCTTTCCTGGAAGTGGGCCAGTGGGCTGCTCTGTGGCGCCACTTTTCCGGCGAAAAACAATCCGCCGGAAGTGCAGCTCCACTCCAGCCGAGGGCCACCCACAGCGCAGAGCAGCGGGCCCTAAGGAGCGGCGAGCAGGCCGAAGACTATCTGTTGTGCGCCCAGTTCCCCCAAGACACTCCAGTGCAGCGCCAACGAGGCCGGAAGTGGCGCCTCAGCGAACAGGAGTGGCCCTTCGACACGTTTCCCAGCTACTGTTCTGGGCTGGCCTACCTGGCGAGCTCGTTGCGTTTGGTTAGGCGGCTCTACTTGGCGGCGCGTCTCATTGATTGTGATTGGGGCTTGTGGCGCGCAGCAGAGGCCACCCAGCAGGAGGCCGGCCTCTCATTTGGGGCGCCCAATTTGGTGCAGAGCAAGCCAGTGGGTGGTGGCCTGCAGCTGCAGCTGAAGCTAAGGCTAAGGCTAAGCTTGAGCGAGCAACACGCCAACTCGAGGAAGCAGCGGGAGGCGCCACTGCTATGGATTGATGACGTGTACGTGACCGGCGTTTTGGCGGCCAGTTTGCGGCCCAGACCCAAGGTTCGCCCGGTGAACGAGAGATTTTGTTATTCCAAAAAACAATGGGCCCACCGGAAGCGGCTGGGCGTGCAACCATGTTTGGCGGCCGAGCTCTCTGCCGAAGCTGGAGGCTTGCCAGTGGAGCTGCGGGCGGCCACAAGCTGAGGGGCAAAATAAAATAGCAGCAGCAAGAAGGAGGGAAAAATGTCAACCTTAGCCTCCGCTGCATCTCAGCTTAGGGCCCCCCATGCAACTACACACACTTAGTGCTGGGCCCGCCCCCGCGGAGTACGGGTGGGCGTGGCCCTGGGTGAATTTTCCCGAATTTCTTGAAGAAGACGAGCTTGAGCTGAGGTCTGCTGGGAGGCCTTAAAGAATTGAAATTGAGGCCAAATTGGTGAAATAAATGCGCCGAGCAGAGCTTATGCGAGCAGACCTTAGGTATGCAGTGCAGGAGTGGTGCAAGAGCGCCGGAAGGAAACACGAACAGGAAGCGGAAGCGGAAGGAGGAGGGAGGACAAGTGAAGAGCCGGAAATGCCTACTCACCTGGATGAGGCCCCGTTTGACTTGGCCCGCGTCGAGGCAGACGAGCGGGCTGACGAGGAGCAGGCACTTGGGATTGCTGGCTAATGGGCTGGCGAAGAGTTGCGAGGTGGCCAGATTGGTGTTGCTCGACTCGAAGGCCAACTGGGAGCTGGGCCAGTCGTGTCTCTGTCTGTTGAAGCAGAACAAATCGGCCAGACTGGTCTTGATGGGCTCGCACACGAAGCAAGCCAGTTTGTTTGTCTCCTCCAAATTTTGCCATATTTTCAACAGATTAAAGTTGTCCCTAAGGAGCGACTCGTAATCGTGCACTCTGAACAGTTGCCAGCTGGACGACGCTTGTTGCTCGGCCCCACTCGAGCTGGTGAGCTTGTTTCTGAGCAAGAGCTGGGCGTCGATCAGTTGGTTGAGGCTGGTCTTCACCAGCTCGATCAGCTGGTCCAAATCGCGACGAGACACGAAACACACTCGCGCCAGCCTCGAGCCGCGCCCAAGCTGACCTTGTCTAGACGCAGAGCGGCTGGAGCATTTGGCGGCCAGCTGGTCGCAGTTGGGCCCACAATTCAGCCTCCAGTCGAGCTCGAGCTCGCGCCAGAACTTTTTCGACAGTCTGCGGGCGAGCCAGTTGAGCTGGTGGTGGCTAATTAGCGGCCGGGGCAAGCTCGAGTCGCGCAGACGGCGCCTCAAATGGATCAGCCGGGCGGTGGCGCGCGCCCACTGGCGGCCGTTTTGGGCACTCCAGTCGGCGGGCATCAAAGCCAGCCTGCCGCCCCTATGCAGCCGGGCCCAAAGGGAGCCCACTGGACCACTGGTGCTCGAGCGGCAGGTGGGCGTGCCACTTCCTGAAAACAGTCGCCGTCTGTCCAGCAGACACACGCTGCCCATTTGGGAAAAGTCGAACGGGTTGTAGCCCGAGTCGAGGGCCAGCTGCGCGCCCGAGCTGAGCAGGTCCAGCTGGTTGGGGCCCAGCAGGAGACAGTTGCTCTCGTGTTGCGAGAGCTTGTTGATCACGCCCAAAAGCAGGTGGGCGGCCTCCAGTTTGAGCTGCCGCTGGGCTGGCTCGTCGCGCTCACCGGAGCCCCACAACTGGCCAGCTAGCTGGACGCTCGCCTGGCAGACGCCTGGCTGGTTTCCGGTGGCGCAGCAGCAGCCTGAACAGTTGGCGGCGAGCTGGGTGGCGGCGGCGGCGCGAGTGGTCCCCTCGCCTGGCGAGCCCAAGGACTGCAAACTGGGCGAGCTGGACACCAGGCCCAGGTCGTGTAGCGTGTCGCTCGCGGCCAGACAGCAGAGGGCGCCTGTTGCCGCCCGCCGACTGGCCGCGCCGCCCCCGAGCAGCCGGAACCAGGTGGCCAGCGGGCCGGGTTGGCCGCAGGGAGTCTCTTTGGGCGTTGGGGGCGCCCCCGAGCGGCTGGGGCGCGCGCCGCAGCTCTGCGCGTGAGACTGGGACTGGGACTGCGAGTGGAACTGCGCCTGGGACTGTGTGCGCGAGTGCGCCTGCGACTGCGACTGGGCCCCGTCCGGCGACCAGGCGGCGCTCTCCGACGACTGGGCCTGCTCCTGGTCGATGTGCGAGCGCAACTTGCGCCCGTCGTACACGTCGAACAGCAGCTCCACCTGCGTGCGCGCCACGAACGGCCGCTCCAACGCGTACAGCTTGCTCAGCTCCTCGAACTGCTGGAAGGCGCGCGCCCTCTTCCCAGCCCCAAGTCGCTCCAACAACACCCACTCCAGACACCACTTCTCCCCATTCTTACCCCCACCACCACCACTTCCTCTCCCTCTTCCGCCCCCGCCACTGCCACTGCCACTGCCACTTCCACCGCCACTGCCAGACGCAAGCTTGCGCGGGCTCGTCGCCTGGCTCATCCTGAGCCCAGCCCACTAGCGGGCGCCCCTCCTTCTCCGAGCCCCTTCTGGGCGCCCCAAACAGCCCCAAATAGCCACTCGCCGCCCCTTGGCCCCTCCACGCTCGACCCTGGCCGCTAGTTCCGCTTCCGCTGCTTGGCCGCCGCTCGTTGGCCACGTGGCAAGGCGCTCATTTGAGGCTCCTGTGCGCCGGGGGGCTCGCTGGTCTCGCCGTCTCGCTGGCCGTCCGCCTGTCTCCTGACTGTCCAGAGCTGCTCCTAAGCTCGTCCAATGCGCGTCCAATGGCCCAGCTTGTCCCCTCGACTGCTCACTTGCAACGCTGGGGGCGCCCTCAGCTCGCTCAGCCTCCGTCTACAGTCTGCAGCCTCCAGCCAATCGGCCCGCTTCAGATTGGCTCTCAAACGCGAGCCAGTTGCCAAGCCTAAGGCCGCTCCTTCCAACTGTCCAAGTCTCTATTATGCAGCCAAACAACATTGCGACAACAATGGCAACAAAGGCCCCGCCAACAATGGCCGACCCGCGCAAATGTAATTTGGTTGCGTTCGTGTGTGTTGGTGCACCCGCGAGTGTGTATTGGTCCGTGTGTGTGTGTGTGCGTGTGTGTGTTAGGGTGGGCTAATGTTAGTGTTCGGCTCGTGTGCGGAGGAGCAAGATTGATTTGGATTAGTGTCACTTTCAGGGCGACAATTTGACTGATTGTTGGCGGCCGGCCATTGTGAGCGGCCTCCAACAATCTGCAAACTCGCTTGGGTCGACCTGCCCACTGCTTTCCCCCTTTCACTCGATTGACATTCAGCGCTGTTCGAGGGGGGCGCAGCGTGCGTCTCCAGCGCCACCTGTCGAGCGCCGCGCGAACTGCGGCCGCAAACCTGCTTCAACACAGGAATGTTGATTGCCTGCCTTTTTTCTTCGGCACAGACTGTCTTCTCTGGTCCCAGACTGACTGAGCTTGCCAAGTGAGAGAAGCTTGCCAAGTGAGAGAAGCTCGCCAAGTCGGGCAGCTTGCCAAGATGCTCGTGTGCAGCCAAGAATAAGCAAACGCACATCGGGGCCCAATGTTGAACGTCCGTTCAGAGTGCGGCCGGCCAACCGCCAAGCTCGGTGGCCAAGCTTGTCTGAGGCGAGAAACAAAAGAAATTCCATTCGGTGGCACCGGAAGTGGGGGAGCTCGTCCCCCATTCTCTGTGTGTGTTCGTATCGTTTGGGCGAGCAAGAGTTGAGGCTGAAATGCAAGGCCCTTTTTGACATGTGACGCCGGTGTGCAATCAGCGAGCTTTGGGAATTCCGCCACTGGTCTGGCTAAACTTGGCTAACTTGCACTCGCTTGGGACCGAACGAAAGTGGGGCCAACAGACCAACAGGCAGACAGACCAACAGACAGACAGACCAACAGACAGACAGACAGACAGACAGACAGACAGACAGACAGACAGACAGACAGATGGGCGGATGGAGAGAGATAGTGAAAGTGAGAGAGAGTGGGAGTAGGAGTGAGAGAGAGTGGAGAGGATAAGAGACAATAGAGCAATCTGTCAATCAAGAGCCAACAAGCAGGACTGGCGATAGAGTTGAGCCAAGTCATTGGGTTGGGCTAATGGTTGGCTTTGTTTGTTTGCTTTGGGCCAGCGACGAGTGTTGCTGCAATGAGCATTGCTCGAATGAGTGTTGCTGCAATGAGTGTTGCTGCAATCAGACGGCCGGCACCTAATGTGTGGCGCTCTCAGAGGCCACAGTGGTCGAGAAGAGGCGCCCTATGCTTGGTTATTTAGCATCGTTGTTTAGCTTTTGTTCGGGCGAGCAAGTGAGCTTCTGGCGCTCTGGTGAAAAGACGCCCGCTGGATCCAGAACAGCCAAGTGGGCGGCCAGAGAGAGACCGAAAGGGAAGCCGCGGGGCTTGTTAGCGGACGAAATTGGCCAGACAAAACTGGCAATGGCGAATGGGAAAATAATGGACAGAGACAAAGGGAAAGTGAGAGAGAGGCAGAGGGAAGGGGGAAAAAGGGAAAAAGGAAAAGCGAAAGGGGAAAGAGAAAGGCTAAATTGCAGCCGCTCCTAAGCAGCGGCAAGGCTGCTCCACTGTTCACTGTTTCTCCTTTGGGCGCCCCACAAACACCACAGGCGAACCAGCCGCTCACTTAGCCAGTTCACTTAGCTGCTCGTGTCGCTAGCTGGCCAGCCAAAGTTTGTGTGTGTGTGTGTGTGGCCCACTTCCGGTGGCCTTGTTTGCTGTGGCCAAGAGTGAGGCGTGTTGCTGGGGGCGTTCCGTGCGGCTTGTGGAGGAGCGAGGGAGACAGAAATAGAGACCGATACTGAGACTGGGTTGGAGGAGGCAGAAAAGGAGGCGAAAAGGAGGAGAAAAGGGGCGCTAATGAAGAGGAACAAGGAGTGGAAAGAGCACCTCGAAGGAGGCAAAGTGTGTTCGCCTTCTGGCGCGAGTGCCAAACAAATTGTCTGTTTGACACTAGTAGTTGGCGGGCTCATTCATCGTGCACACAACAACAGGCAGCCAGCCAGCCAGCCAGCCAGCCAAACAGACAGACAACAAGACCAGAAGGCCCACCAACTGGGAGGCAACCTTTCTAGTTGATTCCCGGCCCCTTTGGGAAGGCCAACCGGAGACTGTCGTGGGTGGGAAAAGTTTTGGCGAGCAGTTTTCGCCTCTTCCTGTTCCTGCTTCTTCTTCTTCTTCTTGTCCTTCTTCTTCCCACTCTTGCTCGCTGCAGGCCGGCCAATTCTTTGCGCCACGTTGGCCCAAAACTGGCCCTTTTTATTCCCAAACGGCCACAAAGTGGCAACCAGACTCACTTGCCGCCGGCTGGCCAGCCGCCCGCGCGCAAAGGGCCGCAGCTGGGCCCTAAGGATGCGCCAAGAGGCGAGCTTGGGGCCGAGGTGGTAAGCTGGCTAGTTGGCAAGCTAGCAGGCAAAAAGTGGACCGCGCGAGACGGACTGCCAGTGGTGAGCAGGCGAGACGATCATCATCATTAAACTCGCGATCCAGCCAACTGGACTGGCTCTCGAGCGGCCTTTTGGGCGCACCTTTGGGCCAGAAAAGAGGCAGGATCTCATCAGAATTTGCTTTTGGCTTAGCCTAAACTGTGGCCAAAGAATGCGCGAAGAATGCACGCCGGGCGCTCCATTACGAGTGGCGCACATTTCCATTTGTTTGGCGGCCATTCGCCAGCGGAAGGGGAGCTAGAGGCCAGAGAGAGAGGCTCAGACAGGCTCAGAGAGGCTCAGGAGGAAGCCAGGGGGGAGGCGCCGCCCACTGGCTGCCCGAGACAGAGGTGGGCGGGCGTGTGTCGCGCGCAGAAGGCCGCCCAAGAGGAGGCGCTGAAAAATATTCACTTTCCAATTGGGGCCCAAAGGAAACAGAGGAAACAGGTGCCAGCTGGCAGCCTCGCTCGCCCAGCAGCTCCGGGCGACTATTTGCATTCGGCTGGCCGAGCCTGCGGGCGCACACTCACTGGCTGCGAAGCTGGGCTTAGGGCGCCAAGCTTGCCGCCAAGCTGGCCGCCTTTTGCCTTTTGCCGCTCGCCTCTTGCCTCTTGCAGCCCGCTCGGTTCGCGCAAACAGTTGGGCTCCATTTGGGCCTCAAAATGGGGCCTCGAGCGGGCGGGCGGGCCAGCGAGTGAGCAGGCAGTCTCGAAGTGGGAGAAGAGGCAGCCGTCAGAGAGGCTGGGCAATAACAATTTAATGATGAATTATTTCATCGTTTCATATTCAAATTCTGCACAGAGCCAATCGAGTGTGCGCCGAGTGGGTGCACACTGGAGCCTGCAGTGTGAGCTTGCAGTGTGCCAAGTGAGCAGCTCGCTTGGCTCAGTGGCTTGCAGTTGAGCGGGCGGCCAGAAATGAGAAGAAGTGGGCCCACTTGGCCGGAATGGCTTGCCAGACTAGGCCCAGTTGGCGGCGGCCCCACTGCAGCGCTGAGCAGGCGCGCGAGTTGCGTCTAGCTCGCTTGGATAAAGTTAACTCAATTCTGTTCACTTGCTCGCCCAAGGAGAGCAGCCAACTCCAACTGCAACTGTAGTTGAGCGGCCAACTCGAGAAACGCAATTTAGCTAGCTCGCCAAATGGGCCAAGGTGGGCCACTTGCCACTCTTGCATAGGTGCGCCAACAGTTGCCCAGAGTTGCCCAATAGTTGCACGAGAGCCGCCTCAGCTTAGGGCCGGCCGTCTGTTCGTGGCAGCCGCCCACTGGCAAGGCGCCAGAGCGAGCGGCTGGCGCCCAGCAGGAACTGCCGGCGCCAGTCTGCGGCCCAGCAGCTTGACTGTCTGTCTGGCTGGCTGGCTGGCTGGCCGAAGTCGAAGTCGAAGTGGCGCCCAAGCGACTGGTGCGAGCTCTCAATTTGGTGCCTATTCTGCCGGAAACAAACCGGCCAGCTTGCGCCCTTTGTGCGCGCCGAGCTCCATTCTGTTTGGGTCTTGGCGCGCCGAAATGAGAATTGCAAACTGGGCCCTCGAAGTGGTGGCGAGCTCGGCGAGGTGAGCTCACTGGAAGCTCACTCCAAGCGCACACTTTGGCCCTAGTCTGCGGGCGCACCTCAGCTCGCCGGATGCAATTCGGCATAATGAAGCGCGAATTAGTTTCCTCATCATTACCGGCGGCAATCTTGGCGCTGGCTGGCTGGCTAGACCAATTCGCCCTCTTCTGCCCGTCCACAATTCCGCTCATTTAATGGCGCCGCCAGAGAGTGCCAGCGAGAGGCGCCCGGCCGGAAGGGCGCCCGCTCGGCCCGCCAGCTGTCCCACTGGTCGCCAGTCGAGCTAAGGGTCGGCCGCCACTCTGATATATATTCAATTTGTCATTTTTGCACTTTTTGCCCTCTCGTGTGCCCAGCTCGGCACGAAGACCACCCGAGACTGTGTCTGGCGGCGCAATGAGTGGCCGACGAAAAGCGCAATCAGGCCACTCGGCGCCTCGAGTCGTCTCCGTCCGGATCAGTGGCCCGCTCACTGCACTCCGTCGCCCCCAAGACAGTCTGTCGGTGCACCTTTGCTCCACGGCTGCCTCCGCCTGGCCTTTCCTGCGGCCAAATCGATCACAAAACAATCCGTACCTGAGCTTCGGGCGCCCCCAAGTGCCCGCCTCGCTTGAATTGCAAATGCTCCCCTTTGGGCCGGCGGAAGTGCGCCCAGCGAGAGGCCGAGCTCCAAGTGGGCGCCCCAGACGCCCCTCACCGAGCCTGAGCACTTCTGGCCGCCCGCACGGCTCACTGTCCGGCGGCCAATCGTCATTTAGCCGGCCGGAAGAGGGCGAGCAGCGCGGCGAGCGGCCGGCCAGTTGGGGCGAGCCTCTTGGGCGCCCTGGGCCAGTTTGTGATCGGAGGGCCGCTCGCTCGTTCGGGATTAGCGGAAGAGGCGCCCTTTCTGCGCCTCTTCCACTTTCTGGGCTCTCGAAAGGGAGCAGGCCAGCGACTGCTTGGGGGCGGCCGCCGATTTGGGCCTAGCTTGTGTTGCCAGCAAGGGCCACTTGCTGTTTGGCGTTGCTGGTTGGGCGCCGGCCGAGTGGCGCGGATTGGCGCCCGGCCGCAAACTAATCGGATTTGGTGCCTCCCATTTGGCCCGCCGGTCTCAGTCCAGGCTGGCTGGCCGGCGCGCACAATGGGCCAGCATTGGGTCCACGCGAGCCAGTTGTTAATCTGCCCCCAGCGGCGCCTCTGGGCCGGCCGGGCGGCCTTGGGGCCTCGAGGGGGCGCCATTTGTTGTGCGCTGGCCGGCGAGCTCGCTCTCGAGCCTGGGCCGCAGACTGGGCGCGGCTTGCCGTCCAGCGAGTGGCCTTTTTTGGGCTCTCTTTGCGGCGCTCGAGACGGCCGCTCGAGAAAGGCCGCGGGCAGAAATAATCAACAAAAGTAAACTGTGTAAGTGAGCTAAATGCGAGCCCGCGTTTGTGTGCGCGTGTGGCCAGCTAGCCAGCCAGCAAGCGACAGAGAGCCAAGTGGCTGCAAGTGTGGGAGACAAGTCGCCCCCCTTTGCATTGGGCCTGAATTTAACGACATCGATTGGGGATTATTTGGTCGTTAGCGCCGGTGAGCTGGCGCCCAGATTGAGCCTTGCGCGAGACTGTGGCTAGCTTGTCGCGCACCAACGCCGCTCCTCGTCTTGTATCACTCTATTTGGCGCATTTTTGAGCCAAAGCCCAACAGGAAGCCGCACAGACGAGCGGCGCGCCCACTTGCCTGTGTGATCTTTAATGAGGCCCCAAGTCGAGCTGGCTGGCCAGCGTGGCCAGCAAGTCAGCCAGCAAGCTAGTCAGCTAGCTAGCCAGTTGGGGGAGACAAAACTGGAGAGTGAGGCAGATCCACTGGAGCATTGGGCCGGCGTCCATCTTTATTGCCTGGGCTCTGGCTCGAGCGGCAACTCGCGCACGACTGCCTCTGGCCAGTCTCTCGGCCCACTCCTCTTCTCTGGCGCGCCTGGGCCCGACAAATGGCACCACTTGGCCGCCCAGATCGCTGAATAAAGCTCACCTGGCCGCCCAAGCAGCGCCTATCGATCGCCGACGGTCGTCCACCGCCGCCTTGTCCCATTTGGACTCACCGAAGCTCGTCTGGCCAACCGGAAGGAAGTGGCGCGTCCGGACTTGGCGGCCAGCTCCGAGTGGGCTCCGAGTGGGCGCTGCTTGAGCTGGTGGAGCTGGTCTGTCGCTTGCTGTGCCTGTGCTGCGGCTGAGACTAGAGCTATGCATTGGGAGCGAGCAGCCGACTGCTCGTCTGCACAGTGCAAGTGAAACTGTCCCAACTTTTACTCGCCCAACGCGGAAATTGGACGCCCATTGGAGGCCTGATTGTTGCATAGATATGAGCAAGCATTTCGTCCCACCGCCGCCGAATCGATCGGAAGCCTCCATTTGGCTCGCCCGCAGCTAACTGGCCCTCTTGGTCCCAACACTCACTCTTGGCTAGACTCTTTTTGCTATACTTTATGTTGGCTATACTCTCTCTCTCTTTAGCTATGCTCTCCATCTTGGCTAGACTTTCTTAGGCTACAGACTTCCTGCGGCGTCTCGAGCGAGGCTGCAAGCTCGACAAGAGCGCCCACTTGGAGGGGCTACTCGGGCGCGCCGCTGGGCTGGGCCGGGCCGTTTCATGGCCATTTGCTCGGCCAGTCCTTAGCTCGCCCGGGCCCAGCAAGACAAACAGTGACACGAGTGGCTGAAGCACTCGAGGCAAGAAAGAGAGCGAGAGAGAGACTGTCTCTCTTGCAGCAATCAATTGATATTTCAACTCGGGCCCATTTTCATTCGCTGCCAAACAATCCGAAGAAGCTCTCAAGACCACACCATTGGCCCTGCGCCGACGACTGTCTGGGGCGGCCCAATCGAAAAGGAGCAACGTTTAACATCCAATTCAGCCTTCTTCTGTGCTTCGTCCTCTGCCTCTGCCTCTGCCTCTAACTCCCTTCCGCCGGCCTGCACATTCCGCTCCACTTGGACACACCTTTCAGCCAAGCTCCACTTTACGGCCACCACTCTCTCTCCTCGGCCAACTCGGCCAACTCGGCCAACTCTCCACTCAGTCCAGAGGAGCGCCAGTGGCCCGGAAGTGGAGGTGAGCAAATTGAAGGGGCCAAGCAGAGTTTGCTCGGCCGCGTTTCACATTATCGCCCAGTATTTGGAAGCTCGCCAATCGGCCACAATGCTCGCCCACCTCTGTCCACACTGAACTGCTTTGAACTACTTTAGGGCGTCCTCCAGCACTCCTGAGCGACAATTGAATTGTCACACTCGCGTTCAGACGAACGAGCACCGAGAACTGTTGGCCGCCGGAAGTTCGCCGGCAAGCTCCACACTTTGGTCTGCACGATGGACTGTCTGCGGGAGTGGACAGTCTGTGGGGGCGAGTTTCCATCGGGCGCCTCCAAGACGCCCGCCAGGCCGGAAGGGAAAGCGATAAATTGCAAACAATGATAATGCGCTCGAGATGTGTTTTCAATAAACAACTGGCCAGCTCGAGCGGAAAGGAGCTTGCAAAATTCCACACACACACAGTCTCGCCAAACACAAACAGACACACGCCGTCCACTCAAATCTGCTCCACCAATGGACTGTCATTGGCGCGAGATGAGAGAGTGGCAAATCAGACGAAGCTCTGCAAGACGAGAGGAAGTGTCCACTGTTTGCAACAAACTAACACACAATATCACCGAACCTTAGGCTCACTCTTCTGCGGGCGAGAATATACTTGAAACAAACTCATTGGGCAATAAAATTTAATGGGCCAAAGGTGGACCACGAGACTGAGTTATTTGCAACCTTCTTGAGCTTTCCTCTCGAGCTTGAGGCGAGCCAGTTGCAAGGCAGAGAGCAGTGTGATAACGAGTCTCCAGAGAAAAGCGGTGAGCATAAATCCACCACAGAGATAAGAACTGGCAGCTTTTGGGGTGATTTTATCAATCTTGGCGCCAAACTCACACTCGCTCGCTCGCCAACCATCGCTCGACATGTTTCCAGAGGCAGTCCCAAGTGCCTTGCTGTGATTAGGCCAAAATGAGGAGCCCAAAATTTGGGCCAAAAACACGCGCGCCAACTTGATTATATTTACTGTCTCCCTTGAGAATCAGCTCGTAAAGCTCTCAGTCCACCTTGATGAGCTGCACTCTTTCCAGCACTTTTTCACCTTCCGTCTACCATTTGGCCCTCTAAAAGATCGACCTTTCCATCCGCGTTAACATACAATAACGATCAATCAATTATGGGGCCAAATGATCGACAATTTGGGCCTGTTTCTTGTTCGATTTCTCCTAACCATAAACGCGTGCACAGTTTCTTTGGATCTCATCCAAAACTTGGCCAAACCTCAGCTAGACCTCAATCGGATCTCGACGATCAACGTGAACAAAAAAGCCTTTACCTTTCCCCTTTCCTCCTTCTTTCTCTCAGATGTCCCTTCGTCTCCAAATCATGCAAGTCTCTGGAGTTCGGAAAAGACAAACAGACCTTCTGAGGAGCAGCCATTCGAGCAGCTCCATTAGGACGTACGCTCATGCAGACCACCCGCAGGTCTCCAATGAGGTTGGGCCACTTGTTGAGCTTAGATGTCAGCCAATGGTTCGCCAAGTTGTTGAAAGAAACAGTGAGGATGAGGCGCCGAGAACTCAACTTCTGAGCAATAATTAATTGCTCTCAAAGGGTGACAAATACTCGATAGAGTGAGTCCAATCAACTGAGGCTGAATATATGTCCAAAAGGATGTCTCCTTGAAGCATCTTCCTCGTCTAGCTCCAATCAGCAACTAGCTCTACTCTCAGTTCAGCCTTGCCAAACAGGCATTTCTCCATCTCCTCCTATTGAGCTGAGGAAGGAGGACAGTGACTGAGATCGAAAATTGGAGAAGCGCGAGTGCAACTTGAGCTCCATTGTGAGCACATATGCAAAGCAAAAAACAAAAATGCCTCACAGCAGGCGCCTGTTTGACTGTTAGGCTGCGAATATGCTGCAAATGGGCGCCAGCTTGACAATTGCCGCTCATTTGGAGCCCATTTTCGACCATTCGGAGCCGCCAGTTCGAGTGGCAGTCTTGCGAGATTGAGCCAAACAGTGGCCAAGCAGCAGCCCAATTTGGCTTAATTAAATCGCCGAGGGTGGTCTCTCGAAGTGTCGCCTCGCTCCTTGCCGCAGGCAGTCCTTCCCGACAGCTTAGGATGAGGCCCCGAAGAGTAATTAGAATACAAAAGAGAGCAACCCGCTGTCTTGGCGAGCAATTTGCCGCCGCCCAGCTGGCCGATCGGCTGCACTAAGGTTGAATTTTTTCTTTCCGAAGCGTTGCTTTTGAGAAGCGGCCATCTTTTGTGAGTGGGCAAAATTTGAAACCAGAAAAATGGCTGCAGAAGTGAGCTGAGTGAGCCAGTCTGAGGCGGCCTGTCAAGTGGCCATGCGAGCGAGCCGGCACGCAGACTGTGTGCACTTGGCGCATACTGAGAGCCTCAGTCTGGCGAGCTTGGCCCAAGTGCACGAGTTGGGCCGCCATTTCGAGCCACCAATTGCCAAGCTCGTTGGCCTGAGCTCGAGCTTGAGTTTCAGTTCGTGCTTAGAGTCCACTCTCTTTCTCTCTTTCTCTCTTTCTCTCTGGCCAGTGACAGCCAGAAAAGGGAGGCACGATATTTGGCGCACTGACAAAGCGGCCCATTAATCAAGCCAATTTGTTATTGAAATCGTTTGCACTCGCGGCCTCTTTGTGCGACCAGGAGAAGGGGCCCATTTCGGAGGAGCCCTAGTCTCTAGCCTAGTCTCTAGCCTAGTCTCTGGCCTGCTCTCTGCCTTGATTTCCCATCAACGCGCACAGACAATGGGCGGCCTCTTTGCGCGCCGCACGACAAGCCAAGTCGCAGCTGCCTGCTGCTTATCGGCCAACT
>Ga0268247_10000228_pt1 | contig 20080 bp, 17 predicted proteins | sample AgamicOrMae_FD_200245 | JGI IMG/M metagenome (GOLD analysis project Ga0268247, IMG submission 200245) | Agave microbial communities from Guanajuato, Mexico - Or.Ma.e (v2) (version 2) | ecosystem: Host-associated > Plants > Phyllosphere > Phylloplane/Leaf | place: Guanajuato, Mexico | collected...
TGCTGGCGATTATCCTGGCCTCGTCCGGCGCTACCCTGACCATGCGTCCCAGAAAGAGCCAGTTAAATGCAATAGAATTATCTGATAATAAAAAGAAATAACAGGTTTCCGCCTGCTGAAAGGCAGGCTAAATAACAATAACTCTCATGCTGATAATTATTTCAGTTAATGTGTAATAGAAAGTTAATATTTAATACAGGTAAAAATCATTCGATTGAATTTTAATTTAACCTTATGTATTTAAAGTGCTTTATGAAATTTCAAGTTTAACAATTTATTAACTATTTCACCCGCGCACCCACGCACGCTAAGGTGAATGCTATTTAATCCATTGATTAAGCCAATCCTGCAAGGCGGCAAATCGCTGCTATACTTAGTTTCGTACTTGATTAGGACAACCATTGAAAGAGAGGACTGAAACAATGAGTACCGCTAAACTGGTTAAAACAAAATCTTCTGATCTACTTTATACCCGTAATGACGTGGCAGATGACGAAAAGCGCGCCACCATTGAGGTGCTCAATCGCCTGGTCGTGGAGTTCATCGATCTGTCCCTGATCACTAAGCAAGCGCACTGGAACATGCGCGGCGCGAACTTCATCGGTGTGCACGAAATGCTGGACGGTTTCCGTACCACCATCACCGATCATCAGGACACTATCGCGGAACGCGTGGTGCAACTGGGTGGTGTAGCACTGGGTACCACTCAGGTCGTCAACGATAAAACGCCACTGAAAAGCTATCCGCTGAACATCCACAGCGTACAGGATCATCTGAAAGCGCTGGCCGACCGTTATGCTGTGGTGGCTAACGATACGCGCAAAGCGATTTCTGAAGTGAAAGATGAAGATACCGCCGATATCTTTACTGCGGCTTCTCGTGACCTGGATAAATTCCTGTGGTTCATTGAGTCTAATATCGAATAACGGTCTTACAGGCTATTACCAGGCGGGGAAACCCGCCTTTTTTACGTCTGCGTTACTATAATTTATGACTTTGTTAACATTTCTGACGCTGCGCCCTTCCCGTTTTCGCCTTCTGATGCACACTACTCCTGCACCACTTTAGCGCTTCGCACCATAATGGAACACCATAATGGTGCATCGGCGCGACAGGTTGCAGAATCGTGTCAGCGATGGTCTCCTGATCATTATATTTTTTACATTTTGAAAAGTTGGCATACTTTTTTCATATGGTAGCCCTCAAATGATAGCTCGCAAACCCGGGCCCTGCGCCTGGTCGCAATAAGGAAAAATGATGAAATCGCTATTTAACATCTCTGTGGCCGCGTTGGCGCTGGCCTTCTCTCTCTCCACTACCGCAGCAGAAAAGAAACTGATCGTCGCCACCGATACGGCTTTTGTCCCGTTTGAATTCAAACAAGGTGACAAATATGTCGGCTTTGACGTGGATTTATGGGATGCCATTGCGAAGGAACTGAAACTGGATTACACCCTGAAGCCGATGGACTTCAGCGGCATCATCCCTGCCCTTCAGACGCACAACGTCGATGTGGCACTGGCTGGCATTACCATTACTGACGAGCGCAAGAAAGCCATTGAGTTCTCTGATGGCTACTACAAAAGCGGTCTGCTGGTCATGGTGCGTAACAACGAGAAAGACATCAAAGGCATTGACGATCTGAACGGCAAAGTGGTGGCGGTGAAGAGCGGCACGGGTTCCGTAGATTATGCGAAGACGCACATCAAAACGAAAGATCTGCGTCAGTTCCCGAATATCGATAACGCTTACATGGAACTGGGCACCAACCGCGCTGACGCAGTGCTGCACGATACGCCCAATATTCTCTATTTCATCAACACCGCAGGTAAAGGCCGTTTCAAAGCTGTAGGTGATTCTATTGAAGCCCAGCAGTACGGCATTGCGTTCCCGAAAGGCAGTGATGAACTGCGTGAAAAAGTGAACGGCGCGCTGAAAACGCTTAAAGAGAACGGTACCTACAATCAACTCTATAAAAAGTGGTTCGGAACTGAACCGAAATAATCACTGAGCCCGTTTTTTATTTTTCAGCAGGGACCCTGTCCCTGCTTTTTTCCATCGCAACAACAGCGGAGTTTCACCATGGATTTTGACTGGAGCGTCATCTGGCCAGCCATGCCCGCGCTACTCGAAGGCGCAAAACTGACCTTAATTATTTCCATTATTGGCCTGGTCGGTGGATTGATCATCGGCCTGGTCGCGGGTTTTGCCCGCGCATACGGTGGCTGGCTGAGCAATAATATCGCCCTGGTTTTTATTGAAATCATTCGCGGTACGCCCATCGTCGTGCAGGTTATGTTCATCTATTTTGCCCTGCCTACGGCGTTCCCGGATTTGCGCATCGATCCGTTCACCGCCGCGGTGGTAACCATTATGATTAACTCGGGTGCCTATATTGCGGAAATTACCCGCGGTGCGGTCCTGTCCATTAACAAAGGCTTTCGCGAGGCCGGGCTGGCTTTGGGCCTGTCAGGCCGCGAAACCCTGCGCTACGTCATCATGCCGCTGGCGCTGCGTCGTATGCTGCCCCCGCTGGGCAATCAGTGGATTGTCAGCATTAAGGACACCTCGCTGTTTATTGTGATCGGTGTGGCCGAACTGACCCGCCAGGGACAGGAAATTATTGCCGGTAACTTCCGCGCGCTGGAAATCTGGAGCGCAGTGGCCGTTATTTATCTTGTGATTACGTTGGTGTTGAGCTTTGTGCTGCGCCGTATTGAGAAAAGGGTGAAAATCCTGTGATTGAATTTAAAAACGTCTCAAAGCATTTTGGCCAAACCCAGGTGCTGCACAATATCGACCTGAAGATTAATCAGGGTGAAGTCGTCGTGATTATCGGCCCCTCCGGTTCGGGTAAATCGACGCTGCTGCGTTGCATCAACAAGCTGGAAGAGATCACCAGCGGCGAACTGATCGTCGATGGCCTGAACGTTAACGATCCCAAAGTAGACGATCGCCTTATTCGTCAGGAAGCCGGCATGGTGTTTCAGCAGTTCCACCTTTTCCCGCAGATGAGTGCGCTGGATAACGTGGCTTTTGGCCCGATTCGCGTTCGCGGTGCCAGCAAAGAAGACGCACGAAAACTGGCCCATAGCCTGCTGGCGAAAGTGGGCCTGGCCGAGCGCGCCAACCATTTTCCTTCTGAGCTTTCGGGTGGACAGCAACAGCGCGTGGCGATTGCCCGGGCACTGGCGGTGAAACCCAAAATGATGCTGTTTGATGAGCCCACCTCCGCGCTGGACCCAGAACTGCGTCACGAAGTGCTGAAAGTCATGCAGGATCTGGCTGAAGAAGGCATGACAATGGTTATCGTCACACACGAAGTGGGTTTTGCCCAGAAAGTGGCGTCGCGCCTGATTTTTATTGATAAAGGCCGCATTGCCGAAGACGGCGATCCGGACCGTCTGATCAGTGATCCGCCCAGCGAACGTCTGCGCGAATTTTTACAGCACGTTTCCTGAGTGCGAACGGGCCGGCAGGCGGCCCGTTTTTCTCTGGCGACGCCACACGATGATGCGGCGAACTGACGCAAGCGCCTGCGTTAGCGGGACAATCGCTGCGCGCGTTGGGCGGCGGACATAAAGCTCCAAGCCAGGAATCGGCTCTGCTTCTGCCCCTGCGCCATATTGACCACACGTACCACCTGGGTATCCAGCGCCTTCAGCTGTTTCTACAGCGCGGGTAAATGCTCTTTGCGCGATACCAGCGATGTAAACCAGACGACCTGCTGAGCCAGACTGGCGCTTTCAGCGATCATTTTCCCGACAAAGCCCTTTTCTCCCCCTTCGCACCACAATTCATTGTGCTGGCCGCCAAAGTTCAGCGGTGCAGCCGGTGCCAGTCCCAGGTTGCGCGTTTTACGCTGTGAACCGGCCGCCGCCTCTGCCGCAGAAGCGTGAAAAGGCGGATTGCAGATGACCGCATGGAAGTTTTCATTCTTATTCACCACGCCATTCAGCACCACGGCGGGATTTTTTTGCCGACGCAAGCGGATCAGGCGTTGCATGCCCGGGTTCGCCGCGACAATTTTTGTCGCCGTTTTTAGTGCCGCGTCATCAATATCCGTGCCGGTAAAACGCCAGCCATATTCCGCCGCGCCGATCAGGGGATAAATACAGTTCGCCCCGCAGCCAATATCCAGGATGTCCGCCGGCGGGATCCTGCCCTGGTTGTCCAGTGCCAGTAAATCGGCCAGGTAGTGAAGATAGTCAGCGCGCCCCGGCACGGGCGGGCACAACGAACCAGGCGCCAGTTGCCAGTCAAGGCCGTAGAACCGTTTAAGCAGCGCCTGATTCAACAGCATGACCGCTTCAGGATCGGCAAAGTCCACCGACATGACGCCATAGCCGTTGGGCCGGACTTTTTCTGCCAGCGGCGGGTGCGCTGCCGTCAGCGCGGCAAAATCATATTCACCCTGGTGGCGGTTACGGGCATGGAAAGGGGACGGGCTGGCAGACTTTTTCATACGTTCTCTCATATTTTCAGGCGCGCGTACAATACGCTGTGGCGGGCAGAAAATAAACCGCATTCTCGGACAGAGCGGCCAGCAGGCCGACGTTGCGGACGTGCGAAATCGCGAGGGTACGGCGTCGTTGCAGGAAAGCGAGGTGAGCAAAAAAGCAAAATGCGCCCCGCCAGCAACAATGCTGGCGGGGCGTTAAGTCTGCGGGATTATTTAAAATCGACGCGCATTAAATCCTGAATCGGCATGCCCCGGGTGGTTTCAACACAGCGGTCAATATAGCTGGTGAATCCTGGCGGTGAGCTCATGCCCAGACGCAGTAATTTGTCGTTAGAGAACACTACATTCAGACGGGCGAACTCGCCGTAAAGACGCATTGCGCGCAACATCAGACGTTCGTTGCAGGGTCCATAGATCTTTTTAAAGTTCTTACGCTCTTTAACGATTTCGCTGAAATCAACCTGCAGATAATTCGGTGCCAACGGGGCACTTTTTTCTGCACTGGCAAAAGCCGAATCAATTTCAGAGAAGGTATTACTGCTGCGCTCGCCGGCAGAGATGTGATAAACCATCTCCTTGGTGCAGCCATGATCCATCAGGAACACCAGCGATTTGGCACAGTAGTCTACCGGGATGACATCAACACGGTCATCGAGTGAGCAGAGGAATTTCTCCAGCTTCATGACCATTTTAAACACCCAGAAGATGCTGCCTGACGGCGTGCACCCTTCCTGAGAGTGGCCCACCACAATGGACGGACGCGCGATGACCAGTGGCAGATGCGGCAATTCCTGTTTGATCTTATTTTCGATATACGACTTGGAATAGGTGTAATCGACAATGTGATCTTCGCGTGAAGACAGCACCAGATCTTCTTTTACAATCTCACCGTGATCCGGGGCAGACGACATCGCCGTGCCGACGTGGACGAATTTAACAAACTCAGGCAAGGCTGCCATTCTGGCGGCCAGTTTAAACGTCCCTTCCACGTTGACGCGCCAGATATCGTTATTCTCACCAAATGACGCAATCGCTGCGCAGTTGATAACGTGGCTGATCTGATCGATGCGCGCATCATCCAGGAAAAGCTCCGGGGCCAGCAAATCGCCGACCAGAATTTGATCTGCTGTCAGGCGCGCAATCGCCTGCGCCGAACATGAAAACTTGGTTAAATTATCTTTAACCCTCTCCAGTCCCTGGTTAGCATCGCTGGCTCTGACGAGCAGCAATAACTCAACATCCTGGCGCATCAGCAATTCTGCCACGACTGCACCACCAACGAATCCAGAAGATCCTGTAACAAGAATTTTTTTCATATTCGACCACGAGAACAATTGATGAGATTGCATAATGCCTCAGTTTCGTTAAACAAATACGAAACTTTCATTAGCACAAAATGTATAAAATGATTTCGTTTAACTTTCGTTTACTTTTTAAACACATCTTTTCGCGGATTTTTCATCAAATAAATAATTAAAATATTGATATTTAACGTTATTAACGCTGTAGTACAGAACATTCCCTCCTGTCGCTGAACCAGACTAATCTGGTTAACAATGCGCAAAAAAGCGGCGCGGCTCTGACGGTTTAACGCATGGCGGACAGGCCAGGCTAGACTCTCTTTTTATCCAGGAGATGACGATGCATAAACGCTATTCCTATCAGCCCCGCGCCGGACACGGTTTGCCTCACGATCCACTGAATGCCATCATTGGCCCACGTCCAATAGGCTGGATCAGCAGCACCAGCGCCAAAGGCGTGCGCAACCTTGCGCCCTACAGTTTTTTTAACTGTTTCAATTACCAGCCGCCCATTATTGGCTTCGCCAGCAGCGGCTGGAAAGACAGTGTGCAAAACATCGCTGAAACAAAAGAATTTGTCTGGAATCTGGCGACCCGACCGCTGGCGGAGGCCATGAATGAAAGCTCAATTTCTGCCCCAGCCGATCAGGACGAGTTTGCCCTGGCGGGCTTAACCCCTCTGGCCGCCTCGCAGGTCAACGCCTGTCTGGTACAGGAAAGTCCGGTGAATTTTGAATGCAGGCTGACACAACTGATTCAGTTACAGGATGCCGGCGGGCGCGCCATCGACAGCTGGCTGGTGCTGGGCGAAGCCGTTGCCATCCATATTGACGAAACCCTGCTGGAAAACGGTATTTATCAGACGGCGAAAGCGGAACCGATTTTACGCGCCGGTGGACCCAGCGCGTATTACGGCATCAGTGAAGCACAGCGCTTTGACCTGGTGCGGCCCGATGCGCGCCGCAGCTAAGTCAGAGCAGTTTTGCCGAATGCGTTCGTAACGTATTGACCGCACGGGCGATCTCAGGTGCCTGCCAGCGGGTAACGACTTTGCGCCGTTGCCGCCAGGCGCGTCGCGGACCAGTGCGCTTTACTGTGCCATTCCTGCGTCTGACAGGCGGGCGCTACGCATCACGAACGTCGCCGTCAGCCCTTGCCCTGCGCCACAAAGCTGTGTAACAGCGGCTTCAGGACTTTTTTCAGTTCTGCCGCGCGGGCTTCATGCCAGGTAAAGGGCGGTGTCTCGTCCATATAATTGATTTGCGACAGCTCCAGTTGCACCGCCTGGATCTGCCGATCGGGTTGACCGTAAGCGCGCGTAATGTAGCCGCCTTTGAAACGGCCATTGACAACCCAGCTGTAGCGATCCTGCGCGCTGCATACCGATGTCAGCCCGTCGATGACGCGATTGCTGCAACTGGCCCCGTCATTGGTACCAATATTGAGATCCGGCAGGCGACCGTCAAACAGTCGTGGAATTTCACTGGCAATCGAATGGGCGTCAAACAGCAGCGCATAGCCAAATTCCGCTTTCATCTGCGCCAGCGTCTGCTGGATCTGCTGATGATAAGGCTGCCAGATTGTCTGAATATATCCCTGTCGCTGTGCATCCGTGGGGGCTTTGCCCGCAACAAATGTCGGCGTGCCGTCAAACAGGGTTTCCGGAAACAGGCCGGTGGTGGCGGTCGTATAAAGCGGTTGATTGTCTGAGGGACGATTGAGATCGACAACAAAGCGTGAGTAGCGGCCAATAACCAGACTGGCTCCCATATCACGCACAAAATCATAAAGTTTTGGAATGTGCCAGTCCGTATCAGGTAAGTCACGGGCGGCATCGCTGAGCCCGGCTTCAACTTCCGGTGTTAACATCGTGCCGGCATGGGGAATACTGACCAGCAGCGGGATAGTCCCTTGGGTAAAATGAAAAGGTGTCATTGTACTTCTCCGCGGTAGATAACGGTACAGGGCAGTTCACCGCCCAACCAGTAAACCAGTTCCGCCGGGCGGGCCAGCGGCCAGTGAACAAAACTGGCCACTTTTCCCGCCTCCAGCGAACCATGACTTGCCTCCAGCCCCAACGCCTTTGCCCCCCACAGGGTCACGCCTGCCAGCGCTTCTTCCGGTGTCATGCCGAACAGGGTGCAGCCCATATTCAGCATCAGGCGCAGCGACAGCGCGGGCGATGTGCCGGGGTTGGCATCACTCGCCAGTGCCATGGGCACACCATAGCGTCGGAACAACGCTACCGGCGGGCGCTGCGTTTCCCGCAGCAGATAAAACGCGCCGGGCAATAACACGGCTACCGTACCCTGTTCTGCCATTGCCTGAACATCCGTTTCCGTTGCATATTCCAGATGATCGGCGGACAGCGCGCCATAACGGGCGGCCAGCGCCGCACCGCCCAAAGAGGAAAGCTGCTCGGCATGCAGTTTCACCGGCATGTCCAGCGCCGTTGCCCGGTCAAATACCCGGGCGACCTGCTGCGGGGTAAACGCCAGATGTTCGCAGAATGCATCCACCGCATCCGCCAGGCCTTCGGCGCTGATCTGAGGTAACAGGCGGTCACAGATGATCGTGATCCAGCCATCGGGATCCTGTTTAAATTCGGGCGGAACCGCATGAGCGGCCAGGCAGGTGGCCTGCACATCCGCAGCCACCTCCTGACTGAGCTGTCGAATGGCACGCAGCATACGTAATTCACTTTCTTCATCCAGACCGTAGCCGGATTTAATCTCGACGGTGGTCACGCCCTCGGCCAGCAAGCGATTCAACCGCCAGCGGGCTGTCTCCACTAACGTTTGTTCACTGGCATCACGGGTGGCCCGAACGGTAGAAAGGATGCCGCCGCCCTGGGCCGCAATATCGGCATAGCTCACGCCGTTGAGGCGCTGCTCAAACTCCTGACTGCGATCGCCACCAAAAACCAGATGCGTGTGGCAGTCCACTAAACCCGGCGTGATGATCCCGCCCGGCAGACGATGATGTTCACGCGCCTCAAAAGCCGGCATCGCGGCGGCGGGCCCAACCCACACCAGCCTGCCCGCCTTTACTGCCAGCGCACCCTGTTCGATAAGATGATAGTGGCCGCTTTGCATGGTTACCACATCTGCCCCGCTCCACACGCTGTCTACCTGGAGTTTTTCTGCCATTCCCGCCTCACAATGCGCTTGCCGTTTACAGCAAACTTTAAAGTATGTATATGTATATACAACCACATCCCTTGAGGATCAACCATGGCAACTTTTTTTGCGCCACGCGCATGGCTGGCCGGAGGCTGGCATAAACAGGTGCGTATCAGCGTCAACGCGGCGGGCATGATTGATGCGATTACGCCCGACGGTGATGACAGGGAAGCGACACGTTTAGCCGGTAACGTGATTCCCGCTATTGCGAATTTGCATTCACATGCTTTTCAACGTGCCATGGCCGGTCTGGCTGAAGTGGCGGGCGATCCGCAGGACAGCTTCTGGACCTGGCGCGATCGGATGTATCGCATGGTGCAGCGTCTGACGCCCGGGCAGGTAGGTGATATCGCCGCCCTGCTGTATATCGATATGCTAAAAGGCGGCTATTGCCAGGTCGCAGAATTTCATTATCTGCATCACGATATTGACGGTAAACCTTATGCGGACGATGCCATGCTGCGCCAGCTTATTGCGGCGGCAGAGACGGCAGGCATAGGTCAGACGTTGCTACCGGTGCTTTACAGCTACAGCGGTTTTGGCGCTCAGCCGCCGGTGCCGGGACAAAAGCGCTTTATTCAGCAGACCGACAGCTATCTGCAACAGCAGGTACGTCTTCAGACGTGGATAAAAGATAAACCCCTGCACAACGCAGGCCTCTGCTTTCACTCACTGCGCGCAGTCAGTGAAGCGCAAATGCATGCCGTGCTCAGCGCCAGCGAGACCACGTTACCCATCCATATTCACATCGCCGAGCAGGAGAAGGAAGTCAATGACAGTCTGGCCTGGAGCGGCGAGCGTCCGGTGAGCTGGCTGATGACGCGTTTCGATGTCGATGCACGCTGGTGCCTGATTCATGCAACGCATCTTGATGACAGCGAAGTGACGCGCCTTGCCGCCAGCGGTGCGGTTGCCGGGCTCTGCCCGACCACGGAAGCCAACCTCGGTGACGGTATTTTTCCCGCCGTGGACTATATCGCCCAGGGCGGACGCTGGGGCATTGGCTCTGACAGTCATGTCTCGCTCAGTGTTCAGGAGGAGTTGCGCTGGCTTGAATATGCCCAACGCCTGCGCGACCGTCGTCGCAATCGCATCACGCTGCCCGACCAGCCCTTAGTCGGCGATCTGCTGTGGCAACAGGCCGCGGCGGGCGGTGCCCAGGCCTGCGGAATAAAGAGTGGGGCGCTGGCCGTCGGGCAACGCGCCGACTGGCTGGTATTACGCGATGACGCCTGGCTGGGCAGTGTGGATGAGTCTGCCCTGCTCAATCGCTGGCTGTTTGCTGGCCAGCGCGAGCAGATTCGCGACGTGTATGTGGCGGGTAACCGGGTGATCAGCGATGGCCATCATGCAGAAGAAGAAGCCTGTGCAGCCCGTTTCGCGCAGGCAATGGCAGCTTTGCGATGAGAAGCGTTTTTTCTTTAGACAGCTTACCCATCAGTCGCTGGCGCAACGGCGGTGGCGAAACACGTGAAATTATCGGCTATCCGCCCGGGGCAAACGACTTCGCCTGGCGTGCCAGTATTGCCACCATCGCCAGCGACGGCCCCTTCTCGGCGTTTACCGGTGTCGATCGCATTATCACTCTGCTAAACGGCAGCCCTGTTCTGCTGCGTGGCGAGAACGTCGCGCATCGCCTGTTGCCGGAAAAGCCCTGGGCTTTTGCGGGGGAGCAGGCACTTGAGGCTCAGTTGCAGGGTAAAGCGCCCAGTCAGGATTTTAACATCATGACACGACGAGGCGAATGGCGGGCACAGGCTGACGTCGTCACCGACGCCGTCAGCAGCGAGCACGGTGTGGCCTGGGTGCTGGCAGGAGAATGGCGCATCGTGAACGATGCGCCATTAGCGGAGCAGCAGGGCGTCTGGTGGGTCGATCATCCCACCCGACTGCAGCCGGACAGCCAGGATGCGAGGTTACTGTTTATTCGTCTTACCCGTGCCCTTTAAAGCGCCCCAGCAGCTTGTAACGCGAGCCGGGATAGAGTAAACGCGCATAGGTCACAATCTTGTTATCGCTCCAGGTCTGGCGACGGATAAGCAGGCAAGGTTCGTGCTCATCAATCGCCAGATGTTTACGCTGTCGCGCATCCGGCATCACCGCCTCAACGATATGTTCACCCGCCGTCAACGGTGCCGCGCGCATCAGGTACGTATAAGGTGTGAGCGTGTGGTAATCCTGGGCCAGGTAATCCGGGGCCAGTTGTGGATTCACCAGCCGATCTTCCAGCTGCACCGGCATGTCATTTTCATAATGCACAATCAGAGAATGAAACAGCGTTTGTCCGGTTGTCAGGCCCAGAACGGAAGCCTGCTCCGGATCGGCTTTATTCTGACCAATGGTGAGAATTTTGCAGCTGTGCTGATGACCCCGCTGCGCAATTTCATCCGCGATGTTGTGCACCTCAAGCATGGCTGTGTAGCCTTTCATCTCCGCGACAAACGTACCAACGCCTTGCATACGTACCAGAAATCCTTCGCTGGTTAATTCCCGCAATGCCCGGTTAATCGTCATACGACTTACGCCAAGCTCATTCACCAGCTCGCTTTCTGAAGGCACCCGTTGGTTAGCTTTCCAGTGGCCTTCACGAATCTGGCTGATGATCGCCTGTTTAACCCGTTGATAGATGGGTGCGGGTTCGTCACTCATGGCCGCTGCCAGTTGTGCAATTGCCGTGTGCTCGGCCATATCGTATTCCTTAAGCTGATAATGCCCAAAGTTTACTGCCTGACGGGCTGGATGTATATACATTCCAGCCTGAGATCGGCACGTAAACCGTGCACCTGCTGCCTTACAGCGGTGCAGGAAACCCGCCTGCTGCCCACGTTAGCCCTCTGTTAATGCCTGATCAATTTTGTGATCGGTCTGGCATGCCGATTGCAACTTGTATAGACAAGAATAGACAGTTATGTTTCACTCGCGTTATTCCGCTATTCGGGTCAACAGAACGGCCAGCGAATAAGCCAACCCTTGTATAGACAGGAGCAAAGTATGTCAGGTTCGTCTCAGGGATTAAGTCTGGTGCCAGGCAAGGTCGATCTCGCGATGTTGCGCGCAATATATCAAGGTAACGTCACACTCAGCCTTGATGACGGCGCTCGCCGCGCCATCACTGAAGCGCAACAAACCGTTGAAGCAATTGTGGCCTCCGGTAGCGTGGTGTACGGCATCAATACCGGTTTCGGTAAACTGGCGCAGACTCAAATCCCCGCCAGCCGTCTTGCCGATCTGCAGCGAAACCTGGTGCTGTCTCACAGCGTCGGCCTGGGGGAACTTCTGCCCGATAACGTGACGCGCCTGGTGGTCGCCAGCAAAATCATCAGCCTTTCCCGTGGTCATTCTGGCGTGCGGATTGAACTGGTGGAGGCGTTGCTGGCCCTGTTCAATGCGGGCGTGATGCCGTGCATTCCCGCCAAAGGATCGGTGGGGGCCTCCGGTGATCTGGCCCCACTGGCGCACATGTCGCTGATGCTGCTGGGTGAAGGTGAAGTACGGGTCAACGGTGAACGCATTCCGGCGACGGAAGGTCTGGCAAAAGTGGGCCTGACGCCGTTTGTGCTGGGTCCCAAAGAAGGGCTGGCCTTACTCAACGGTACCCAGGTATCGACTGCGCTGGCCCTGCGCGGCCTGTTCGAAGCGGAAAATCTGTTTGCCGCAGGCTTAATGGCGGGCGCGCTGTCGCTGGAAGCGATTAAAGGCTCATTAAAACCGTTCGACGCGCGTATTCATCAGGCGCGTGGCCAGCATGGCCAGATTGCCGTGGCGGCCGCCGTCACCGCCCTGATTGAAGGCAGCGAGATCCTGGGTTCTCATACCCATTGTGGGCGCGTGCAGGATCCCTACTCTGTCCGCTGCGTCCCCCAGGTCATGGGAGCGTGCCTGGATAACCTCAGCCATGCCGCCCGCATCCTGCAAATTGAAGCCAACGCCGCGTCCGATAACCCGCTGGTGTTCACCGAAACCGGTGATGTGATCTCTGGTGGCAACTTCCATGCTGAACCCGTAGCTTTTGCCGCAGACATTATTGCCCTGGCCGTCGCCGAAGTGGGTGCCATTTCTGAACGTCGACTGGCCCTGCTGCTGGATACCGGTCTGTCCGGTCTGCCCCCTTTCCTGGTCCGCGACGGCGGCGTGAACTCCGGTTTTATGATTGCTCAGGTCACCGCGGCGGCGCTCGCCTCCGAAAATAAATCGCTGGCGCATCCCGGCAGCGTCGACAGTTTGCCTACCTCGGCTAACCAGGAAGATCACGTGTCGATGGCCACCTATGCCGCCCGCCGACTGGGCGACATGTGCTTTAACAGCGCGGCGGTAGTCGGCATTGAAGCCATGGCAGCGGCCCAGGGCATTGAGTTTCATCGTCCCCTGCAAAGTTCTGCACTGATAGAACAGGCCATTGGCACGATCCGCGAACGCGTCGCCTTCCTTGAGGAAGACCGCCTGCTGGCACCGGACATCGAAGCGATGCGCCAGTGGGCAAGCCGCTGCGACTGGCCGCAGGCACTCACCGCATTGTTACCCAGCATGGGCACCCATTCAGTTGAATAAGGAATCCGTCATGAGCGAAACCCTGTCAAAAGTGGTAGCACGCGAGATTCGTGCGCCGCGTGGAAATACACTGCACTGCGCAAACTGGTTGATTGAAGCGGCCTACCGCATGATTCAGAACAACCTCGATCCCGATGTGGCAGAGCGCCCGGAGGATTTGGTGGTCTATGGCGGGATTGGTAAAGCCGCGCGTAACTGGGCATGCTTTGAGCAAATTTTACGTTCGCTACAGGTGCTGCAACCCGACGAAACCCTGCTGATCCAGTCGGGCAAGCCGGTTGGCGTGTTTCGCACCCATGCGGATGCGCCACGCGTACTGCTGGCTAATTCCAATCTGGTGCCGCACTGGGCCAACTGGGATCACTTCCATGAACTCGATAAGGCCGGGCTGATGATGTACGGCCAGATGACCGCCGGTTCCTGGATTTACATCGGTGCGCAGGGGATTGTACAGGGCACCTACGAGACGTTTGTCGAGGCCGGACGTCAGCATTACAACAATGATTTAAGTGGACGCTGGATCCTGACGGCCGGATTAGGCGGCATGGGCGGTGCCCAACCGCTGGCCGGTGTGCTGGCCGGGGCCTGCGTGCTGGCCATTGAATGTCAGGAATCGCGTATCGATTTCCGTTTACGCACCCGCTATGTCGATCACAAAGCCACCTCGCTGGATGAAGCCCTGACGTTAATCCACGCGGCCACGCAGGCGAAGAAGGCAATCTCCGTGGGTCTGTTAGGCAACGCGGCAGAAATCCTGCCGGAGCTGGTGAAACGCGCCAAAGCCGGTGGGCCGAAGCCGGACATCGTGACCGATCAAACCTCGGCGCACGATCCCGTCAACGGCTATCTGCCGATTGACTGGGATGTGTCGCGCTGGGAGCAGGAACGTAAGGCAAATCCCAAAGCCGTAGAAAAAGCCGCCCGCGCCTCCATGGCGGTGCATGTGCAGGCGATGCTCGACTTTTGTCACATGGGCATCCCTACTGTGGATTATGGCAACAATATCCGCCAGGTCGCGCTGGATGAAGGTGTCAGCAACGCGTTTGATTTCCCCGGTTTTGTGCCCGCCTATATCCGTCCCCTGTTTTGCGAGGGCAAAGGGCCGTTTCGCTGGGTGGCCCTGTCTGGCGATCCGGAGGATATCTATAAAACGGACGCTAAACTCAAAGCGCTCTTCCCTGAACATAAAACGCTGCATCGCTGGCTGGATATGGCGCAGGAACGCATCGCCTTCCAGGGGTTACCGGCACGTATCTGCTGGCTGGGGCTGGGCGAACGCCATCTTGCGGCGCTGGCCTTTAATGACATGGTGCGCACCGGCGAGTTGAAAGCGCCGATAGTCATTGGCCGCGATCATCTCGACTGCGGTTCCGTCGCCTCGCCCAACCGTGAAACCGAAGCGATGAAAGACGGTTCGGACGCGGTCTCTGACTGGCCATTACTGAACGCCCTGCTTAACACGGCGGGCGGTGCGACCTGGGTCAGTCTGCACCACGGCGGCGGTGTGGGCATGGGCTTCTCTCAGCACGCCGGCGTGGTGATTGTGTGTGACGGCAGTGAAGCGGCAGATGCGCGTCTGGGCCGCGTGCTGTGGAACGATCCCGCCACTGGCGTGATGCGCCATGCCGATGCCGGCTATGAACTGGCGCAGACCTGTGCCCAAAAGCACGGACTGAACTTACCGATGCAATAACGGTATCAAAACGCGCGGTTCCGGCGAGCACCATGCCGGAACCGCACAGCCCCAGCCTGCTGTCACATCGAGCCACGTCAGACGGTAATGAACCTACGACAATCCGGATAATACGCCCATAAACCGTGTTGAACCCACAGCATCATCGAATGCCAGAGTACGATGGATCTTACCGGAACCTGCGCCGTGCCCCTGCTGGCCGAACCGTCCTGCGAAGACAGCCTTATCGGTATTGGCTTTCTGTGCGTGAAACGAGAACCGGCATAAACGACTGCATTTTTGTACACTTGCTTATTACTTATTCCATTTTGATTTAGCCTGTCATCCCATTTCGCCTTTTCGGTAATAGACGTACCGCTGTCAGATCTCTAAAGTGAAGCTTCCTGAATGATATGGAGCGCGATACTGCATGACTCTTTCCCCTGCCCTGCTTGACGAAGCGCTGCGCTGGCGCCATCAGTTTCATCGCGAACCTGAACTGGGTTATCAGGAACATCAGACCAGCGATAAGGTCGCGCAGGAGCTGGAACTTGCAGGCCTGCAGGTGTTTCGCGGTCTGGCTGGCACCGGCGTGGTGGGCACGCTGGAAAATGGCGCCGGACCGGTTATCGGCCTGCGCGCGGATATGGATGCGCTGCCGATCAACGAGAAAGGTGATGCGGCCTGGCGCTCTGCCACGCCCGGCGTGATGCATGCCTGCGGCCATGATGGTCACACGGCAATTTTGCTGGCGGCAGCAAAACATCTGGCGGCTACGCGTCGCTTCAGCGGCACTGTGCATTTCATTTTTCAGCCGGCGGAAGAGAATCTGGGCGGTGCACGCAAAATGGTCGAAGAGGGCTTATTTACGCGCTTCCCGATGGATGCCGTTTACGCGATGCATAACTGGCCGGGCTTACCGCTGGGATCGCTGGCCGTCAATCCCGGCGCAATGATGGCCTCGCTGGACGCCTTTGAAATCACCCTGAGCGGTAAGAGTTGCCATGCGGCCATGCCGGAGAGCGGTGCCGATCCGATGGTGGTCGCCGCCGAACTGATCCTGGCGCTGCAAACTATTCCCTCACGTCGCCTGTCGCCGCTGTCATCTGCGGTTGTCAGCGTCACCCAGATTCAGGGCGGTGAGGCGATTAACGTGATTCCGGAGCATATTGTTCTGCGCGGAACGGTGCGCTGTCTGCAGGACGACGTGCGCAAACGGGTTCATGCCCTTGTTGATGATTTTGTGACGACGCTGCCGAAACCTTTTGGCGTGGGTGGGGCCATTCACTGGCTGCCCGGCTATCCGGTAACGGCGAATCATGCTGGCCCGGCTCAGCAGGTGCATGACGTTGCCGTTAGTACCTTCGGCGAAGGCCAGGTGCGCTGGCAGGTAAATCCGTCCATGGCCTCGGAAGACTTTGCCTGTATGCTGGAAGCCTGCCCTGGCGCCTACTTCTGGCTGGGTGCCGATGGCGCAACGCCCTCCGCACCACTGCACAATGCCCATTATGACTTCAACGATGCGCTGATTCCGGCCGGAATCCAGTTCTGGCAGAACCTGGTGGAACAGGCTCTGCCACAGACGCGCGCTTAAAAACCCGCTGCCGCAAGCCTGTCCAGACCGGCCTCCAGCGTCGCCGCCTCACCGCTGGCACGCAGGCAGCAGGCAATCTGCAGACGCAGCGAGGCGGGCAGTGGACGTTGCTGATTCAGCACCTCCTGCGTCCAGCGCGCGGTCTCCTCTGCCGATTTGTCCGCGGGCAGCGCTACACTGATTTCCGGCTGCCTCTCCACCCAGATCTCGGCCTGCTGTCCAGCACCGCCCACGTAGCTGATGGACGGGCAGCGCTGCGGATTGGCGTAAACCTCGCCCTCTGTACCATTCAGCAAAATAGCCGGGGCATCGATATCATTAAAAAACGTTGCCACCCGCGGCACATATTCGGGATGCGAGACGCTCGACAGGCGTAGCGCCTCGCGTTCGCCAAACGGGGTGGCCAGTTTTGCCAGCGTATGGGCGCTGTTGCGGACGCCCATGCGCCAGCGCAGCGACAGCTGTTTTGCCATTGGCGGACAGAGGTGATCGATGGTGATAAACACCAGTTCGCCCTTGTCGAGCAACGTCTGTGCCTGCTCTGCAGTGGTGACCGGCATGATGCCCAGCGCCGCAAACACCGCTTCGCTGGTGATGCGCGTCGCATCGTCGCTGACGCCGTGAACCAGCACCGGCAAACCCAGCCGGTTCAGCACCAGCGCCAGCAGGGGCGTCAGATTGCCCTGACGACGCGCACCGTTATAACTGGGAATGACCACGGGCATCGGACGGCCTGCGGGTGCCTGCAGGCGCAGCATACGCGCCTGCATCGCCTGATAAAATCCGCGCATCTCCGCCTCGCCCTCGCCCTTGATACGCAGGGCAATTAAAATACTGCCCATTTCAAGATCCGGTACGCTGCCGTCCAGCATAGCGCCGTAAAGTGCAACGGCACTGTCGAAATCAATATCACGTGCATGGTTCTTACCACGTCCGACTTCTTTGATAATTTTATTCAGTTCCATCACTCGTTTCCGTTCAGTGGTACCGACTTAACGCCGCGTCGCACGCGGTTTGCGCGCGCCAGGTTTGGATCGGGCCTTCAGGGCTTCAGGCTCAGGCGTCACCGGTTGTTCAATGGCGAACACGGGCAACGCGGCTAACAGCCGGGCACCGTAAGCTTTGCTCAGCAGACGGCGATCGTAAATCACGATTTCGCCATAGCACTGGTGGCTGCGAATTAAGCGCCCGACCTGCTGAATTAACGTAAAGGAGGCGCTGGGCAGGCTTTGCACTTCAAACGGATAGCGTTTGAGACTTTTTAGCCACTCTCCCTCGGTTAAAATTACCGGACTGTCTATGGGCGGGAAAGCGATTTTATGAATGTGCACCTGGCTGAGCAGCTCGCCTTTTAAATCCAGCCCCTCGGCAAAGGACTGCAAACCAATCAGAATGCTGGTTTCGCCCTGTTCTATCCGCTTACGGTGCAGGGCGATCAGCCGGCTACGCGGTTGATCGCCCTGCACCAGCATCATCAGGCGCAACTCGGGCAACGCCTCGACAAATTGCTGCATGGCCCGACCGCTGGCAAAGAGGACCAGAATGCCTTTGTGTTTATCGGTCTGCATTTGCTGACGAAAAAAGGCCGCCATCTCGGCGATATGGGCTGCTTCATTCGCCATCAGCGGCTCGTAGCGCATCTGCGGGATAACGAGCTTACCCTGGTCGACGTGGCTGAACGGCGAGTCCAGCGCCACGAAGCGGTCCCCGGCCTTTTCATTCAGCCCGGACATCTCCTGCAGGCGGGTAAAACTGTTTAATGAGCGCAGCGTCGCAGAGGTCACCACCACATGCGGGATTTTCCGCCACAACATTTTTTCCAGTTGATCGCAGACGCGAATGCCTGCGCAGTGAAACAAGAGATGTGCCTGCCCCTCACGCAGCTCGCGGGTAATCCATTTGGAGACGGGTGCGCCAGAGGCTTTCTCCATCGCGGCCAGCCGCCACAGTTTGCTGACCGATTCAAACCAGCCAAAGTGGCGGTTAAGCTGCAATAAATTGCGATGCAGACGGACCAGATCAACGCTGCCGGTTTGTTCACTCAGCGCGTTGATCAGTCCCTCCGCCAGCCCGCGCAGCGCATCGCTCAGCTTAAACAGACGCGCGCACAGCGTCAGCACATCCTCCGGCAACGCGCCCAGTACAAAGCGAAACTCGCCGGGCTGATTATGCGCGGGTAACAGCGGGCTTAATGCATCGCTTATCACGGTCAGTAACTCGCGCAGTTCATCACAGTGCGCTTTCAGGCGTTCAGAACTGGCCAGCGGAGGCGGCGATTTGGGCCGCATCTGGCTCATTATCGCCTCGACCAGTTTGACAAACAGATCGAGCTGCAGGCTGGTCCAGCCCGGCGTAATATCCGCGCTCATCTCCAGCGCATCCCGCGCCACGTCGGGCAGATGGTGGCCTTCATCCACCACCAGCATCAGATTTTTGGCGGGCGGCAATACCGATTCATTTTCCATTGCCGCCATCACCAGCGCGTGGTTGGCGACCACTACATCGACCTGCTCGATTTCACGTCGCGCGATAAAAAACGGACACTCCCGATACCAGCGACAATGCACGCCCAGACAACTGGCTTTATCCGTCGACAGGCGCTGCCACAGGCTGTCGCTGACGTTTTCATCGCTATGATCGCGCAGGCCATCCCACTGATGGCGATCGAGTGACTTTTGCAGCCGTCCGCACAGGATCTGCTCGTCTTTGGTGCTGCTGACCGCGTCATCATCCAGGTAGAACAGCAAATCAGCCTGCTGATGATCATCCGCCGCCAGCGCAGCCAGGTTACGCGGGCAGACGTAACGTCCCCGCCCAAAGGCCGCCGTAAAGGTTAAATCCGGAATGATTTTTTTCAGCAACGGCAAGTCTTTGCTGAAGATTTGATCCTGCAAGGCCACGTTGGCCGTGCTGATCACCAGCCGTTTCTCTTCGGCACGGCTGACGGCGATACCGGGGATCAGATAAGAAAGAGTTTTGCCCACGCCCGTAGGCGCTTCCACGGCCAGGTGACGACCGTCATCACCCGACAGGCATTTTGCCACCTCAGCAATAATCTGACGCTGGGCCGGGCGAGGAATAAAATCGGGCACCTGTTGCTGCAGCGCTTTGTACCACTGTGCTATCTGGCTTTTTATTGCTGCTGTCAGGGCCATGTTCAGATTACCGTGTTACTCATTGGCCTGTATTTTTACGGGTCTTCCCCGTTTATGGTGGCTTGTTTCAGAACGCCATGTTCAGGCCTCCATAGTGGAACATCACTGCCAGTTTGAAGCGCTCCTTATTCCGGTAGCCTCTGGCCTTAATGCGCAACAGCCTTAT
>Ga0268247_10000229_pt1 | contig 20076 bp, 18 predicted proteins | sample AgamicOrMae_FD_200245 | JGI IMG/M metagenome (GOLD analysis project Ga0268247, IMG submission 200245) | Agave microbial communities from Guanajuato, Mexico - Or.Ma.e (v2) (version 2) | ecosystem: Host-associated > Plants > Phyllosphere > Phylloplane/Leaf | place: Guanajuato, Mexico | collected...
GATAGCAAAATGCAAAATCTGGCCCGAAACAAAAGCCGAAATGCGGTCCAAACGGAGTCCAAATGCAGCCTAAATGCAGCCTAAATGCAGCCTAAATGCAGCCCAAACACTCACCTGTACACGAGCATGAATGCGTGCCCCTTGATTATGTTCAATTGTTGCATGGCAGGAAACTGATGTGAACCGGAGCAGTCGGTTATCTGAAGAGTGCAGACGTTTCTGTTGCACGATATCACCTGCTGATAAGTGTCCTCGATGGTTGGCACGTACGAGTCGCTGAATTTGCCTGCATTTCATATGCGTTATTGTATTTTTGTCCATTTGTCCATTTCGCGATTAGGCACACGGAACACGTTCGAGCATTTTGTTGTTAATTTTGTGAATATTTTGTGGGCATCGTGTGATTTTTTGTTACTTTTTTGTCCATTTTTACTCTCTCGTTGTCCTTGAGAATCTTTACGTGCCAAAAATCCGGCGAAAATCTGCACAGAAACGCAAAAAATGCAAAAAATCTCTGTCTTTTCGCCCGCGTTTAGTTCACGCGGCCCAGCAAGAGGCCGCTCGGACACAGTCTCTCAAATTGACGAGCTGAATCCTGACCGAATCTTTTTTCCACCCTTGCTTCACGCCATTTCTGACCCGCGCTAACGAGCACCAAGGTAGACCTAAGGGCCCGCTCAGCAAGGCCTTAGAACCCGCCCGGCAAGACCCAAGGCCGCCCGGAAGGAACTCGCCAGGCGCCAGTTCCCCTCAAAGCGGCCGCCAGTGAGCAGACCTTGACGCGCGTCTCGAGTGGCACGCGCAGAGATGCTCGCCAAAAGGGAAAGCTCAGGGGCGCCCTTAGCCTCCGGCGTCTGTTGGCAGTCCCACAGGAGTTTGGCGCCGCCAGAAGTGGCCTGGAAAGTGTGGCCCGTCTTGAGGGGCTCAAGTGGCGCTGCGGGCGGCGCTGGCAAGTGATACAGACGATAAATTATGCTAATGAGCCGAGCGCGGCCCAACGAGCCGCATCACAGCGCCACGCAGTGGTGGGCCGCCCGCACTGCTCAGGCCGGGGGCGCCGCTTATCTGCGCGCCAGCCAGGCAGCCAGTGAGCTAGCTAGGAAGCCAATGGTCTAGGCAGAGAGCTAGCCAGGCAGCCAATGGTCTAGCCAGCGAGCTCTTGGCGAGCTCGCTGGTGCGGCTCGTGTCTGGCCGAGGGGGCCACTTGTGCCGCCGGCCCCAGTCTGCGGCCCAGCAGCACTCGCACGGCGATACAATTTAAATTATTTCCCACTGCTCGACGCCCGCGGCAGCTGCAGCGGCCACTTCCGGGGCCCGATCGAGCGGCAGTGGCTGGCGAGTGGCCGCGCGGAGCTCGTTAGTGCGCCGGCGAGGGCGGAGGACTAGGTTTGGACTGGGCCACTGTCTGTCGGCCGAGCTTAGCCGCCGGGAGGGACTGGCTTGCGTCAGCGGGCCCAAAGTGGAGGGCCAGCAGCAGAGAGCGGCCGCAGACAGTCGGGCGGCGAGACGGCGCGTGACGCCAAGCTTAGCTCGGCTCGGCCAAATCCGTGCAGAGTCGCCTGGCAGCCATGCAAATGGGCTTTGATTTGTCGCGCGCTCGGCGATAAGATGGAGCCGTTTGCTGCTGGCTAGCTTGCTGCTCGCTTGCCAGTTTGCTAGCTAGCTCGCCGGCTGGCCAGCAGACGCTTGGCCGCTCGGTCGTGCACCAAAGGGCGACCTTTGGGCGCCTTGTTCGCCCTTGGCGATTAGGGCGAAGGAGGCGGGCCGAGTTGGGTCCAATTGGGGGAGGCGAGCAGGTTGCCAGCAGACTGGGTGCGCCAGCTTGTGGGCGGCCGCGCGAGAGCCAAAGGAGAAGGGCCGAAGGGGCAAACAAGGCGCATTATGTCGCCCATTTGGCAAGCTCGCAAATGGGCTGCAAGTTGGGCCAGTTTGCAACAATCTCGCGCGCAAAGGGGCGGCCTGTTTCTATGGCGACTTTTGACACAAAGCGGCGCAAAAGTGCCGCCGCCACGGCCAAGCTGAGGGGCGCCAGCCGAAGGGCGGCACATAGAGGGAGGCTGCACATGGAGAGAGCGCGTGAACAGGTGCGCCCGAGGTGACGGCCTTGCGCGCGAGAGCCAGTGGGCCGTGCGCGCCCACTGGGCCGGCAACTCGCCAGCCAATGGGCGGCCAATAAATGGGGGCCAACATCGGATTGTATTACTGGAAATCGAATTGATCATACACTGCCAGTTTGCTGGCGGCGCCTTGTCGCCGCCGGAAGGAAAGAGCGAAACGGGCTGCCCGCCCGCTCGCCGGCTCGGCGGCGGCCGCTCGTTAGCGTGCGCCCAGTTGTGGCGCCGGTGGAGCCAGTGGTCCCAGTGGCTCCACTGAGCAAAACTGTGCCCACCCTAAGGTCCACCGGGCGACTGTTTGTGCGTGCGTGAGGCCGCGCCACTTCCATCACACTGAATGCTCGCCCAAAGACAAAGGTCGCCCGGCCCATTTCCAGAGAATACATCAGGCAACTCGCGGCCCAGCTCGCTCGCCAGTCAGCCACCCTAAGCACCAACACGGCTCCCACTGGCCAAGCGCTGCTCTGGGCACAGCCCAACGGTCGCCCAACGAAAGCAGCTTGAGACGACACATTTCCATTTCCGTTTAATTGCCTCCGCCGGCTCGCCGAGCTCGCCCCTCGGCCAGCTTCCTGTTGGCGAGCTTGCTCGCGCCAGAGGCAGTGGGCCGCGAGCAGCCGGCTGGCCCAGTTTTGGCCGGCTCGTTAGTGGCCGGCCGGCGAGACGCGGCGACAAATTGAGCACTCGCTCGGCGGCCTTGGACGCGTGTCATGCTACCTTTGCAGCGGTCTGCCTTTGTTCCAAGCTGAGTGAATGGCCTCGTCTGCCACCTGGCTAGAATTGCGCCTGTACGCTGCGGACTGTCTGCGAGGATCTAGCTCGTGGGCTTCAGATGCAGTTGGACACAACTAAACTTGGAACGGAAATTCTCCAAAGTTCTGCAGTTGCGGAATTTTTGAGGCTAAATTATGCAGAAAATCGGCTTCAGACTGGGATCACTTCACCCAAAGTGCAGAGTGTTGCAGCCACCATTCTCGCGTCTGAGAATCACTCGCAGCAGAGAGTCTTTAGCTAGTCTTTAACGAGGCGCCGCTGCGAAGGGCGAACGCTGCCAAGCGAGGCCGGAAACAGTGGCAGATCTGCTGCGGGCGCCCCAAAGGCGCGAAGAGGCGTCCAGCAAGTGGGGCCCATTTGGCGCCCGATTTTCTCGCTTCAGCGCAATTCTGGCTGCTCGGCACCCTAGGGAGTGGGGCTGGAGTGTGAAATTGGGCACCAAAACAAACTGTTCGCCACCGGGCCACCTTTTAACCATTTAGCCCAGTTTTATTGCCGCCACTTGGCCGCTCAATTGCACGCGCCAGCAGTGAGTTATCATTCCCTGTTATCAGTTTGGCTACTCCCACTCGCTCGATGTCCAAAGTTTGATGCATTTGCCAGTCGGCCCTCGACTTTGGGGCGCCGCGGAACACAGTTTGTGGCAGTGCAACGAGCAGCCGGTGGTGAGCACTTGCACCTGGCCAGCCGGGCGACCTGCAACACTGGACACAGTCTGTCTGGCGTGGAGCACTCAGCAGCCAGTTGGAGTGCACTGTAAAGGGAAAGAGATGAGCTGGCAGAGGTTGTCTTGTGCAGGCGAGCAGCAAGGCAGCAAGGCGAGCAGCAAGGCGCCCAACTCCACTGGGGCGCCTCTTTGCCAGCTCGTTGCAAGCGGCTCAATGCATCATGGCGCCTGATTTTGCGGCCGATTTCCTGGCGCAAATTCTTCCTGCACGACGCCACCGGGCTGCACCTTAGCTGCGGCGCGAGAAGGAAGGCAGGCTCAACGCCCAACGCCACCAGCAAGCCCACTCGGAGCTCGCCGGAAGAGCCACCGTTTGGGCCAGTTCTGGCTGGGCGGCACGGTGTTTGAGCTTGCTAGTGGGCGGCTCAGCTGCGCTCCATTGCATTTCCATAACACGAAAGGGGCCAGAATAAATGCGCCCAAGACAAAGGTCGCCGCCATTTCCGAGCCGGCACAACACATGGTTGCCGGAAGGAGCCGGCTGGGCGGGGGCGCGTCTAATGCAAATGCAAGCGCCTCCAGCTGGGCCGCCAGAGGAGGTCTCTCTCTGTGGGCCTTTGGGGTGTAATTAAATGCCGAAGTTCGGCCGCCCCTTCGCGACTTGTTGACGAGCTCCATCAGGCCCCCTCTGACCTTAGCTCCGGCTCCACTGGGGCCCCACTTGGACGGGCGCCCAGTGGCGAGCTTGCAGTGGCGAGCTTGCAGAGCCGAACTTGCAGTGGCGAGCAGCACCTGCCCGAGACAGTCCAGGGCCGCCCTCTGGACAGGCGGACTGGCCCCGGCCGGCCACCCGCGGCGGCTCCACGCCAGCGCGGCCATATGGCGCCTCTCGGGCCGCGCTGCAACCAAGAGTGCGCCTCGTCTGGCCGCCCGCCACGCCCACGCGCGCCACCAGACCAGCTCGCCAGCGGCTGACATGGAGACACAGTGACAAAGTGGGCGTCTTGAGGGCGGCCAGACGGGCGCCAATCTGGCCTGGGCGCTCGCTGAGCCTTCGTGTGTCTTCGTGGGCGGCAGTCTGGCGGCCAGTTTGCAGTTTCCGACTGGACCTGGTCGCCCGTTTGACTCGGCGCTCGCACTCGACTCACACTCATGCGACTCGCCAGCAAGCAAGAAGCCCAAGGCCGCACTCTGTTCCTTCTCGGCGCCACTTGGGCGCGCCGGAAGTGGGCCGCTGGGCGACAGCGCGCGCTGCTTGGTGCGCCCCGCGCGTCCCAGTCCCTGGAGGGCGCGCCACTTAGAGACTGGGAGCCGCGCGGGAACAGGAAACAGCGCGGCCCAATTGATTCTCGGCTCCCCTCTCGGCCCGGCAAGTCTGCCGCTCGCCGGGGGCTGAGCGTCGGCCGCTGAGTCTTTGCCGCCCGAGCTTGCCAGTGGGAAACTCGAGTGGGAGTGCAGTGGCAGTCTGAGGGCCCAAACACAGTCTCGGGCGCGGCTGACGAAATCTAATTTGCACCAGCTCGGCCCAACAGTATTAAACAGTTGCCCTCGGCCGCCGGCAAACGTTTGCCCCCGCCGCTCGCTCGCTGGCTGGCTGGCTTGGCGCGGCCGCCTCGAGGGCGCAACTAACGAGGGCGCCTCCTTCCTTCCCGGCCGAGCTAGCTCGCCAGATTCGGGCCAAGTTTGCGCCGATGTGCCGGAAGTGAATTTGTTAAATGCAATTCTGGCCGCTCTGGAAGCCTTTTTTGCGCTGCCTCATGGGCGTTCGTTGCTGCTCGTTGTTGCTCGTTGTTGCTCGTTGTTGGTCGCCACTGGTCGCCTGCCAGCAAGTGGAGACGCTCTTGAACAAGGTTTCAAGCTTGGCCCGTGAGGCACGCCCTCGGCGCACATGGCGCCCTGGAGGTCAAATGGGCGCTTTGTGTGCGTGTCCGTTGGAGTTGTTTGTGCGGCGAGCGAGCGCCAACACCTAAGGGCGACTGCCGCCCGGGCGTGGGCCCCACTCGAGGCCAACAACTGCCTCGCCCAGTCCTCAGGCGCCCCCGGAAGCGCGGCCCAAGTTGCGCACAGTTGGCCAGCCCAAACAATGGGCCCAGAACAACAATGCGGCCGCCTGTTGGGCCGAGGGCCACCTGCCGTCTGCCTGGCTTCTGTGGGGCGCCGGAAGGGCGAACAGGCCTCCCAAGTGAGCGCAAGAAGGGCTGAAAGGGTGAAAGGGTGAAGAGGTGGCCGAAAGACTGGCCAGCGTCCAGTGGGCTGCACTCGCCTAAACTTACCCTTGACGAACCGGAGGACAAGACTTGATTTTCCTTTGTCGTTGGCATGGGCGAGGCCGGCCGGAAGGTTGTTGTCGTCGGAAAGGTTTTCGTTGTTGTTGTTGTTGTTGTTGTTTGGGCGTCGAAAAGAGTTTGCAGGCACGCAAGAATGCAGCACACGTGCGCCATTTCAATTAGGAGATTAATCGGCCAGGTTCGCCAGGTCGCCCAGTTTGTTTTGGTGGCGCCAAGGGTGAGGGTGTTGCGTTGCATCGCGCAGTTCATGGGCCATTTGGTTGTAGTTGCAGTCGAGGTTGTTGTTGTTGTTGTTGTTGTTGTTGTTGTTGTGGTTGTGATATTTTTTTAATTCGTTCCCGTTCGTGTTTGCGTGTCGCAGTTTTGCGCGACGTTTTGCGCGGGGACAGAGAGTGGGGGTGCCCTAAGAGTTAGTTAAAATGCTAAACCCCGAGAGACTGGGACCGGGCGGCCGAGTGGCGCTCGCAAGTTCGGGCCCAATCGGGAGACACAAATGCAACTTGTTTGCAAACGGAGGCCAAAATTAATACAAAGCCGAGCGCCAAAACATCGCCGCACACAGTCCGCGCTATGCACTGTGTGCAGTCTATGGACTGTATGCAGTGAGTGCATGGGCGTGCACACTGCAAAAGCATAGCAGAGCAGCCAGAGAGTGTCTCTGGCAACAACAAGAAACAGTTCACGGCGGCCCCAAACTCAGACTTACCCACAGAACCAGCCCCGAAGACTATGATTCTGTAATCGTTGCTTTGCTCAGGCATCTTGGCGCTCTAATTTCTAACTTCTTCCCCGCCAACTGGCCCACCTTCTTGGCTTCCCCAGAGGCCTGCTTCTCTCCCGCTCTTCTGCTCTTCCGCCGCCAGATCGGCGGCCAGCAAGACCACCTTCCAACAGACAAGCAGACAAACAGACAAACAGTCGAACGGATGAATAGACCAGTAGACGAGCAGATGAATAGACTAACAAACGGACTCGCGAGCACTGACGTTTGCTGATTGCTTGTGGCTTTCGGGCGCCCGTTTGCTGCCACTGTTCTGCTTGCGAGTTTCTGCTTGCAACTTGCGACCTGATCTTTGCAATGCACTGCAGTGCACTGAACTGCAATGCAATGCCGCCGGAAGAGCTGCCCCACAAGCTCCGAATTGGCCCAACTGGCCTAACTGGATCGGCTCTTCCGGTGTGGCGAGTGGGCGTCTGGCTGAAGCGGCAACTTGCAAGCTTGCACTAGGCGCTGCTTAGCACTGGGCGCTGCTTAGCACTGGGCGCTCCTTTGCACTGGGGCGCCTCTCTGGTTTCTTGTTCCCCTCGGCTGACCGAGTGGCGCCGCTGGAAAGAGTGCCAATTTGGGCGCCGCAGCTCAGCGCATTGTCCGGCCTGCTTCTTGCCGCCAAAGAGCCGCCAAAAGTCCACTTGCTATTCCGCTGGCTCTTTCACTCTCCAGCTCACTCAGTGACTCAGTGACTAGCTCGCTCGCTGGGCCACCCACTCACTCACTCACTCACTCGCTGCCCATCTCAGTCTCAGTCTCAGTCTGAGTGGCAGTGGCAGGCCCCCCAACTGCTTGCTGCTCCCTCTTGACCTTTGGGCTGCGGCTGAACACAATGCGGCTGCTGCTCGGCCGGGCTGCTGGACGCTGCCAGTGCTGAGCGGCGGGCATGAAGTGGCGACAACTGGCGACGAGTCCCCCTCGAGTGTTGCGGCCCAGCAGCAGTCTTCGTGCTCGCTGTCTCTCTCTCTCTCTCTCTGCGTCCGAGTGTTTCCCTCTGGGCGCGTCCGTGTCTCTCTGAGCGTGCGTGCCTGTTTGTCAGTGTGCGGTCTTGCGACTCGCGAGCTCGCCACCGAGATTAGGGGCCCAAGTGCATGGGGGCGGTTGGCTAGCTTTATGCTGGCGGCCCTAAGCATTCGCCTGCGCCTGCGCGGCCCCTCGCCCAATGGCGCCCATCGATCGGGCGCGCGCACGCCGCACCTGCTCTCTGGCCAGCCAGGCTTGCTGGTTGGTGGCAAGCTAGCAAGCCAGCCAGCAAGCCGGCCGGCCGGCCAACGCTCAGCAAGTGGCCAACTGATAAGCAATCTTTTGTGGGCCACGCTCGGCCGGCCAGATTGCCGTGGAGGGCCAATAAAAGGCCGCTCATTGAGACGTCGGGCTGCGGCTGAGCGCCGGCAATGGCCTGAGAGCAGCTCTCTCAGCCGAAAGGGCAGCTCTGGGGCGAGGCCGAGGGGCGAGAAAGAGGAAGAGGCGGAAGGGGCGGCGGAAGAGGCGGCGGAACAGGAGCCCAAGTGGGGCCACTTCTTGGCTGGAATGTGCTCTCGAGACTGCATAGAGTGAGGCTGCCTAGCCGCCTAGCTGGCTGGCTGCTTGGCGAGCGAGCCAAAGGGCGCAGAGTTTAGCCGGCGGGAAATAAAATAAATTTTTCCCCCGCAAGGCAAAGTGCACCAAAGTGGCGCCAACTGCAACCACTTGCACTTGCAGCCACACTGTTTGGCCGCCACTCCAGCGGGAGACAAGAGGCCAAGTGTTGCGGCGGGCGCACTTTGCAAGGCGAGAGAGAGAGAGAGAGGCTCATGCAAATGACTTGAACATTCCGAGGGGCCGCCCAATCAATTGGCGCATTCTTCCGGCTCTCCAAAGGCGCCCCACAGGCCCACCCACTTGGCCTTTCGCTCTCCAAGCCACTTGGGCCTCTCGAGCGCCCAAGTGTCCTCCAGAGAGACGGGGGCACATTTGGGGCGCCGTTCGGGCGGGCGAAATGCCGCTTTGGCCAGGCCAGATTTGCCCGATTGTTGACTTAATGCACGCGGCCCAAGTGGACCCTTGGCTGTGGACAAAGTGGGCGCGCACTTTAGGCACTCGCCCAGCACTGCAGCAATGGACTGGCGAGGAGCAGACAGCAAACCACTGCGACGGGCGCCCATTCGGCTCCTTTGTGGTTGCAACAAAAATCGATCCCAATCCGGCCGAGTGGCGCCAGAGAGCCAGAACAAACTAGAGAGCCAAAGTACTAGAGAGAATATCCAGCCAGAATGCAGCCGAGCTTGTGTGTTGGACCAGCGAGAGACCAGCTGGGGAGTCTCTTTGGAGCCCCCAACGCGTGTCTCGTGGCGGTGCCTTGAGGGGAGAAAGCTGGCGGAAAAGTCGGCCGCTTGTCGTGTAATTCGGACACACAAATGCAAATGCTGCCGCCTAATGGTCGCGGCCGATGTTTCCAAAGGGTCGCCGGCCTCAAAGGGAGCCATCTTGGCGCTGTTCTGGGCCGTTTGGGGCGCGCCAAACACTCGCCAGAGACACTCTTCCGCTTTGGGGGCAGCTCGCGCGATGCATTGAGCAGAAGCGCCCAATGCATTGATTGTAAATTTAATCACCAGCCTCTGGCTCTTTTGCTCGCTTTACAGCCACTCGGCGGCCGCTCTCGAGTGGCGGCGGAGCAAGCGAGGCCGCACTCCAACTGGTCTCGAGTGGGCGCAAATGGCCCGCTCGAGACTGGCCGCCCGAAGCTTAGGGCGGAGAGCTTTCCGAGTGCAAGGCTCGCATTGAGAGCAGACGAAGAGCGGCGCAACCAGAGTGACAACCAGGTGCTCCAGTTGGGCGGCAGCCAGACGGGCGAGGCTGGAAAGACTGCGGAGTGACGCGCGCCGGCCAGGCCACTTGTCACAGACCGCCGGCTGGCCGCAGAAACAGGAGCCCACCAAGTTGGGGCTCTGATGGGGCGCCCGAGTTGCACACTGACGCTCGTCTCCGGCCGAGAGGGCGGCCCTAATAAGTGGCAGCCGGCGGCGAGGGCGCCCACTTGCCACTTCCCGCGGGCTCCGAGGGGGCCGGAAGGAGGCGGAACGCGTGTTTCCGCCGCCCGACGAGAGTGGCCTGGCTGGTGGGGGCCATTGTTGCGGCCGGGTTGCGAGTGCAGATAGTCCGCCGGATGGTTCGCGAGCTTCAGATTAGGCGGCCCGTCAAAGAGGAGGCGCCCAGTTTGACAGGCGGGCGCCTGTTTGTTGGAAGCATATCAATTCGGGCCCGCCGGCAGTCTGCGGGCGGCCGCACGAGAGCTGCATCGCACGAGGCTGCACGCCCGCCCCAAACATACACACACAGCGGCCCATGTATACACACAGCAGCCACCGTAAACTATACAGTATACACACTCGGCGGCGCACAACGACAGCCAAGCCAGTGCGGCGCCCACTTTGCCGCCTCGCCCTGGACAGGGGCGCCACTTCCGGCCGGGCAGCGAGATCAGCGAGCAAGCGAGCAAGAGAGAGAGACTGGTGGCTCACTGGCAACAAAACGGAATCCAATTGAGCAATTTTGGCTTGTCTTTATTTCCTGGCCGGCCGCTGGGGGGCACTCATTCTGATTGTCACGCACAGACAGAGAGGGACCACTCTCTTTCTCCCTCTGCCTCTCTCTCCCCCACTCTCTCGCCTCACTGTCCAAACGGGCCAAGGGCGCCACCTGAATTTTGATGTCCTGCTCGAGCAAGTCGCCCAGACGCTTTCTGGCAAGCGGCTCGTGCTCGAGAGAGACGCGCGTGCACGAGCGCCAAGCTCGACAGTTGCCCATCCGCCTCCTCTCGCTGCCCTTAGGTCCGGCGCTCCAGTGGCTCCAGCGGCTCGTTTTCCACTAGTTTTCCACTAGTTTTCGACCACTTTTCCACTCGTCCACTTCTCCTTTTCGCCTCCTTCTGGGCAGCCTAAGGCTCAGTCGAGCAGCGACAGCAACAAGAAGAGCCCGCCGGCCAGCTTGCGGCGCGCCCACTTCAGCAGCCGGCCAGCCAGGCGCGCGCCCGCCCCGCAACACCGCCGGCCCACAGCTCTCCTCTGTGGTCGCCGCCGCCGGCGCCACCGCAGACTCCCCCCGGCGCTGCGAGTGCGCCCCGCCACGCCCCCGCTCAGGCGCCGCTTCACGTCGGTGGCCAGCTGGAGGGGGCGGCTTGGCGCGGCCACGCCGAGCTTGCGTCTGGGCAGGGCCGCCGGGCAGCCTGGCCAGCTCCTCTCCTGCGGCTGCACCAGCCGCAGACGCACCAATCGGCGGCTGCACTCGCTGCACCGGCGCACCAGACGGCCCCAGGTGAGCTCTGGGGGCGCCCGCTCGCTAAGCAGCACCCTTCCGGGCGGCTCCACCGTGGCCAGTCGGCGCGCCCAGCTCGCCGTCCCGGCCGACATTGTGCGCGTCCGCCGCCGCCCGCCTAGTTGCGCTGCTTCCGGCGAGCTTGTGTCGCCCACTGGTCTCTGTCCCTCGCTGGTGGGGCTCAAATTCAAGCCCTCCAGGCCCACCCACTGGTGCCGGCGCCGCTTCCGGCTGGGCTCCTCTTCGGCCGGCTTTCTGGTGCTGGCGGCGCCGAGCAGGGCGAGCGCCCCTTCCAGCTGGGCCTGCTCGTCCGCCTCCAGCTGCTCGGCCGCCTCCTGGTCCTCGTCGGGCGGCAGGCCGGCCGCCTGCAACTGCAGCAGGGCCAGCCCAAGCGCCTCCTCCTGGGAGTGCGAATATCGAACTTCCTGTCCTCTCCTCATGGGCGCCAATTGGTCCTCAGCTGTGGCATTTGATGCTCATTGGTCAACTTGTTCCTCCTCTTGGCCAGCTCCTCTCGCTTGCTTGGCTTGCTCCAGTGTGCAATTGAGGGCGGCCTCTGCACGGAGCCATGTCAACAAAGCTTAAAGGAAAACAATCCTTTGGACTGTCCTCCTGCTCGTCCTCGCCGCTCGACATCCAGTGAATTGATTTCTTCCAGCCGGCCGAAGAGAGATCCTGCGCAGCTCAAAACAACAATACGGCCACTCGACTCGCAGTGACGACAAAGCAAGCGAGACTGAGGGGCGCCAACAAGACGCCAAGCAGGGGCGACAGTCTGCCGCCCATCACTGGCCCGACTGGCCGCCGTCTGTCAGCATGAAAAGCAGCATTTGGCCGCAATTGGCTCGAGTCCAGCCGCTGGATCATGTTGCCGGCCTGTTGCTGTGCCTTAGAGGATGCTCTGCAGCTGGCAAGCTCGCCGCAAACTCGCAGCTTGCCGACTGAACTGCAAACTGCAAGTCTGGCGGCGCAGCTTAGGGGCGCTGCGGTGCAGTGGGCGAGCTGCGCCCTCCAGTGCAGCAACGCGCAGTGCAGTGCAGCAAAGCAAAGCAAAGCAAAGCAAAGCATGGCCCAGTGCGCCCCTTTGCACTGCAGGGGCGCCACCTGCAGCCGGCCGATGCTCTCGGGCGGCAGTGTCAGATTGCCAAAGAGAATGCCAAGAGAAGGCGCAGGAGATATGCGCTTGCGCTTTAACAATACTCCCATTTTGGGGCTCGCCTCTTGCCCTCTGCCCATTTTTTGCCCCAGCAAATTGTTTAAAACAGCTCCCCTGAACTTAGAGCGGCCCTCATTCAGGCCGCTCGCCACCAAATTGGCCGCCTCTGAGCCCGGCCGGCGCGCATTTGGGGCCACTTTTGGCGAGTTGAAAGTGCAAAATTCAGAATGGCGAGTCTCTCCGTTTGAGAGTAGGCCTCTAGGTGGCAGCCGTTTGTAATTAGCACGCGCAGGAGCGAGCGAGAGAGCGCCCCAAGTGGCGGCCCTTAGACCTCAGAGTGCTCGGGGCCAGTGGAGAGTTTTGAACTCGTTGCCTCTTTTTCTCTTCGGCCGGCCGCCCGTTTTCTCCCTCTGCCAAGCCGCTCCTAAGCTCCGTTTGGACCACCAAGCTGCTCCACAGTGCCATCGAGTGGGGGCGACAAAGAGGGGCAATAACATCGGAGGGGAAGAGAGAAATGGAATGCTCTGCCGAGTGGTCGCGTACAAGCAATTGGAGCGACTTCCAGGGGCAAAGAGTTGTTCTAGAATCAATAATGATGGCCAAAATGATTGTTATTTGAGCAAAGAGTAAACAGAAGACGCGGGGGCGAGTCTATTTGGGCGCCAGTTTGGCCGAGGGGAATTAGTTTGGTGGGAAAACAATCAAGAAGTTAGAAGAAGAAGAGGAAGAAGTGGAAGAGAAAAGTTGCTGCAAGAAGAAGAAGAAGAGGCAAGATTGTTGTGCTAGTTCAAGTTTCCCATTCCAGTGAGCTGGTGCAATAGTGCAAGAGTGCCATATTTCGTGCTCCTTCTATCAAGTTGTCGACAAATTTCTCCATCCAGCACTCTTTCTGGGCACACACTAGCGCGGATTATTGAATTTTTTCCCATCCAGCGGGCGGCTGCAAACGATTGGCGGCGCATCGATCCAGCGCAAGACAGTGGCCAGAGGAGAACTGGGGAGCTGGACAAATAAAGACGATTAGAAATAGGTACTAGGCGAGAAACAGGATGGCTGCAGCGGGTCAGACTCGGATGCGGGCCGCGCGGGCCCAGCACACGCCCCTCGAGCGGCCGTCGCCCGTGGAGGACCCGAGCTGGCCCATGCGCTGCATATGCAGTCTGTGCGAGTGCGGGTAAGTAGTCGGGCGAGCGAACGTTCACGCCCTCTCTATGTGTGCGGGCCGCAGTCGAGGAGTCCGAACTGCCAGCGGAGACTGTGTGCAGCGCCGGCTGCATGGCGCTGGCCTTCGAATGATGGGTGATCATTATTTCATTCCGCTTTCGGGCACTTTTGCTCCCAGTAAACACTGGCAACTGACATGCAATGCGGCACGCGAGCAACCGGCCGTGTCGCCACACCATTGGAGCCGCGGAATGGCTCGCGGGGCCGCAGCAGGGGAGCGCCCGTCTCTCCAGGCGAGCCGGATACAGACAGTCTCTCGGCGGGCCCCCCACTGACCCAGTTCCTGTGGCGCGCCTCTGCGAGATGCCGCACGGGCTCGACCTCGGCCCAAAGGGAGCGACAAGTGTCTCCTCGCCATGCAGGGGCGCCGCTGGAGTCTCTCTGGGCGCAGCTTAGGCGCCGCGAGTGGCTCGATGCAGTGTTCGTGTTGTCATGACGATGACTCGCTCGATATGGCCGCCCTCTTTAATGCGGGCCCCATTTCGTCTCAAGTAGTCGCGAGGGGCGTGCCAAACACATGCGGACGCGATCAATTGGGTCAACTGGAACAGAAACAACAACGGCAACAACACCAGCAACCGTCCTCGGGCCCAAGGCCGCAAACTGGCGCACCACTAATCCCAATTAGCACAGGCCGGGGGCGTGCCGGCAGCTAGCCGGCAGCTAGCTGGCAGCTCGCCGCCAGAGGCCGCCTGTACGCCGGGCGGCCTCGCAGGTGGCGGCGCCCACTTCCGGAGTGGCGGCGGGCCCACTGGAGAAGAACCAACAGATTCGAGCTTGCCTAATTAAACATACGGCCCACTAACCTTTGTGCTCCCATGCTCTTGCCCCAAAATGGCACCCCCAATGCCGTGACCAAATGCCTGCCGGTCGACACCCAACACGCAGTGGACACAGATGCTCCAACTTCGGGCCGGAAGAGGCGCGCCGTTTGGCGGGCGGCGAGCCGGCCGACGAGGCGCTGCTCCACTGCTGCAACTACGCGGCCGCCCACGAGCGCATCCTGAACGGCGACCTGCTGTGTGCGGGGCAGCGCGCGCCGACCCGCTCGAGCCGCGCCCCCTCAGATTCGCCCGCCTCGGATGGGCCCGCGCGTGCGAATGGCGTGCGCGACAAGCGCCACGCCCACCACGAGGACGAGCAGGAGTGCGGGCCGGCGGGCCAGGACGGGGAGCCTCAAAGTGGCCCTAAGGGGCGCCCTAAGCGCTCGCGGCCGGTGGACGAGCATCGGCGGGGCCTGGAGGGCGAGCCGGGCGAGCGGCACGAGTGGCACGGGCACGAGACGGCCGACGAGATGCTGCACGTGCTGGTGGCGAGGCCCGAGCTTGCCCGGCCGCGCGACAATATCGTGTTCGAGGGCCAAATGGACTTGAAGACGACATTTGAGACCAGCTACGAGGCGCTGGCCCGGATGCGGCTGGACCACTGGCGCCGCTACCAGGAGGAGCGCGGCCTCCAGGCGGCGGGCGGACGTCGACAGGCGCCCAGCGACGAGGCCGAGCCGAGCGGCGGGCGCCCGGGCCGGAAGGGGAGCCGGCGGGTGGAGGAGAACGTGAGTGTTGAAATGGGCAAACAATTAGGCCGCGGGGCTGGCGGGGGGCTCGTGTGTCGCCGGCAATTGAGCGGCCAGAGGGGCCCAATTGATGTTGACATTGGACCAGCGCCGCACACTGTGGCCAGTCCGCAGGCAGTCCAGCCAACCGAGGGCCACGCGCCGCCTGCAAGCCGACACGCCGACGGCTCACCAAGCTCGCCCGCGCTCGCCCGAGGCCACCAAGACGGCCGGAAGTGCGTGGAGCGCGGCCAGGCGGGCGGCCAAGAAGTCAGCCGGACACAGTCGCCGCTGCTGGGCTGCCAGAGCGACGAGCACGACCACTACGGCCACCGAGTGGTCAGGCGGGCGGCCCACCACCAGGAACAGTCTGCGGCGGCCAGTCCTCTGGAGCGGCCGCACGACAGGCGCCAGCCGCGCCCGCCGGAAGGCCCGCCCTGGGCCACCAGCGAGCTGGGGGGCGAGGACGCCGAGCTTGCCGAGGGGAGCCGCGGGGCGCCTCTGGCGGCGCAGCGGGGCCTGTCGGAGCGCCGCGCTCAGCAGCAGCAACAGCAGCGAACCTGGTCGCTGGCGGCCGACCACGTGGACCCGGATCTGGCCCCGATCATCATCTATGACGCCAACATGAACCGTCTGGAGCGGGTGGGCCTGCGCAAGAGGAGCAAGTACCGGCCCTCGACCAGTCTGAGAACGGGCGCCAGGGGTCTGTTCGGCGACCAGGGCGGCGAGACGGGCGAGCGGCCGGCCGCGCACACGAGGAGCACCCGCTCCACCGGAAATGGGGGCGCCAAGGAGGCGGCGACGAGCAGAGGCGCCCACGGAAAACAGGCCCCCACGAAGGAGGCGAGCCAAGGTGAGCAGCGCAAGCAGTGGGCCGGCCTTTGGGTGCGGCTGGCGCGCCCGCAGACAAGCCGGCGCGCAGTGCAGGCTGCAGTTGGCATTCGCCAAAAGTATGGTGACAAATTCCCGTCCAGCGCTACGCAGAAATGTAACCGTATTTTTGACGCAGTGCGCACTGTGCAGCCCGCGCGCACTGCGTTCCACTGCGGGACTCAAACGTAAACACAAGCTGCCGTGTGGCCGCCCGCCAGCCAGCCCAGAGCGCCATTTGTCAGCCGCCGCCTCTCAGCCTTGCCAATCTTGATCCCGGCCAGACACTAACTTCTCTAACTTCTTTATCCCTCTTGCTCCTCCTTCTTCCTCGCCGCACTGGCCACCTGATGATTTATGCCCTCCTGGTGAACACACACAGTGAGCGGGCTGTACGGACAGGCCATGACCGAGGAGCAGATGTCGGAGGGCAGGTCGCGCCTCTTGGAGGGCCGCGCGGGCCTCAAGTCTCCGGGGCCCTTCGACTACCACGAGGGCAAGCGCAGACTGCCCCAGAACGTCAATATGACCGATCACATCAAGCGCCACCATCTGGTCGAGAGTCCCTTCGAGGGCGAGCTGCCAGAGCTGGACGCTGCTGGCAAGCTCGACAGGCCCACTGGCACGGATCGCGTGCGGCCCGCCCAACCAATCGCCCGATCCAGACGCCAAGCTGCAACTGCGGCCCCTGAAACTGGCCACAGTCTCGAGGAGCCCAGTCTGGAGCCCGTGCAGGTGGACGGAAGGGCGCCCGCAGGCCTTGACGACGAGGAGGAGGCGGCAGCCGTGGCCGAAATCCAGAGGTGCACGCTGAACGATCCCCACGAGCTGAAGGAGAACCAGGCCGACCGGACGCCGCTCCATGGGGCCAGCCCCCAGCCAGAGGGTGCCGGGCCCAACTTGAGCCGCAGCTCGGGAACAAACAGTGAGCTGCAACGGCATGCAAGGATGCAGCGGATGTGCCAAAATCAAAGCTTCTACCTGTTCGAGAACGAGTATCCAAAGGCAATCGGAGTGATCGAGGAGGAGAGTTTCAAAATTGGAACCGGAAGGGGCTCGGCCAACGAGCAAGCTAAACAAGCGGCCACAAACAGTCCCAATGTTCTTAGGATAGATCGCAGGAAGAATCTCTTCAGAGAGTCGCCCGAATTCATCCTCACCACTGGGGCAATGAGCTCGGAATTCCAACAACAACAGTCGACACTGAAACATCAGAATCATCTGCGAGATCGGATGCTCAATGGGTCATCATCGTCGCCAGTGGGGGACAAAGAGATTGAGACTAGTCGAATGACTTCATCTACCCCCAATCAGGACGCGACCCTGAACTATACTAGATCATTCAAGCAAGAGGATGCTCATCATGGTCATTACTCGAACCTGCAAGATTTGCCTCAACAAGCCCCAAGTGTCAGTCAAATCACAGAGGATGACGCTAATCAAACCATCGATGTTGACAAGACAACAGACCCTTCATCAAATGTTGATATGCTAAACTTGCCAGAGAAAAGGAAGCAGCCGCCAGACTCAAGTGGAGCTTGGCGAAAGTGTCGTGTGCTTGATCTTGAGCAGGACTACGAGTTTGTTGGCCTACGGTCTGGGCACAAGTATTTTGTTGAAAAACAATTCAACGCCACACCATTGGAGGAGTCGATCGCTGATTAATGAGATGAATTTTTGATCTTCACCGCCAGGACTGCGTTCATCCACAAGCCCCTCTCTCTCCTCGGTCGTTCGAGCGGCGTTCGAACGTCGGATTGATAGTCACTCTGGTTGGACGTGGGAAATCTTTTTTATATTGATCATTATCTTCAAGTTGACTTTAAGCCTGCGCTAACTGCCTTCCTATGGCCTACATTAGCCTTCTTGTTATAATTTTGTAATAGCAAGAAAGAGCCTGGTCTTTGGAAATTCCACGATGAGCAAGCCAAAATATCTACTTCATCTTCTTATCGTTTACGACACTCAATGCCACAATTGGATATATTAGATCGATTCGTTTGTGCTAAAAAAATATCACATTTTCTGGTTTGTAAAAATATAATTTGGTGGCCAAATCATCATTATCATTCTAATAACTAATCTTTATCTAATTTCTTCTTCTTTGTTGGTTTTGGGCGAGATTGAATCAACTGGTTCAATTTAGCGCGTTGGCTCTCATTGCACATCGGCTCAAGGTGGGTTAGTGTGTCAAGAATTTCAGCTTGAGCCAAGAGCTTGTTCCTGGGTGCCCTCCGTCTAATTGAATCTAAAACTAGAAGTAGCTTCTCGCTTCTTGTGCTTAATGTTGTCGATGATGATGATGATGATGTCGTGGAAGATGGAGAGGCTGATGTGCCGCTCTTGGCGGCTGTCGTTTTTGCTTGTCCTTTTCGTTTCATTTGGGGCGATGTTGGCCTCGAATCAAACAATGAGATAATATTCTTTGTCATCACTTTCAAGTCTGACCTGATGGACCAATAACGAATTACAGCAGTAACAAATTGGTCGTTCTGTCTATTGTAGGTATCAATAACATTCTGCAATATGTTGACATCAGGCTCGGATATCTTTTGTAAATTGAGCAATATGGATGATACTGCCTCAGGATTCGCTGTAGTTGTGATCAGGGAAGTCGATTCAATCCGTCAGTATCATTCGTTAATGAATTAGGTATCAGACTAGACTAAACTCTGGGCTTTACTAACCTTTGGAATTCAATTTAGATAAGATTGATATATAATTCTCTACGGGTACACTCTGTGCCGTCAAGATCTTCCAGAAACAATACTGTTCCCAGGATTCCCAGGTTAAGCTAGATTCTGCTCAAGTTTCGTTTTTTGGGGATAAGATTTTTTCAATCAGAAAGTTGGTACGGAGAGATTTAGAGACTTATTTCTACAATGTTTTTGTATACTCACCTATGGCACTCATTGGATCTTCACGCGATATTATCTTGGCGGATCCGGTCAAACATAGGCACATAAATTCTTGCAAACTGGTAGGATCGACGGCTGATGTGACCATACGGATGAGCTCACTATTATTGATCACAGAGTATAAGTCGGAGTGGGCAAACTCCGAAAAAATGCATGGGAGCATAAAACAGAACATCTCACAGTCGTAGGTCAACATCAATTTCATATCTTTCACCAAACTTTTTGTTGGATCACTCATCTTCTGGGCTTCACACAATGCATGATAAGTCTTTGTCATAAGAATACCTGTATTGCCATTTGAGCATACCTGGCAGACTTTTGGGATTAAAGGTTGCTCACTGTTAGAATCCAACAAATGAGAGCATATAATTTGATGAGCAGATTTCGAGAGAAAGTACTTACATCTTAAATAATAGAGCATCAGGAAGCCAGCGGCTTCGAAACAATTTGCTATGGCAGCAAAAAGGGCAGAACATGATGGTTTAGGCTGTTCGTTTGTGCTGAAATGAGATCCGAGAACAAATAGTGGGGATATTTCATGTGCTTTATGAATCGAGAGGTCCTGCAACAAACTAGCATGAATGCGCTCCTCGAAGTCTTCCGAGATCAAGTTTGCTATGTGACAACCCAGGTCGTCTATTATATCGGAATCAACTTCACCTTTCTCCAATGATTCAACCAATTGTTGCATGTGGGCAACTCTCACCTGAGCGACTCTATTAGTTCAACGATTGATTTGGAGGCACATAGTTAGTTTTGAGTTGATATTGGTTTTAGATCTTCAATGAGTGAGAGAGAGAAAAGATCAATACTAACGTGTCCTTATGTAAATAGTTCAGTTTTGATGTAATTTGTTCTCCAAAAGAGTCGGCTAAATCATCTGGCAAGACTCGCTTGACTGTCATGAAAGAGTATGCAACCTTGATATGTGGATTGTGCTCTACGACATCTATGAGCATATCATTGTCCACTGGATCTAGACTGAGATCATACGAGTTCTCGTTAGATGCGTTGTTACTATCACACCCGTGGTAGGGCTGGATATTATTGCCTATCGCAGGAATATCCGCCAATCTTTTTGATACCGAGCAAGCATTGGTATTGTCATCTTCAAGGGTTTCTTGTTTCGTTTCAGCAGTAACGGCCCTTTTGGGTGGTGCTGATGAATTTACAGGGTTTGTTTTACTATCAGCTGCTTGTGGTGCTGATTTCCCAACATTGATCAGCGCTTCGATAGGGTCGGTTCCATTCATATTTGTACCGGGCTGAGATTTAGGATCAGATTTTGCCCTAACAGCGGGCTTGTTTGATTGATTCACTGGAGGCACTAAAATCTTTTGAGGTTGTTGAAAGCCCAATAGAGGTACTGTTCCTTCAGCCTTGCCTTTGCAAATATCTTGCGTAGCAGATGAAGGGCCCAATTCGCCAAACGGATTGTCGTCCAAGCTGAC
>Ga0268247_10000231_pt1 | contig 19847 bp, 21 predicted proteins | sample AgamicOrMae_FD_200245 | JGI IMG/M metagenome (GOLD analysis project Ga0268247, IMG submission 200245) | Agave microbial communities from Guanajuato, Mexico - Or.Ma.e (v2) (version 2) | ecosystem: Host-associated > Plants > Phyllosphere > Phylloplane/Leaf | place: Guanajuato, Mexico | collected...
CTCTTTCTCTTTCTCTCTCGGCCCAAACTATCGAGAAACGAACCGTCCATTTATTCACGCAAATTGGCCCCCACAACAAAGCAACTCTGTCGCCCAAAACAACAAACACTCCCCCTCCTGGTCTGGGCCCCACAACATACTCTCGTTCCCTTTCTGCCTCGTCGCTGGCCAGCTCGCTTGGCTCGCTCGCTCGCTCGCTAGCTCGCCCCTTTGCCAAGCTCGGCCGCCTAATCTCGCAACAAAACACTCTCTATCTCGGGCCCTTTCGCTCACCTGGCAGCGCACAACATCGGCGCCAATAACAATACCACTCGTTGGCCGGGCTTACTCTGGCTTGCCGCCTTTGGGCCAGCTGAATTGTGTTCGAGTTCGAGTTTGCGTTCCTCTTCGTGCGCGCTCCTCTCTGTTTGTGTGCCGCTGCTTCTGCGTGTGTGCCAAGTGCCCGTCTGTCTGCCTGTGCGTTCCTTTGCCTGCCTGCCCCACTCGCACAGTCTGTCTGTCTGTCTGTGCTCGCCCATCGCCCATCGTGTATCGCCCATTGCCCAACGCTCAACGCTCAATGCTCAATGCCCAATGCTCAGCCAGGGCGCCCCTAAGGACCGGCCGGCTTGGCGCCCTCTTGCACAGCCGCCACGCCGCCACGCCGCCAAATGCAACAAAGACTCGCCCCAAACACGCCGGGCCCCACAGACAAAACAAATTACTCAAACGCGCCGATTTGGCCGCTTGTTGGGGGGCCAAAGAGCCAAAATTGGCCGCCAACCAGCCCCCACTGGCCAGCAACTGGCTCCCCCAAGCAGCAAGCCCAAATTTAACCACCGGCCTGCCCGCCTGACTCCACGCTCAACTCCAAAGGAGCGCCCGACATAATTGAATACACTGATCCCCCAAGCCAGCTTCTCGCCCACTCGCACCCCAAACGCCTAGACCGTTTGGCCCAAGCTCACTGGCCGAGAGTTTCCCAGACATTCCTGAAGGCACACACAACAACCGGTTGTTGTTAGATCGCCGGCGAGATTGTATTATTTTATTTTCATTCTATTATCTTCCAGCGTCAGTCTCGCAGTCCAGCCGCACACTCACACTCACACGCACACGAGAGGCCCAATTAGCCAACGACAGAGGTCCCAAAACCGGCGACACCTCCTGATCCGAAAGGTGGGGGGCCCCTTTCGAGGCTCCAAAGTGTCCCCTCACCTCTGGCGAGTAAATCGGCGCTAAGCTCGTGCGTCAAGCTTGCCAACTGGCCGGCCAACATTTCACTGGCCACCAGCCATAAGCCGCCTTTTCCAGCGGCTTTTCTCTCTCCAATCGTGGCCACTTTTTGAGCCTTTTCTGGAGTCGCCGGCCGGCCGGCAGGAAACAGCCCCAGTGGCAAGCTCGCAAAAGGGCACCGCTCGTGTTGCTGAGCTCGTCTCTCGCCAAGCTAGCCTCTAGCTCGGGCTCGGATTCGCGCGGATTGGCGCCAGTCTGGCTGGACGCCAGAGCATAGCGGCGCCACAGTGGCCACCCTTCGGCCCAGTTTCCGGCCGTTATTTTGGGCCCGGCGGACGAGCGTCGAAGTGGGAGAGGACCATTACTGCTTGTCGATGGGCAAATCCATCGTCAGACTGGTGGCAAGATGGAAGACTGGGGCCACCAGAGGCCCCGGAAGACCAGGAGAGGCCGAAGAGAGAGAGAGAGAGAGAGAGTTCCGGCGAGTTGGCGAGCTTGGGGGCCAGTTGGCGGCGCTTCTCGAGAGCCAGGCTGTCAGGCTGCCCTAATAAGCGGGCCTCGAGGGGCCGCGTCTTGAGCCGAGCAGTTGAGACAGTGGCCGGAAGGAGGCGGCAGTTTGGACACGCGCCGCCGAGTGGCCCAAGACGGTCTCTGGCCATGTTGCAGCTTGCGGCCTGCACGGAGGCAGAAAGGCGTCCTTCTCTTCCGCTCTCTGTCGGCCGGCTGGCAAGCTGAGCTCGCCAGTCGCGCAGGACAGTTGCTGGAAGCTGGAAGCTCGCAGCTTGCAGCAGGCGCGCAGGAAGAGCGCAACCTGCAGGAAGCGGCCCCTTAGGATCGGCAAAGCCCGGACCTTAGACCTTAGGGCTGCAGGCGAGGGCCCAACAGACGAGGCCTCGTGTTTGCAGGGCCGCCTGCAAAGAACAATGCAGGCCAGGCTAATCGGGCGCCTGCATCGAATCGATTGGGCCGCCGAGTGGCCGGCGAGCGCGCGGCCCACTTTGCGCGCTCGGTGGCGCCTCTCTGGCAAGACCAGCAGAGACAGGCCGTCGTCAGGCTGCCAGCTGGGCCGCCGCAGACAGTCTGTGGCAGCCCAGCGAGGCTCACACAGCACGAAGCGCGCGATGGGGCCCATTTCGCGAGCCCGGGCAGACCCAGGGAGCTGGGGCCGCGCCAGACGGAGAAAATGAAGCTCCGCCTCGCCAATGACGTGCCCGGGCGCCCCATTTGGCCGCCCATTTGGGTGCGCGGGGGTGCAGCTAAGGGCCGGCGGGCGACCCAAATTTGGCGCTCTCCTTGGGCGGCGTTTAATTTGGCGCCCGGCGGAGGCTTCTTCGCCGCCCAGAGCTCCACGCCAACCCAACTGAACTGAACCGAACTGAACTGAACTGAGCGACGCCCGCTTGGCTCCAGAGACTAGGGCGCCCATTTTGAGCGGAGGCCAAGCCGGTGGGCGCCCATCGCCAGCGAGTCGGGCGCTTTGAGGGGCCGAGTGACGCGCGCGACTCGCCGGCAGTTGCTTGTTATTGTCATTGTGGTCGTGTTGGGCGGCCGTGCAAGAGATCCCCATCGGCCCCTCGCCACAGCCACTCTCTGGCCCCATTCAGCCATGGAAACGTCACAAGCCGCTCGTCTCGCTCGCCCAATTGGCCTCCACTGTTCGCCACTGTTCGCCGCTGCTAGTCTGCAGTATTATTTACACTGTCACATTGCGGCCAGAGCGCAGTCCAAATTGCAAGTTTCCAGCTCGCGGGCCACTCTCCATCGTTTCTGGCTCAACTCGCTGGCTCGCTCGCTTCGCCTCCAGCTCGAATCAGGAGCAGCCAACATGCATTGGAGCTCGCTGGCCAGCCGATGGAGCTTCCTTCCGGCGCTAAGCCGCGGCAGTAGAGGCGCCCCAAAGAGCCCCAATAAGGCCCCAAAGAGCCCCAAAGAGGCCGCTTTTTGGCAAAATTTCTTGCAAATTCCTGCCCATTTTGCCGTCTCGCCAAGACCGGCCCGGCTCAGATGGGGGCCCAGCTAGTCTCGGGGACCCAGTTTTCAGTTTGCGGCCGCCAAACTGCAGGAGCTGAAGAGGACAGAGTTCAGCACAGGCGACCTAAGGTCCGCCCGGATCTCGACCACCGGGCGGCCTTGGCGCAGGACGCCTCTGGCGGCGCTCGATCGCTGGCCAAGCGCCCTCAGCCAGCGATCCCCAGGCGCCACTTCCGGCCCCTCTGGGTGTCCGAGCGGCTGGAGCTTGGCGTTGGGCGTGGAGAGTTGCAAATTTGCGAGTTTGCGGCTGGAAAAGCACAACTGGAGCTGGAGCTCGGGATCAGTTGTTGTTTGCGGAGAGCACACGATCGAGCATGGTCCAAATCAAGGTTAATGTGCGCCTGTGGGGCCGCGCGGGCTCGTTTGGCGCCCTCTTTGCGTTCCCGAGCGGCGCACTTCCGCCTCTGGACAGTGGACAGTTGGGCCGCGAGACTAGGACTATTGAGAGCAGGACCATCCGAGCAGGTCCGCTCGAGTGTCCATTGGTGTGTCCGTTTCAGTGTCCACTCGTGTGGGGCCACGCCTGAGTGGCCGGCCGGCGGAACGAGCTGAGCGGCGGCCCAGGGGGCGAGCGCGGGACTGTGTGCGGCAAATTATGTGTGAAAATGACGCTCTGAGCGATGGGTGAGGCGCGTCCAGGCGCACAGCTGAGCTTGGCTGTGTCTCTCGCTAGCTAAGCTTCGGGCGGCGCCCAGACCGTCGCAGAAAAGCGCCCGATGATGAACGATGACACTCGCTCGCTCGCTCGATCGTGCAAGATCGGAGAGCACTCGCTTACTAACGCTCGCTTACTCACCTGACTGATGTCCGACATCCAGGCGGCCTTCTCCTGCAGGTTGGGCGCCACCAGATGGATGATGAGCGTCGTGGTGACGCCCGCGTGCAGGTTGGCCCCGCTCGACTCGCTTGGTCGTCCGTGCTGGTTGGCCGAGCCGGCCTCGTGCTGCTGCTGCTGCTGATGCTGCTGGTGTCTCGAGTGGCGGTGCGTCTGCTCGTGGTGGTGGCTGGCCAGGCTGGCGAAGTCCGCCCCACTGGCAAACGAGACACTTCCGCTGGCCGCCGAGGTGGAGCCGCGCGCGTTCGGCCCGCCCGCAGGCAGCCCACTGGCCAGGGAGCTGCGCCCCGACGAGGGCAGAGTGGCGCCCGTCTGCTGGCTTGCTGGGCCGCCGCCGCCGCCAAGCGACGAGGCCACCAGAGACGAGGCCATGAGCACGCCGCCCGAGCTGGTCGACTGGGCGGACAGGCTGCACTCGAGCAGCAGGATGAAGTCGCAGCCGTTGTAGTCGCGGCTCGTGGTCGCAATCTGCAGCAGCGTCTGGTCGAAGGCGCTCAGAGGACCACTCGGCGCCACCCAGCCCATCGACTGGTGCTGCTGGGTGGGCAGACGACCGGCGGCGAGCGAGCCGGCGCGCGAGTTGCGCTGACTCGCGGCCCCGCCCACGCCGGGCTGCGGGGGCGGGCCGCCCGCCGCCGCACAGTTCGCCGGGTCCGCCTGCTGCGCGGTGTGCGCGTGCCGGCTGGGCGTGGCCGGTGCCGAACGGGGCGCGCCGCCGCCGCCGTTTCTCGCCTGCTGTCTGGTGGGCGAGCCCGCCGCCAGCACCTCGGCCGCCGACGACAGACCCCCGCCGAGGCCGCTGGTCAAACTGGTCAGCTTGGTCACCAGGTAGCCGGCCAGGCCGCCCCTCAGTTTGCCGCCCGAGTGCTGCTGCTGGTGCGCCTGTGGCGCCGTCTCCTTATCTATATTCGTCTCCTCCTTGCTCTCACCTAGAGCTTGGGGCTTTCCAGCGGGCCCTGAGCTGGTCGGTTGCCCATCGGCGCGCTTCTGGCGCTTCTGGTGCTGCTGCTGCCGAGGGCTGCCTGTGGCGGCCGCCTGTTGGAGCTGGGCCGCCTCCGTGTGGCCGCGTCTCGGCTCCGACTGGAGGCGGCGCTGCGAGCCCTTGCGCTTGGTGAGCCGGCGCACGAAGCCGCCCCCAGCCGACCACGACTGGGCCTCCCTCGGGCTGGCCGGAGGGGCGCCCACGAGGCCGCTCTCGGACTCGGCCGTGCGGCTCGCTTCGTCGGCCCCAATTTGCGGCTGTCCCGGAGCGCCATCTGGTGGCGGCGGGTGGAAGCGCGGTTTCGTGGCCAGAACGCGCGTTTGTTGTGCGGGAACAGAATGGGTTAGTCTATGGGCTTTTCTCTAGTCTGTGAGGCTCCTTGGGAATCTAGTTCGTTTTCGAAACTCGAGGTGGCGCGACGGTCGCGCGCAAACTTGCAACCATCTTCCGGGCTGCCCTGGTCTTTCCGGAGGGTCACTTCTCTTGCATCATTTCGACAGAGCTCGTTCCGAAGCCGCCAACTGTCGCCCCCCGCACACTGTCCACCGCTGCCCGGGCCGCCAAGACAGCCAATAAGGTGGCCAGACACAGGCATTGGCGGCGGCGGCGGCGGTGGCAGTGGCAGTGGCAGTGGTGGCTTTTGCCTTGGCGGCTGCGTTTGTATTCGCGTCCAGCGGACGGGCGGCTGTATAAATTACGGCCCGACACTAAGCTGGCCGTGTGTCTTGGTGGCTTTTGGTGGAAGGATGGACTGCCGGTGGCCAGTGGGCGCGGTATGCGAGCGGGTGGCCCGTGCACTCGCATCACTCACGGCCCTCCGGCGAGCTAGTCTGCGGCCCGCTGGCAGGCCGGAAGACTGGCCGAACTGGGCAGACTGGCCAGATGAACTTGGCCCAGGCCGGCGCGAGTGCAGCTGGAGCTGAAAATCCAATTTACCTGAAACTATGTGCGCGCTGCCACACACTGCCTGTCGCACTCTGTCTCTGGGCCAGCGCCGCGCCCCAACTGCCAGCTGGCCCCCAAAGCGGCTCAGCCTGAGCTCCGGCCGCCCACTTGCTCGCCAGACAATGGGCCGGCAGCAGGAAGTGCCGCTTCTTTGATCTCGGCGACTCGGCCAGCCTTGAAGCAGCCCTTCGAAGTGACTGGCCTTCGAGGCGAGACTGTCCAGACTGGCCGGACGGCATTCTTTGGGGCCCCCCACGGCGCCTTTGGCTCGCCTCGCCAACGCTCGTGGGCCAGCCTCTTGTCTGTGCTCATTACTATTGTTGTCTTTGGCCGGTGGCCGCCCGGGCGACATCCGTCTTGGGGCGCCCTTGCCGAGCTCAAGCCGAAATTACGCGCCCATTTGCCGCCGGTGGGCCCGCGCGCAACCTGTCCGGCGGCCAACAAATGGTTCCTCCTCCTGCGGCCCAAGTGGGAAACTATTATTCGGGCAGAAACAAAAAGCAAAAAAGCCGACTGGCTGACTGGCTGCTGGCTCGCGCGGCCAATGCGTATGCATGCGCGCTGCACTCGCCCAGGTGCTTCAGCTAAGGGTGCGCGCGCCACAACCTTTGCTGCACGAGAAGCCTGCAGACTGCAGCACGCACTGTGCGCCTGCACTATGCTTGTGCACTATTCGCCTGCACTATGCTTGTGCACAAAAATGGGCCCACAATTTGCAGCAGACGGCTGGAAACTGGAGACAAAATGGAGACCAAACTCAAAAGCGTGCCGGCCACTCGCCCGAGACACTCTGCCAGATGGCCGCTGGCAAGCCGGCTCCTCTCCAGTGGCACCTGGTCTCTCCAGTGTCTTGCATCTGGCCGCCAGTCTGGCCCTGGGCGCCTCCATGGCTCGTCCGTGGCTCTCAAGCTGGCCACACGCAGCCCAGTCTGGCCCAATCCAATCGCTGTGGGCCGCTGGCTTTATCTCTTTCTGCACGAACGGGAGACTGTCCTCCTCGCCGGCATGCATTGGAGCTCGATTTGGGCGGCCAGAGTGCAAGCGTGGAGCTGGAACCGGAGGAGATGGGCCAATGAGAGCGAAATATAGTTGCCATTCTTGGGCCCTCCTGTTCGGCTGGCGTGCTTGTTGTCATGATCACAATCATTAGTTTCCTATTGTCGCTCCCAGACGCTGGCCATTGAGCTGCTTGGCCATTGAGCTGCTTGGGGGCCAGTTCCGGCGGAACCTGAGCTCTGGGCGGCTGCTTGTGCGGCGGCTCGTCGTGCGGCCGCTCGTCGTACGTCGCCTCGAGCGGAGGGCCGATCTTGGCGGCCAGACGAGCAGATTGAGACAAAGGCCAAGCGGAAGAAGAGAGGCCTCCTTTGCGCGCCGGCGAGCTTGGCACACAAAGGGAGCCTTGTCTCTGCAGACAAGCTCCAATGGGGAGACCCTTATGGTTCCCAAGAGCCGCTTTTGGGCGCCGGAAGTGCAAGGGCTGCCCCTTGGAGGAGAGTGGAAGAGAGTGGGCGCGAGACTGGGAGGAGGAGAGGCTGTTTACTTTCTTGCTTGGAGAAGTTGTGTGTGGGAGAAGTTTGGGGAGCAGCACTTGACTCACCTTCTTCTGGCTGGTTGCAGTTGTTGCAATGGCTCGTTGTGTGCTGGTGCTGTTTGGCGCTCGTTCTGCGCTCCAGTTGAGTGGCGCGTCCAATTGAGCCGCCCACAGACAGTCCTGCGCTTTGGCTGGACGCGTTTGCTTGGCTCTGGGCGCCCACAGACTGTCTGTGCTGGCCGGGCTGCACTTGGCACTGAGCCTGCGAGGGAGTGTCATCGTTGGGCGAGCTGTGGGCCAGATATAAATGTTGCTGGACAAACTCAAGAGGCGATTCAATTAGCGTCACTTCGGCGAGTGATATTTTTCCAATTTGCTTTAGTTGGAAATGGAAAGCGAAATGGAGCCAATTGGAGCATGTTGCCGCCCGTTGTTGGTTTCAGACAGTTCCAGAGAGTGTGTGTATTTTAGTGTTTTGGTGTTTGAGTTTGTGTTTGTGTTTGTGTTTTGCGCCAAAAGATGAGCACATTTTTTCCCGTTTTGCCCCCATTTTCAGCCACATTTTAGCCCACATTTTCCACCCACCAAAGTCCAATGTTTTCATTTTCATTTTCGATTTCGTTTCCGTTTCCGTGTTCATTTTCGGCCCAAGTTCCAGTTGCAGTTCCAGTTGCCCGCATTTGCCCAGTTCCAATTTGGCGCCCCGACGGTTAGGAGGCGCAAAGCAATCGAGTCGGAAGAGTTTTCCATTTGGGCGCCAAGATTGCCGGCGCATCATTGGGGGGCGGCCATTTGTGTGTGGTCGTGCGTTCCGTTTGAGTCGGCGGGTTGCACGTGCGCGAGCAGCCCCGCAATGGCAAGTGGTGCATAGAGGCGGCTCGCTGGTTAGTGTTTGAGCTTAGCGCAGGAATACATAAGTAGTTGACAATTTAACATTTGCCCATCATGTCGAGTCGGCCCTAAGGTCTAGCCAACTGGAAGCAGCCGCAGACACGCCCCTTGCTCGAGAGGCGCGCCTTAGGAGAGGGCGAAATGGAAGAGAAGGAGGAGACCAGCGCAGACTGGGGCCGCCTGATGATGGCCGCCCGTGAAGGGCCCTCGAGTTTGCTCCAAAGTGGCGCCAGTTGCGCGGCTGCAAAGTTGGCGGCGCGCGACTCAGCCGCCAAATTCGCCTTAACAATTTACTCCACTTCCTGCGGCCACCAAGCTCGAGTGGGGGAGGAAAAAGTGGTCGCAAGGTGGAAGTTGAGGCGCGTCTGGGCGGCCGCATCGCGTGGAGCTGCACGCACGAGTGCAGAGTCGCGCGAGGGGCCCGAGCGGCGAGCTAGGCGGCGAGCCTAACGGAAGGTGAAAAATTGAACCTGGCACGCCATTATTCATGTTCGGCGCTGTTCGGCGCTCTCAGGCGGCGGCTAAGGAGCGGAACTGGGCCCAAAGAGGGGCCCAAAAGGGGGCTGCAAATGGGCAAATGGTTGCCAAAAGGGCCCACACGATGGCAAGACTGTGTGTGGGGCCGATCTTTGGCCGCACACAGTCTTGCCGCTTAGCTAAGAAGACTAAGTGGCCAGAACTCACCTCGAGCAGACGCAGCTTGCCCTCCTTGGTTCTGGTGCAGAGGAGCAAATGGTTGGTGAAGAGGAAACACTGGCGCACCAGTTCCTTGGAGGAGTGGCTGTGGTGCGCTTGGTGGTGGTGCTGCTGCTGGTTGGTCCACTCGAGCGCGTGGCCACTGCTCGCCCTCTGCGCCAGCTGGGCCAGATGACTCAGAGCGGCGCCCGGCTGGCTGGCGGCCGTTTGGCTCGCCTGCTGCTCCTGGTTATGATTATGATTGTGGCCGTGGCTGTGGCTGTGGTTGTGGTCGAACTGCTGCTGCAGGAAGTAGAGATTCGCCTGGACCAGGTTGGCGGCGGGCCCGCTGGCAAGACCGTTGCTTGCGCCTCCTCCGCCGCCGCTGCAGTTTCTGTATCCGGAGGCGAGCGAGCTGAGGCGCGAGCGGCAACTCTTGTGCGTCTTGGCCTCGTCCACCACCTGCAACAGAATGCCCTGCCGAACAAACACTGCTCCATTTCGTCCCATTTTCGTCCCACGTTCACGTTTTTTCCCGTTTGTCCACGCCCGTTCAGGTTATGTTTCCGTTTCCGGTTCCGGTGCGGTTTTCCAGCGGCCGAGTTATGCAATTTGGCGGTTTTCGAGTGTCGCAGTTGTGCAATTTTTGCAATATTTGCAGTTGTTTGCAATTTTCCAATTTTTCACGTTTGCATTTTTCCAATTCGTCCGTTTGGGGCATTATTTCGTGAAGGGTGTCCCATTTGGAATGATTGTTGTTATTATCATTGGAATCGATATCGCTCTCTGCGTCAATATTGATCGCGACAAACAGCCCTTCGCCTGAGACTGTCGTGGACTGTCCGCGGGGCTTTCCTGCCGCCATTTGGGCGTGGCTCTTGACTCGAGACTAGACGCCCACACGAGATAGACAGTCTCTAGAAGTCGACTTTCCACGAAGACTGACTTTTCAAATAGTCGAGTTCTGAAGACAGTCTGCAGCTCAACAGAAGCCACTTACCTTGATTGACATCCAACAAAATATCACAACCGCCAATTATCATTCGTTCGATGGCCAAGTTTTGTCTGATGTTCTCCGTCTCGCTCACCTCGTCGTGCATCTGTCTGGAGAGTTCCTCCAGTTTGGTCTGCGCCTCATAGAGGCCCTTGCGTTCCACGTGATTGTGCGGCGTGTGGGCGAGGATTTCGTGCAGACAAATGATGTAGCGAGGAATCTGGTGCATTGGATAGGTGAGAAAGGTTTCCAGAGTGCGCCCATTGAGATGTGGTTTCTCTTCGAGGCGGCGCAAAATGGCCGCAAAATTCTCCCTCTGTTTGCACTCGGCCAGCACCTGCAGGCTGAAGTGGTGGTTGCGCACATATTCCTGGTAGATGGTTAGCATGGGCAGCAGCATGTTGAAGAGGTCGCCCAAGACTAGGGTGGGCCAGGACTCCATGCGAGCGGTGAGACCCTTCAAGAAGATTTGGTGCAAAAAGAGCAGCGTTTCGCTGTTGAGAAAGATGCTGTTCAGCTCGTCGTGGTCAAGGGCTGGCCGCTGGCTGCTGGCTGCCATTTTCAGTGGTCTCAAGAAGGCCCCAATAAGTAGGGTCAACTGTTCCACGTACTCCTCCTCGCACTCGACCATCTTGAAGACCAGGTTGTTGCGTTTGCGCATCGACTCGGCGTGGGGCGACTTGATGTACTCCTGGACGATTTGTTTCCAGCGCCGCCGACACAGCCAACCGCGGAAGAAACTCTGCACCTTTTTGATCTTGCGCAACTCCTCGCTGTTCTCCACCTCCAACAGGTAGTCCGTCAGGAAGAGGCCCTTGTTCAGCGCCTCGAGCACCTGTCTGAGCTCGGCCGAGATGGTGTTGGCCTGCGCGACTGCCACTGCGGCTTGTGGCGAGCCGGCGCGCTGGCCATTTGCGCCCACTGCCGACAACTGTTGCTGCTGCGGGCCCTTAGGCGCCGCCTGGGCCGCTTGCAGTGCTTGAGTGGTGCACTCGCGGGATTCGGGCGGCCCCGCCCACCCGCCCGGCGGGTCCGCCTCCGCGGGCCACTGCCACTGGCACTGCGACTGGGAGCGCACGAGGTCGCGGAGGGCGCGCGCCCGCCGCTCGATGGCCTCCTGGTAGGAGTCGACGAGCGAGCGCTGGCCCGCGCCCGCCAACTCAAGCTCCAGGCCAGACAGACGCACACTGCCCGCGGCACTTGTTGCGGGCCGCAGGGCCACGCCCCCCGGCGCCAAGCTGCCCGTGTTGGTGCGCTGCAGGGGGCTGTGCGAGCGGGCGGCGGCCAGCGCTGAGGAGGCGGCGCCCACGTCGAAGGAGGAGGCCAGCTGGCGGAGATTGCGGCCGGCGCGCCGCTGGGCGAACGAGCTGGCGACGGTGGCGCTGGCGAACTGGCTTCCGGGGGAGTGGCCGGCGAGCAAGAGGCTGGCGCGCTGCTGCTGCTGGAGGTGGCTGGCGGCGCGTCTGGTGCGCCGGACGGCAATCTCGTGCTCCTGCTGCTCCTGGTCCATGGAGCGGGTGCGCAGGAGCAGGGCGGGCGGCTCGCCGGTGGTGGCGCCGCTGTTCTCGCTCGCCGGCCGCAGCTGGACCAGCGCCTGGGACTGGGGCCGCTCCAGTTGGGGGCGCGCAGTGTGCGCGTTGAGCGGCGGCGGGGACGCGCGGGAGAGCGCGGGCGAGGCTTCGCGCGAGGGCGGCGGCCCGCCCGTGCGCGCGGGCGAACGGTGTGCGGCGGGCTGGCCCGGCTCGGCCGAGTGGGCGCGCCCCGAATGCTCGCCGAAGGGCCGCAGCGACGCCGACGCCAGACTCAACGTGGACACCAGTCGGCGCGACAGCCGCGCCCTGGGCGACTCCTCGTCCTTTTGGCCAGCTGCCGAGCTTCCGGCGCCCGTGCTCGCTGCTGGGCCACCACTTGGGGCACCATTGGCTGGCTCCTGTTGCTGCTGCTGCTGCTGGCGGGTGAGCGCCTCGAGCAGGGCGGCCGACTTGGCGAGCACCAGACGCAGGTGGTTGGAGCGGCCCTCCTGGCGTTTGAGCTGGCAGATCTCCTGGCGCAACTTCTGCACCTCGGCCGACAACTCTTCGCACTGGCGCGAGTACTGCCACTTGGCGGTGGACTCGCTCTCGACGATCTGCGACAGATGCAGATACTTCTGCTCCAGTTGCTCCTTGTCGTTCAGCAGCGACGAGTAGCGTGCATTTGAGATGGCGTGCACCCAAGCCTGACACTCGGCCTCAGTCTCAGACCTGAACTGGAACTCTTTGGAGCCCTCCTTCTTCCACTTGAGCGTGAACATGCACAGCAGCTGCAGTTGGGCAAATATTTCGACATTTTTTTGGATTTTTTCCACATATTTTTCAGATATTTTCCAGATTTTTTTAGATATTTAGATATTTTTCACAAGGTTGTCCCAAACAACAATGGTTTTTCCACAATTTTCAACAATTTTCCACAAGTTTTCCACATTTTTCCACAGTTTTCCCCGTTTTTCCAGAGGATGTTGTTTCCGTTTTCGAGGCCGTCGTTTTGCGTTCCGTTTTGTTCATTTTTGTTCCATTTTAGTTCCATTTTGTTCCGTTTTCGCGTTAATGTTCGAGTTTGTTTGGCGAAGTTGCAACGATGATTAGTTTGCGTCAAAAAAGCCTCCTGTTGGTTATTAATTCGCCGCAGAGCTTGGGGCCCGCAGCTAAGGCTCGGCCCTGGCGGCCTCGAGGGCGCCCAAGTGGACCCATTTGGGCCCATTTGCGTGAGCGCCGGCAAGACATTAGGGCGCCTAATGAGCGTTGGCGCCTCTCGAGCTCGAGCTAAGGGCTAGCAGAGGTCTGGGCGGCGCTTTGCTGCTCGCCGCCGGCTGCCAGTCGGCCAGATTAGGAAGATAATTGCCATCAAGATTAGTCGCCACTTCAGCGCGAGTCTCTTGGGCGCGCTCGGCCGGCAAGCTCGAGTTATTTATGTGTGCAGCTTACAAGATCAGCGCCTCTGTCTATCGGGCTAGCTTGCCGCACGTCTCTTCCACTAGCTCGCCTGCCGCCTCGACGACTGGCGCCCGTGCTTCCCCTCCTGGCGCGGCCAAACAGACGGCCGGATTCTTGGGGGGAGGCCGGTGAATAATAATAAAAGCGCCAACTGGATCTGTCAGTGGCGGCGTGTAATTGTGAGGCGGCGCAATTGGGCGCACACTTTGGGGCCAATAGCAATAAAGCGTGGGGGCCAAAACAATTGCACACTCGCGCGCACTAAGGTCTGCAAGTGTGTGCAATCGGCGCTTGTTGTGCCCCAGTCTGCAGGTGCGCGTTGAACTGAGCGTTGAACTGAGCGTTGAACTGAAAGCTGAACTGAGCGCCGCTTCAGCTCGGCTCCAATCGGCGTGATTGTGTTTCTTGTCGGCCCGTGAGACTGTGTGTGGGCGCTTGCACTCGCGCGCTGCAGGAATTGCATTAGTCTCTGGCCGCGCACGAGCTCGAGCTGGGCCAGCTCAGTCCGCTCGCACTCCTCACAGACAATCTGAAGCTTCTCAAGCTCGCCGGAGATCCAAGTCCGGCCCACACGCACACCTCACCATTGCTTAGTAACAAGGACGGCCACTCGACGCGCGCACAGGAGCCCGCAACAAGCCCACCCACCCGTCTTGCCGCCCAGTTTCTCGCCCCCCAACTGGCCCCCCACTTCCGCCCGCAAATGAGCCCCCGCCGGACGATCCGGCCGGCCCACAGCCAAGCGTGGCCAGCCCTAAGCGTGGCCCAGTGCATATAGGCGCCCATTAGAGCGGCTCCCATTTGGCGGCCTCGCTTTTTCTCATTGTTTCTCGCCGGTGGGCCAGCCGAGGGCGCCCTCTTGGGCCTGGCGCCGAGCTCGCCGGCCGAGAAACTGCTCGCGCTTGGCCCTCGAAGGCACCAAGACGGCCCACAAATGGCCTCAAAAGGGGGGCCCCTTCGAGGCTGAGTCTGCGCGCCGGCCGGCCGATTAATCGAATATTCCCGCTGCCCAAGCTGGCAAGCGCCCTCTGCTCCTCTGCCTAGCTTTTCCGCGTCTACGGGCTCCCCCTCGACCAATTGCGAACACTGGGCTCCAGCTGGGACGAGTGTTTAATAGTTGGCCGAGTCTTTGTTGCCACCGGAAGCGGCCGAGCGAGCTGGCCGGCCTCTCTCTCTCGCTCTGCCTTTGTGCTCTGTGTGAGCACCGAGAGGCCGTCTGGGCGCCACTTTGGCCGATCGAGCGGCCCCTTCCGGTGCAATTTGTCCGCCCACTTCGAGAGTGGGGCCAGCCAAGGTGTCTGGGCGGCGCGGCGGGCAGGTGGTCGCACTTGAGGGGCTTGTTACTGCTCATTTGTTGATTGGCGACACTGGCCCACTGGCGCACACTGGCCAGTCTGCGTTGGCCAGTCTGCGTTGGCCAGTCTCCGTTGGCCAGTCCTCGAGGGCTCTCCAGGCCCTCGAGGCCGAGCTACAGAGTGTAGACTGCGTGTGTGCAGGGCCACCTGCTGGAGGGGCGCCCACGAGCTCGCCAACGAGCAAATGGGCGCCCGAGACGGAGGGCGGCGCCATATGGGCGCCTCTCGAGGGCCACTTTGGGCGCGCGGGCGCGCTAATTGGATTAGCGTGGCGCCCAGCTGGGCCAAGGGCGGCCAGATTGGAGGCGGCTCCAGTGATCCCCATCGAGCTTGAGACTAGCTTGGGACTAGCTTGGCGCAGTGGGGCTTTGGGCAGCCTCACGTGCCCGGCTGGACTGTGGCCGGCGAGACAGTGGCCGGCGTTCATGGGCCGAGAGTTCATCGTGGGCAGTCTGTTGACTTAAGACTTGGCGTCTAGTGCCAGGCTAGTTGGGCCACGTATCAGGCGGGCGATCTGGTGCGGCGCGCGTTCCCTCGGCCGTGCAGCTCGCGCACAAGAAGAGAAGCCGGAAGAGGAGCCGCCGCAAAAGTGGGCCAGCTCATTGTAAATCCAAATTGGCCGCCGCTGTTTGTTTGGCCAGCTCGGTGGCGGCGATGCGGCCGAGCGATAAGTCACGTCTTGGCGCCCGCAACACGAACGACAATCGGCAGTCTGTGGGAACTTGTGCAGCGGAAGGCGCCCAGCAGGAAGGGGCCCACTTTGCGGCCCGACGACTAGCTGACCCGCAAGAGCTGGGCCGACATTCCAGCAGGGGGCAACAAAAGATGAATCAGTAACAAAAAGGGTCCACTTTGTGGGCCAGCAGTGTGCAGCTGGGGGCCAAAATCGATCCATTTGGGCGCATGGGGCGCGCCCAAGGACGAGCCGGCGGCCGAGGAGCGAGCTTTGGCGCGGCTCTTTCGGCCGGCCCACAACTAGGCCGCCCAGCCAAGCACACACAACTGCACACAACTGCACACAACTACACGCGACCAACAACAACAACAACAACAGAGACGAGGACAAGCACTCTGGTGCTTGGGCGGGCCGCCAGTGGCAGTTGTCGGGCACTCGCGGGGGATGTTCATCATGATCATGGACTGCTTTTGGGCCGGCCAAACGAAACGAAACGAAACGAAACGAATCGAATCGAAACGAAACGAAACGAGAAGTGGGCGCCGAGATGAATCATTGGCGCCCCACTGGAACGCGGCCAGAGAGAGTCACAGGACGACAAGCTCGCCGCTGCTGCTGCTGCTGCAACTGCTGCTCGCCAAGCTCGCCAGTGGGAAGGCAGTTTCGCTCGAACGGCGAGCGAGCGAGCGAGCAGGCGAGATTGGGCCGCAAAGTGCGGCCTCTTGTTAGCGCGCCAGACAGTTGGGCTGCGGCGGGCGGCCAAATGCCTGGCCCGCTGGGAGCAAATGGAGAGTGGAGAGTCGGCCCAGTTAGACGAGGGGGGCCTATCAATTCGGCTCGGGGCCCCCTCTAACCAGTGGGCGCTCGGGGGCCCAGGGCGCAGATTAGAAAACGGCGCTGGAGACTGGTTGCGGGCGAGCAGTTCATGCGAACTGCCTGCAAGGTGTGTCGGCGGGCCGAGCTGGGCGGGCCGAGCTTGGCGGTGGACTGCTGCTGGGGCGCAAATAGAAATATCCGGCGCGCAGCAGTGGGCCGCCGCTGGGGGACAGTCTGCGCTGGAGACAGTCTGCACTGCAGACTCTGCACAGTGCACGCATCCTGTGCATACGCGCGAGCTGTGGGCCCGAGTGCACTCAGCGATGCTGCGCTGCGCCGCTGCAAATTCTCGCTTGGAGAGAGATAGATATATATGTATATGGGCACATCTCTCTCCAGTATATATATCTAATATGATATATATTTAGATGATGTATAAAGGCGCCCGGGCGGCTGTCTTGCGCGAGCTGGGGGCGAGCGGCGAGCATGGCGAAGCTCTCTCGAGCGGCATCATAATCGCGGGATTGGGCGCGCGCGCGCTGAGGGCCCCCTTTGAAGAGGGCGCCGGCATCTGTCACTCGAGCGCACTCACGAGAACACCAGCTGATCCCTAACAAGCGCCCCAAAGACTCGCGACCACCAGAGGCCAGCAGAGACCAGCAGAGACCAGCAGAGACTAGCAGAGACTGGCACAGACTAGCAGAGACCACCGCAGAGAGACTGCGGCGGCGGCTTTTTGCGGCCGGCCCAAAACTAATGAATTGGCCGCCGGAAGGGCCTGTTTAGGGCAGTGTGGGGGGCGCGCGGGGCTTGCTTGAGCTTTGGTCGCTTGGAGCGTCCCGAGCGAGCTGGAGCCGGCGAGTGGAAAAGTGCGTCCCCTCGAAAGAACAACAACAACAAGCTGCACTGGCCGCTGGAAAATGCTCCGGGCGCTCAGAGCCGCCGGCCGGCGAGCTAATGTGTAACGGAAGCGAGCCGGGCGGGCAGTTCATGCGAAGAGCGGGCGCACACACTCGCCCGGGTGAAACTGGGCCGTGTTTATCCAAGAAAGACACACACACACACACATACACCCAGACTCACTTTAGAGGCGGCTCGCTGGGCATTGAGCGAGTCGCACGAGCGAGGCAGCAGACGCGCAGACAGACGCGCGCCACTTGCTCGAGCGACGCAGAGCGGCCACTGGCGGCTGGCCATTGGGCAGCGAGGGGGCAGCAAAGGTGCGCCCGATCGGCAAACAAATTTGACAAACATTGCCAGGTGTATGCGCGCGAAACTCTAGCTTGGGTGCGCGAGGGCGACAGTGGCGCGCAAGGGCCGCTTGATTGATGCGCCCGGCCGCACCTGAGGGCAAGGCTGGGCCACTCGGAAATTGGCTGACTTATTGGCCGCTGGGCCCAAAGTGGTTTAGCTTTGCATGGGCGTGTTCGATCAATCATTGCGCCGAGCTCGCAGGTTGCGTCTGCCATTGGGACTGCAGCTGGCCAACTGGGCAACTGGGCAACAATGGCCGCTCGGACCAGTGCGGCTCTGCTCGTGGAGAGGGAAAAATTAAGAGCAAAGCGCTGACGCCACTGGCCAGTGGGCCGTGTCGCCCTTTGCGCGCCACCCACTCTGCGCTAAGCTCACTCGGCCGGCTTCTGGCTTCTGGCTGCCGGCTTCTGGCTGGCTTCTGGCGAGCTCGGCGCAAGCTTGCCGCCAGAGAGTGGCCCCCGCGAGCTTGGGGGAAACAAAGCGCGCCTCACGAACTGGGCGACAAAAGAACCGAACGCCAGTGAGCGGCCGACGTAAAGGCGACACACAGGCGCCATTGGGGCGCCATTGGGGCGACGTGGAGGCGACATGGAGGCGCCTCCAGCGAGCGAGCGGCGCACAGTCTGCGCGCCTAGAACACTCTCTGCAAGCTTCCCAAACACACGCTCTGCAAGCTCCCCAAACACACTCTCTGCGAGCTTCCCAAACACACTCTCTGCCAGCTTCCCAAACACTCTCACTTACCTCCTGCTCGTCCTCCTTGGCCACGGCGGCGCTCAGCTTGCTGGCGTTCGACTTGTTCTCGCCGCACACCCGCACCATGTCCCCGATGTCCAGCTCGCCCGTGGCCACCGACGCCGAACAGGTGCACAGGCCGGCGCCGGAAATGGGCCCGCGCGCCTGCCCCTCGGCGAGTTGGGCGCCGCCCAGCTGGCAGGCCACCGAGTGTCTCGCCGGGGTGAGAGGGGGCGCCGGTGGACAGGAGCTGGCTGCCTGCTGGGCGCAAGTGGAGGGGCCGGCGCTGGTTGGGTTTGCCCCAGAGGCGGCCAGAGCATAGGTGCGGCCCTGCTGGAAGGTTTCCTGGTCGACGACGAGCGGCGAGTCGACCAGGCGCTCGCAGTAGCTGCCCTCCAGGAAGATGACGCCCATTTTTCTGCTCAACAAACTGGAGTACTTGGAGCTGGCGGCCGGCGTGGCGCTGGCCGTGGTGGTGGCCGTGGCGCAGGGCTGATGAATCTGCTGCTGCTGCTGCTGCTGTTGTTGTTGTTGCTGGTGTTTGGGGTAATAGTTGGAGTTGGAGTTGGAGTTGGAGTTGGAGTTGCTGTTGTTGTTGATGCTTTGGGTGCTCGAGCAGTGGAGCAGCAAGTTGGCCGGGCTAATCGAATTATCTCGCTCCCATTTGGCTCCCATTTCGGCGCCTTCCGGTGAGCCAGCGAGACTATTCTGCTGCTGCTGCTGCTGTTGTTGTTGTTGTTGTTGTTGTTGTAGTTGCTGCTGCTGTTGTTGCTGATGTTGTTGTTGCTGTTGGAGCAGCAGTTTGGCCGAGCTGGCAGCTGTTGCCGCGGCCGCGCTTGCCGCCTCCAGAATGGCGTCCGCCGGCGTCCTGCAGGCGGCCGTGGTGGTCGAGCGGCCGATCGTTTGCTCGCTGTGGCCCAAAAACGAGTGACTCGAGACGCCGGAAATGGAGTTGCAGTTCTCCGCCCTGCTCAGCCGGCGGCCACTTGCACTCCACTGGCCGCCCATCGGCTGCCTCTTAGGTGCGATCCGCTGCCTGCTGCCATTGCTCCCAGCCTGCTCCTGGCCCTCCGCCAACCCGCCGGCCTGCCGCCCAACAGATTCCCCTTCCGCTGGGGCGCCGCCGCCACCGCTTGGCCCCTCCGCCGGGCCCACTTTCGCCCACTCTTGACCGCCGCTCGGACTGGCCGGCCGCTGGCTCGATTGGGGCTCCGGGTCGCTGGCCAGACGCTGCTGCCGGCCCACAGCCACGGCCGGACCCACACCCGAGCCGCCCGGCCCCTTGGGTGCGGCGGGCGTCCAGTTGCCGGTTGTCAAGTCGTCATCGTTTGGCGTGCCGAAGGCGTGCGAGCCCCGCCGGCCCCTCTTCGAGCGGCCAGTCTCGTACCTCGAGACGAAGAGAGTGGGCGATTCTCTGGAGGCCTTGGTGTTGCAGCCACCATTGCTGTTGCTGTTTGTGTTGTCCTTTGTGCTGGTTGTCGGCTTCTCTTGCTGCTTCGTCGAGCGTCTTATGAGCGAACCTAGCTTGCTGGCGGCCTTAAGGGGGCTCGCTTGCTGCTGCTGCTGCTGCTGTAACTGCTGCTGTTGCTGCTGGTTGGCCAGCGAGCTGCTGGAGCCGCCGCTAATGGAGGCGGCCGAGGCCAGAAGAGCACTTTGTTGCTGCAGTTGCAGTTGAGTTTGCCGCTCAACTAGGTGCGCCTGTTGGCCAACGTCGAAATAAAACAATAGATTCTCAAACAAAAGGAACCATTTCAGGCGCCACTTGGAATTTGTTGAGCTCCTCTTGTAGAGGAAACCGCGCAAAGAGTTGTCGCTCAATCCCTTTTCAATAAGAGCCAACAACTGCTGCTCGTTGAAATTGATATTAGCTCGATTTGTTGGACGAAATTTAAGCATTTTGCCTCTAGTTCTTTCGCTCTCTCTCTCTCCCTTTGCTCTGA
>Ga0268247_10000234_pt1 | contig 19705 bp, 30 predicted proteins | sample AgamicOrMae_FD_200245 | JGI IMG/M metagenome (GOLD analysis project Ga0268247, IMG submission 200245) | Agave microbial communities from Guanajuato, Mexico - Or.Ma.e (v2) (version 2) | ecosystem: Host-associated > Plants > Phyllosphere > Phylloplane/Leaf | place: Guanajuato, Mexico | collected...
GGTGCTTACCGGATGCCGCAAATCCCAGCACCTTGTGCGCGTCAATCGCGGCCTCAATCCACGACAGTTTGATCACCGCCGCATCATCATCCATACGCGGCACACCGAGATACACATGTTCAAAGGCGTCTTCATCACGCGCCTTGGCTGCCGCGATAACCTTTTTAATCGTTTCGCTGAGAAACGGGTTTTCGTCGAAATTGATTTTTCGTACCAGAGTATCTTCCGGTGGATTAACCACGAAATGACGCCAGACAAAATCAGTTACCAGCCCAGGATTAAAAATAAACCAGCATTCTGAACCCTCTTTACGAATGGTCGGCTCTAACACCTCCCATTGTGCAGGCGTCATCGCGTGGGCCTCTTCGTTCCAGAGCACGTCTACCGATTCGAGGGACTTTATTTCACTGATATGACGCCATAAGCCATAGAAAATAAACTCACTGCCCGTAAAGCGGTTGACGATTTTATTTTCCAGAACGCGAAAGCGATGGCGTAAGCCAAAACGCTCTATCTGAATTTTCAGCAGGGCATACACAGATTCTTCAATTTTGTTCTGTATCTGGCGTGTGCAGAGAAAACGTAGCCGATAGTTGTCAGCAAGAAATATCGCGAAGCCTGCCGCATCCCAGGATTTAGAAGATGTGCGGCCCCCGTAAAGAACCTTATTCCTCGCTCTCGTCGTCCAGAACGGTCTTAGTACCGGATTGAGACTCGGCTTTTCCAAGGTCGGCATAAAAATCTCCCATCCCTTTCGGGGTATTGTCGTCCTGGTTGTTCAAATCAAGTTTTGTGATCAACTGAATAAGCATTTGCCGCGCCGCTTTTTTATCTTCGGTGATCACTTCTATGCCGTTTTTGGTTTGCTTCACACCAAGCAGGAATTGACGGTCTGGCCCATCAAGATCGCGGGTATCAGAAATGAAAATATCGCCGCTTCCTTCGCCGTAGCACCCTGGACAATCAGGGTTAGGGTCAGCATTCTCTATGAAACCCAGCCCGCCATACTCTGGTTCGGCCTTTCCATCCTTCATGTTTTTTTCAGCAGCACGGTCAAACTCCTGAATATCCCGCCACTGGTAAAGGTGGTTCTCGCCCCAGCAGTAACGACAGTTAAGACGGCGATATTGCGTCAGTGCGTTAGGGTCGGCTTTGGTGATCGCCACTAACTGATCGACAATTTCATCCAGGTCAGCGGTGTAGCGTTTTCTTATCCGATTTTTTATTTCGCGGATAGCGCGGGCAATATTGGGTTTTCTATACAGACGACTCGCTTCAACGTAAGCCGTTTTTTTGTTGTCGCTGTAACCGGCAAATCGGTATCCCCCTATCCTGCTGTTGGTCTTGACACAACCCCAGGCAAAGAGTGCCTCTTTCTCGGTTAATCCGAACTCATCAGGATCAAGCGCCAGATCGAGATCGTCATGGTGCATTATTCCAGCGGTTGAAACTTGCTCACCTTTAGATGTCCGGTCATCCGTATGACGTGGCAGTTTTGGGGCTGAATTTTTTGGGGCATAACTTTTTTTTGCCCCGGTTTTTTGCCCCGCTTTTGCCCCTGCCCCTTTTGCCCTTATCCAGCCCTTTTTACCGGCCATATAGCGCAGGGCTTTTATCGTGATTCCGTACTTATCCGCCACAGCCTGGAGGGAAAGCACACCAGCACAGAAATCACGCTCGATTGCTTTCTCATCCGGCTTGCTCATCAATCACTGTCCTGTTGTTTCTCCCGCCTCAGCAATTCGCTGTAAGCCTGTATGTCACCATTTCTGGCCCGCTTGTATAACGCGCCGCGTAATTCTGCCTCTCCCTTTGCCCGCCCCTTCCTGATCGCCTCTCTGAACAAGGATATTTTCCCTCTGTCCTGTTTCAGTTCATCCAGAGAAATATCCAGCACATCAGCAATCTGCTGTTCGTTCAGGCGGCGTGCGGCCAACGCCTCAATTTTCACTATTGGTAAAGTCTGCATATTTCCCCCGCATCCCCTCGAACGGGGGCGGTGACTCCGCTATCGTCCAGTGCACGGAGGGAAACACCATGCAAAAGAAAATCGACGTTCTCAGGGAACTGGCCAGTAAAAACGAGTGGGAAGCAGCTATCAAACTTGCCGGAAGCTTTCCCCGCCTGGGTAATGAAGCGCGAACCATCACACGGGCAAAAGAAGCCGTGCTACGTCCAGAGTTTCAAATACAGATGGGAAGAGATCCGGCATCATTGATTGCTGCTGGTGTTGACGCTTTAAAAGCGAAATATCGTCTTTAATCTGGCTGGTCGGGGAAAATATCAGTGACATCGACTTCACCACAGGCTTCTACCGCTTTACGGGGATCGCCTTTTACAAACACCAGGACATTTTGGTGGGTCTTGCCAAGCTTTCGGCTGGCAGAAAACATCTTACCGGCCCGAACAGGAAGACTACCCGCCTGGGTTACAAGGATCGCCTCGTTGTAATAGGCCGCACCCGCATCACAAAAAGCCGATACCGTATCACTGACGAAATTGCGGTAGATGCCTTTCGCATCGCGTACTTCCCCCACCACAAAACATGCGAACCGGTCATTTTTGAGCAGGGATAGCGCATTTTTGATGATTTGCCGGTAGGCGCTGACAAACTCAGGGTAATCCAGCGTTGAAATATCAGCGGGGTCGTCAGAATAAACCTCAAGATCAGCATACGGCGGGCAACTAAACAGAAAGTCGGCCTGCGCCCCTTTGAAATGCTGGTGTATGTCTCGACTGTCACCGCAATGCCAGTGCGGAGCAATACCGCCATCGGTATCAATCTGATCCCACTGCTGACGATTCGCGTCAACCTGTTCACTTCTCAAGTCGCAGCCCAGATATTGACGCCCAAGTTTGGCAGCGACAACACCCCGCACAGAACCACCAGCAAACGGATCGATCACCACCCCGCTATCAGGAGAAAACCAGCGATAAGCCAGTTCACAAATTACCGGGTCGAAAATACTCGTTGTTGGCAACGTTTGCAGATCAGGGTGAGCCTGGAAAAACTCATCCCAGCTTACCGTTCTGCCAATCTTTGCCTCATACGTATTTTTCTTATCGTAAACCGCACCGCTTTGTGAAGATTTATTGAACAGTAATTCGCTATCACGCCCCGATTCTGACTGTATGCCAAGGGAGATCCAGCTTCGCTTACGCTCCTGCCACCAGCCCTCGCGGGCATTAAGCACCGAAAACGGTGGCACTAGAAATTTTTCGGTCAGGTTTCCCGCTTTTGACTCGCCAGGTAACAGATTGTCATCAACATTGAAAAGTTCGTCGATCTCAGACTGACTGAACCCCGTGAGATCAATGTCAAAGCCGCTGTCCAGCAAATCGCTTAACTCCTGCTTTAATAATTCATCGTCCCAACCGGCATTTAACGGTAATTTGTTATCTGCCAGGCGATAGGCTTTTTTCTGCTGTTCACTTAGCCCGGACAGGGTTATCGTTGGCACTTCATCAACAAAAAGCTGCTCGGCGGCCAGCAATCTGCCATGACCGGCGATCACTTCTTCGTTCTCATCAATCAGCACCGGATTCGTCCAGCCGTACTCATTGATACTGGCGACAATCTGGCTCACCTGTTCATCGGAGTGCGTCCGGGCATTTCTGGCATAGGCAATCAGTGAGTTGAGCGATTTATAAACAATCGCAAGGGTTGATTGATTTTTTGCTTTGGTCATGTGGGTTGATCCAATACTATGACCCGGCTTGTACAAGCAAGTGGGCCTTGGTTCGTACTCATCATGACGATCTGTGGGTATGAATGACTGCCGGTAGCTACAACTACCGGTGGTCGCCCACCTTCCTTTAGAATTTTATGCTGACCTCTGGAATACCCCATCGGGAAAACCGTCAACTATCATCTACGAATACAGATCATTTATGCTGGTTTTCTTTATGGCCAACGCGAAAATTCAGAATAAAATAAAAACCACCAGCAGATAACGGTCAGGGTGACCAGGCAGGATCCGTGGTGATTTTTCTTGTGCATTATCGATGGCCCTCGCAAAGGCCACCTGTAATGCCTGTTAATGGCACTGTGTTCTTACATACTCCTGTAAAAATCGCAATTTTTTCTGGTCGCTTATCATTCCTGACCGGATATCGAAAACAGTTGATCCAGTTTCTCTACTGACTTCGATGGTGCTTCCATTGCCCATGCCGGAACTGGCGGTGGTTTCGGACAGCTTACAGGTGCCTTTGATGCGCAACTGGCGACGACCAGCGGCAACATCGTCACGGAGACGATCATTTTCAAGTCTGGCATTGGTCAATTCCCTGGTGTATTTGGCATCAAGATCTGCAACTTCGCGTTGTTGACGTTGCATGTTATTGATCGTGTCCAGCCTGGTCTCTGCCAGTTGTGCAAACTCACGCTGCTTGTTTAGCGCCTGGTAGTAATTATTGCGGTAGTGAGACACCATCGCCCCCAAAACAATAATTCCGGCTACCGTCAGTCCTGTCGCAATATTTTTCCATCTGGACGCGATACTCATTTCAGACCATCCATGCAAAGAGCTTTCGATTCAGCGCGGCGAGTAACCAGTCCGTTTAATTTGGTTCCATTGGCATAAACCCAGCGCGGTAGCTCACTACACGCTGCAACCAACTTCCCCTGCCGGAATAAACGGAACATAGTGGATTTCTGCATCGTCGGACAACCAGCGTTAAAGGTGATTTCGACCGCAGAAGAAAAGGTGTTGTCTGGTAAGTTGGCACCGTTGGCATAACGATTTACGCACTGCTCGGCATCAAGAATATTTTTCTCCCAATCGGCAGCGATTTGTTCATCCGTTTTGCGATTGCCGAGCTTTACACCATGCGTATTGCCAATACCATCGGTCAGAATACCGGCTGGACAGTTATATGGATCTCGCCGACAACCCTCTGCATTGCCGATAAGCTCCAGTCCCCGCTGATTGGTGCGCACATGACCATTATCCAGTACCAGGCCAATGATTACCGCCACTGAACAAATGCCACCAGCAATACCCGTTTTTATTTTTGCTGACATAACATCCTCATTCGTTCATAGCGCGGTAAGCGGCTTTCGCCCGCTCTTTGTCATAGCCAACCGCCGTTAACTTATTGACCAGTTTGCGTTTGTAATACCAGTTGACGCCAAAGGTGCCTATTGCAACGATAATCCCCACCAGCACAGCCCAATCCTGTAACGTCAATGCGCCAGCAGCGGTCAGGATTGATGCAACCCAATACGAAAGCTGGGAGCTGTATTTATCCATTCTGATCATCTCCACCTCCCGCATGGGTGGCTCCGTTAAAATAAAAAAAGGCCTCGCCGCAGCGAAGCCTCTGTGTAGTAGCTCGATCCAAAAATAATAAAGCCCCGGAAAACACCGAGGCTCAGATAGCAAAAACTCGCCTGAAATTTGGCGGGTTCTGGAATGTATGCAGTGTTGAGAGTATTAATCTCCCACTATGAGTGTCAATTTAGGGCAAATTGTCTCACTTTGCAATGATTTCTTTATTCAATTCAGACATCCCGGTGATGTGCTGATACTCCGATTCTGCGATTGATTCCTGCGAATAGCACCACGCCAGTAACGCTTCGTAGAAGCGCGACCAGACTCTGTACCAGGTTGCTCTGGATACGCCGGGGATCAGCGCTACGATAGCGTGGTGCGCCCGTGTTTGGGATATTGGCCTTAATCCGGTACCGTGACATTTCTTACAGGGAATAATAACCAATTTGCCTGTACGATCAGTTTCTTTCCGGTCACAAACTTCACCACTGCCACCACAGCGACACTTGGCACCAGGAGTGTCGGCTGTTCGACAGTACTCTTCCAGCGCCAGCATAGCTAATGTTCGAATCGCAATACCTCCACGCCTACCGGGAATTTTTCCAACATATTTCCGCGCCTGAGTCCGGGCATATTTGGTCAGTTCGATCAGTGCGGTGCGACCGGCATCAGCATCTTTCGTATATTTTGCGTACAGCAGGCATACTCCTCCCCGGTGCCTTGCCTGAGTCATACCAAGCGCAGTCATCACATCAACTTTGGTTAAATGGCTGTTGCCGGTTGATCGGGCCTGATATGCCACAATTTGGGCTGATTTGGGATCCGCGATTGTCAGTGCGTATTTAAGCCTCATAGTTTTCCCTCAGCGATGAGAATATATTGCGTACGCATCACGCCCTCGGCATGAAACAGACGAGCAGTTTCGTTATCGATATAGTGTGTGCGGCGATCACATTCGTCATGGCACGCGCTACAGCCCCATGCTGCCTGCACATCTGGTGGCTTTATGCCGGTACCGCACGTACCCGCAAGTCTGAAATGGGTTAGCACTACGGTTTCCGGGTTGCCGTTACAAACCCCAGGGATCCGAATCTGGCATTCACGCCCACGGGCTTCCTTCCGAAAATTCACAGATCGAGACATTGCTGACCTCCCCCCTGGATAATTCGCTGGCGTTTCTGGTACTCAGTCGGGGCACTCAGCCAATGAGCGGCACGGATCGTGCCTGCCTGCTCTGGCGTGTGAATAATGCGGCGGTTGGTACGCGGTAACACGGCACATGCAGGACAATAATCAGTCGTGTCGTGGATGCAACCGCGTTTATGGCCACGTATACAGATGTGGTAATACCCGGCGTTTGTGGCACACCCAGAACACATAGGAGCATCGCAGGTATAGGGTTCAAAGGGGAAGATCAACCCCGGTTCTGATTTATGCGGGGGATAACCGAGGTGTCCGTCGCAAAGTAACGTGGACGGTGCGCCGCAGAACATGCATGGTTCGTTTTTCATACTGCCACCCCACGCAGTTCTTTCTGTTCGAGAAAAACCTTTCCACGCTGTATTAACTCATCACGATCAATATATTTTGTGATTCCTGCAACACACCGCGCTGGGTGCCACACAAGCAGCATCGACCCCTTGTTATTGCCATTGACCACCTGACAGGTATCAGCGCGGACAAAAGAAATTCTGCCCCCGGTAATAAACCGGATCTCACTTACATCAGTTAATGCTATGCGGAACCAACCTACTGAGGTATCAGCCGGAACCAGCATCACTACGCCAATGGCACTTTTAACGGCTTCCTGAGCCTTTTGTACCCACGGTGTAATGTCGCTATAAGGTGGGTTACACCAGATATATCCTGCCGGGAATAGCTCACCCCATTCCAGTGAAAGCGCATCATCCTCACTGGTCAGATAACGGTTATGAAGATAATTATCATCACTGGCTGCAACATCTCCGACAAAGTTGAATTCTCCGTCAATGGCAGCAAATAATTCAGCCGGAGTCCGCCACAAATCCTTAATATCAACCGGAGTGTTACTTCCACCAAAATCAGCCATAGCCCACCTCACGTATAACTCAGCAACTGACTGGCGGCATTCTCCGCCGCAGCCGGGGTGCTGAATGTTTTGTTGAGGATAAAGTGCCAAAGGGTATTCAGCGTGGCCTTGTAGAGTTCAGCGAATTCCGTATCGTCCATGTTCGCAAACGAGATCGACTTGGGTTCCTTGATGATTGAGCCATCAGGCATTTGCAAAAGTTGGAAGTAACCCGACTGGATGGTCGTCCAGCGTCGAAAGGCATCAAAGGATTTAAGCAGGGTCACGCGATCAGCCCGCTGCTCCATAACTGATTTTAGATAATCAGTTTCGCACTCAAGAATGATGCTATCGTGTGCGACCAGATTGATCAGGTATCTCGAATAACCACGGATCAGGCTTTTCTCGTCGGGGGAAATAGTGCCGCCAGTTGGTGTCCAGTATTCGAAGCCAAGATTGAGAAGTGAGAAATAAAGACGGTGAAATTTGGGGTTGCGTACTTTTTTGAAATCAGCATGTAACACTGCGCCGATCTTGATTTTATGATGCAAAAAATCACCGGTATCGGGCGATGCCGGTATCAGTGTTGTGTTGCTCGATTTGATAAATGCTAACTGTGCCATCTTCGCCTCTCGGGTTGATGGCACAACAGTACTGATTCAGGGTTGCCAGTTGTTCAGGCTGGCGAACATAGTATAGCGCTATTACGGGCGGTGCTCTACTCTTCTGCTGGTGGATCTACAGGAAAACATGCTGCTTTAGCCAGTTCAAAAAACTCATCAACCGTTGCCACATACTGATCGGGACGTTTCACCACAGCAGCGGTTACCACCCCGTTATCGGTGTAAACCAACGTACAACCTTTTGCTGGTAACTTTATCGGCAACTCATACAAATATTTATCCATAACAGCAACCTCTTGCGGTTGAATCTCCCCTCGCGGGGGCCGATCCTTGTTTTGGCTTCCATGCCTACGCGCTACCTCATTGTTAACGAGATAACCCTCTGCCGCAAAAAGGTTTAAGTCAGCGACCACCTATTTCTTTTTGAATTTGTAGGCCAATCCACCGCATTACTGGTACAGCCATGCTGTTACCAATCGCCTTATAGCGAGGCCCGTCAGGACAATCGTTCATTTTTTTACCACGCCAGGGAATTAACGTGTGGTTATCTGGAAACCCCTGTAGGCGCTCACATTCGACAGGAGTGAGTCGACGAACCTGCATATTATACGCAACACCGTGTGTATGTGCCGCCTGTAGTGTGAATCCGGGATCACCTGCATTCCCTAAACCTAATCCTTCACGTCGAGTATTGCTTGTATCCGTACCCCTAAGCGCCATCTTAGTATTTATTGGATAACATATTGCAGTAGGCTGACCACTATTAGCGTGGCTTTTATCATGATGCCCTGCGCGAAGCGTTGGCGACAGATTCTCAGTCGCATCCGCACCATTATCTTTATAGCTAAAAGCGATTGCAGTGGGGTTTCGTGACATTATTGCTGGCGAGAGATTTTTGGTGGATGCTGCCTGAGTACTGCTCATGCGCTCAGGAAAAGCCAGCACATTCATCCCACGATCTGCACAAGGTGATGAATCATGACGCGCAATCAACGTTCCAGCAATACCAGCCCCGTATTGTGTCGTAACAGCCAGATCAGTTGCATCTTTGTAGTCACGCGCTTTACACGTTGAGGCTGTTTCATCATCAGCGTATTCGCCAAAAGCCGCCATACGATAACCTTTAACAATTCCGGCACCGCGTTGGCTGAACAATTCCTGATTGCTCAGACCAATACCACCAATATTGTTTGATTGATTCAACGTTGGGTGAGGATTATTAACATTATCCCAGTGACTGCCATTCATCGGATGTGCTAACAGGTGTCCTGCGATGCCCTGGTTGTCATCTGCACCACTTGTTCCAACGCCGCTTGCAGTAAGGGCGGCAACTGACGCCTGCGCTTCTCTGCACGGCGGAGTATCCCGGCGCAGGCCGTTGAACTCAAAAAATACTTTGGCGGGATCGAAGTCGTTTCTAGCACTTGCGACAACGAACACACGTCTGCGTCGTTGGGCCACTCCGAAATATTGGGCGTCCAGCAATCGCCAAGCGATTGTTCGCGAAGATCCAGACACAGCACCTCCGTTTGACCATTTTTTCCCTGCCGGCTGTAGTGGCTCATCTTCTCCGGCCAATCCAGCAAGAAAGCAACCGAAAGCGTTGTCTTTACTGCTGAGTACTCCGGGTACATTTTCCCAGACGATGATAGCTGGTGGCTTACCATTTTCCCGGCGTTTGTTGTCGATCGCATTTGCTAATTCCACGTATGAAAGGGTCAACTGACCGCGAGTATCCAGTAGGCCATTGCGTAGCCCGGCGATAGAAAATGCCTGACAGGGGGTTCCTCCAACCAGCACATCTGGCGCTTCCACACTACCGGACAATATATGCCCGGCCAGCTTGGTCATGTCCCCAAGATTCAGAATATCAGGCCAATGGTGAGCTAAAACAGCAGAGGGGAATTTTTCAATTTCGCTGAACCAGAGCGGTGACCATCCCAGCGTTTCCCATGCAATGCTGGCGGCTTCTATCCCGCTGCATACAGAGCCATACTTAATTTCTCTCTGATTTCCCTGAGTATTTCCATTCATTAGAAGCCCCTTTCAGCCGTCAAAATCACTACTGAAACGCTGGTATTGGCGAACTCATTGGTGATGATTTCCGACCACTGAATACTCCATCCTGGCAACAGATCCTTACCTTTCATGCTCGGAGGCAAAATCGCCACCAGCCGACTACCGGTTTTGGTGAGGGATGCTGCCGCGTTCAGATGCGCCAATGCCCGTCCTTCGCTGAACGGAGGGTTCATCACTATCCGATCAAAACAACCACCCTGCTCCGACCATTTAAGAAAATCAGCGTTAAATACCCGGTGCCCTTTGCTTTCCAGCACCTTGCAATTCAGGGGTGATATTTCTACGCATGTTGTTTTCCCCTCGGTAAGGAGATCAGCAATAGCACCATGTCCGGCGCTCGGTTCCAGGCAAGAGTGGTGAGCTTCTATCCCTGCTAAATCTATGCAACGCTGCGCCAGATGATCGGGTGTTGGGTAAAACTGGTGTGATTTATGCTCAGGAATACAACCAGAAGCGACAATCTCGGAAATAACATCATCGGGGTCGTAGTCGAATTCGAACCAAATGTGCCCGTTCTTCGACATTTTGACACCGCCTATAAATGCCAGAACCTTTTCAACTTCGCTCTGAACGGCATTATCACGGTGGGAATAATCTAGACATCTGCTGTGCGGGTTATCGGTGACACCTTCACGCCGTTGGCCAGAGCTATCCATCCATGCAATACGCTCTTTTTTCATTCCTACGAGTACGTTGATAACGGCGAACGGTAACGGGCGTTCCATCATCGTGAACTCTTTTAATCGCTTTTTCGGTTTCTGGCGAAATTCAGCGGGGATCGCAGCCGGGTACAAGCTGGCAAGCACACAATTAAGACGCCAAGCCATATCAGGATGCACTTCAAGATGAGCAGTGCCTTTGAGGTAACAACGAATACGCAAAGCGCCGCCGTCAATCGTTAGCCATTGCCCTGTTTTCCTGTAAGCGGCTTTAATTATCGGGTCAGTGCTTGAATAGCCCGGTTGGTCACGTCCCATAAATTTAGCTATGACCGTACGCAGATCGTTCAGATACCCTACGTTACTGTGCGTCAGGCCAAAATTACCTATGACGTAGAGGATCATTCTCTTACTAAAACCCTCCGGGCGGTTGGTTACGTGCTCCCCGGATAAGGCTCTGAAAATACCGTCAACGCGCTCACTAAAGAATTTCTGTCGGGAATTAAGCAGTGACATGATTGTCGGTCGAACGGTTTCTTCTTCAAATTCCGGCGTTTTCATTTCACGTATCTGATCGTTCCACTCATCCCGTCGCTTTTGCGGCATATATTCGTAAACATCAGTAAGAGATAATGCCTGCTGCCAGTAAGAAGCGTTTAAATTAGCAATAGCCCCTTCGAGTTTAAATATATCTGCTACGGGTCTGATATAACGTTCATTGCTACCCTGATTACCGCGCAAGAAATAAGGGAGCACTTCTGAACCGTCTGAGCCGTTAAGCACACCAGCAAGACTTTCTATTTTTACCCTGGTAGATTTATATCGGCCAATCAAATTATCAACCAGATCGGAAGGTGCAGGGGCAAAAAAATCATCACCTAAAATTAAATTACTCATACTTACCTCACGCCTTAGATTCTGCGGCGAGGCAACGCATAATTTCAGCCTCGGTCGGGAGTGGTTGGGTCGAAACCTGCCGGAAAATCTCGCGGCGCACACTGGTTCCTCGTTTGAGTAAGTGCTCAACCCTGTAAACCGGCATTTTCAACATGTGAGCAATTTGGACTGCTGACCGGCCAGAATAGTGAAGCTGGTAAACACCAGTAATAACCTTGCGACCGTAGACATTGCGGTTGCCTATCTTCACAACAGCACCCGTTTCTGCTCTCGGGCTGCAAACCACAGGCGGTTTAACTGGTGGTTGATAACAGGCCCCTGACCGCGCCCGCGCAGCCGCATTCCAGTTATCGATAAACGTTGCACAATAGTCGCAGCCATCATCGCTAACGTAACGACGCTCTTTGATTAATGTATTAATTTCTAAAGACATTGGTCATACCTCGATTACAACAGTGAATTTTTATAGTCCGTTGCTACCTTCTGCACTTGACGGCATTGATCTACGTCAAACATACCGATGTGGCACTTTGCTCCTGGGATGCCAAGTTGTTCAGCCAACCACGAATAAGCATCCCCGCGCCTCATGCCAAACTCTTTCCACAGCGGATCAAACGCTGCATGTGCAATTCGTTTTGCTGCTCGCAGTTCCGCGTTAGCAAGGCGTCCCAGGGGAAGCGCATCACTATCCCGGTGACAGCCAACATGCGCACGGCACGGCTCGCACTCCCAAAAAAACTTGTCAGCCAGGTCTCTACGCTGTGGATATATCTTCCGACCTGTTACCAGCCGGGCATATTCACCGCAGTAATCACAAAAGACCTCACGATTAATATTCATCGTGTTTGATTTAACGTTTAAAGACATTGGTCATTCCTCGCATTTCTTTTGCTGTTGCTCATACTCAGTAAGTTCACGAGCATATTGCTCGTCAAACTCACGCAGCCGCCGTCCACGATCAGCCTGTATCCGTTTCTTGCGCTCCTGTTCACGTTGGCGTCGATCTGCCGCCAAAGCGTTAGCCATTTGGTGGATTTTATCGGCTATACGCTGTTTTCCTTCCGGGTTGGACTTTCTTTCCGGAGGCGGTAAAAACTTTTCTGCAATCGGGGCTGGAAGCTGACCGATAGCGACAGCCTTTGATACAGCAGAGATCCGCTGATCTGCGTCCCATCCCTGAGAAATATGCCACTCTGGTGTCCGCTCTTCCGCCTTAGCAGTGGCAACCAAACGCTCGTAGGATTGGATGAACGCCATCCGTGCACCAACCCGATCTCCTAACTCAAGGACAGGCTGTGCAACACTCCAGGCTTGCGACATCTCTTTCGTCCATACAACGGTATTAGATTCTGTTGCCGCAGGCAGGGATTGTGCCCATGCTTCGTTTGCCCCTGGGTGCTGGCTACCATCGTCAATGCGAGTAATAATCGCATTCAGCGTTAAGCTACCCGTTTGCTCTGCTCGTACCCTGGCTAACGCCCGGCAAATAACGCTGTAGCTGTATCGGGATAAATCACCCACCATCAAAACAGCCGTTGTGGGTTTTATTTCTCGTCCCATAGTTTCTGCGGTGGCGCATATTTGGCGGATCAGATCGTCCTGCTCATTTTCGGTTAGCATCCTGCGCCTCCCGCTCCCGCTTTGCCCGTAACATAGCGATCCCCTCATCCGCAGCACTGTAATTCGCCTGCGTTTGGTCAATCTGCCGTGCACGGGTTGCCGTCATGGTGTTACCTGTGGCCCACTGCGTGTACAGGCTTTCAGCATCAGCCAGCAAACTACCCACCGGATGCAACTTCCGAACAAGAAATGCATCGTTAAGCGTCAGATAAAATCGCGCTATGTCAGGGGCGCAATCCATCCCAACCCGCTGAACGAACTGTTTCACCTGAGCATTGATTTTTTGGTTACGCACAGGGGCTACGCCATAGCGGGAGTAATACGCCTCGCAGTAAGCTCGCCATGCGTTTTTACAGGCTGTTTGAAGTGAGGTTTCATCCCCAATTTTTTCTTTGGGCGAAACGGGCAAAGCCGGTTCGCGGAGATCTTGTATATCTGTAGTAGTATCTGTGTAATATATGTTAGTAATCTCTGTAAGAACGGTTGAATCTGCCCCCTTCGATTGGGGCATTTTGCCCTCTTCTAGAACGGTTGAATCTGCCCCCTTCGATTGGGGCATTTTGCCCTCTTCGATTAGGCATGAACTGCCATAATTAATTGCGTAGAATTTAGTGTGGTTACATTGCGCTTTTTGTAACTTTTCACCAAAGACACAGCCCTGTTTTTCCAGTGAACGAAATGTGCGTTTTATGGTATCAACCGACCAAAATGGGAATTGCTTTTGCCACTCCTCATACGTGTTATATACCCATTCACGACCATCCTGTTTGTGACCAGATTCTGTCTCAGTCAACCAGTATTTTATCTGTTGTAAAACAATAGCTTCATTCAACCCAATACGGATCGCCAGCTCAGGATTAATAATTAACGGACGAAAGTTATAAAGCAAACCCATAGCTATTTCCGCCCTTTTTTCATAGCCGGTTTACCGCGTACCCGGCGTAATGATTTAAGGTACGTTTTGGCATAAACTAGGCTACTTGCGACAGTAGCGTTTGGCGTATCGATGTAATGATCCGCACCGCGTATTGCCAATGAACGGGCAAGTCCGGCTTCAATGCCACTGCGAATAAATTCATCAGTGATTTGATGCTCGATTTGTTCTTTCGTAAATTTTGCCATTGGTCATACCTCGTTATCCCTGGAAACACATACCGCTATGGGGTCTGTTTCTCAGCACATGCAATGCTGCAATTGCGTCGCTTATTTCTTTGTCAACATCCGGTAGCTCCAGTAATGCCGCGCTAATGGCCTCAGCGCATTCTTTTTGCGCCTGGGCTACCTGATATTGGATAGTCCCGTACCTACGCAATTCCAGCGCTTTAAGGATCGCTGGCTTCAACTTCTCAATCTTCACCCTCGCTTTCCGGCTGTCGCCGTCAAGCCAACGAAATATGTTCTGCATGTTGTTGTGTGTTGCACCAGGGGCTTCTACCGGATACAGAGGTAAATCCCCACCGCCGAGATCGAAATAAAGCTGGGTAATCTCAGCCGCTACTGTTTCCCGTTTTGTTGCACTGGCCCAACGGCGAACATAAGTGCGAATAGCTTCATAATTGATTTCCATAAGTCAGTTTTCATGCTCCTAGTGGTGTACTCTGATGATCTGGTGGTAGGCCATCAGTTGGATTTGGGTAAAGTTCAGGGTCGATTTGGTGCGGCGTAACATCCCACGCTAAGGCTTCGCAGAAAGGAATCACCTTGTAAGGCGGAACTCCATTCTTAAACCACAGACTGACGGCTTGTGGCCTGACACCGATCTTCTTCGCTATCGTTGTTTGATTAGCTAACCCAGTAATTCTTTTTTTTGCTATGTCTTGCATGTAAACCTCCAATTGCTAACGACTAGTAAAATACAAGAGCAACAAGAAAATATCAACAGAATTTTGCAATGCTATAGGCAAGCAATGCTTGTAGAATACACTTATGAAAGAAAACTCAATTCACACAATCTCAGCCAAGAGGATCTCTCAAGTCCTATATGAAAAGGGATGGAACAGATCTGAGCTTGCCAGAAAGGTAGGTTTATCTGTGCAAGCCGTTCAGCAATGGGCGGCAGGGGCCACCAAGCCAAGCGGGAAGAATCTAACAAAACTGGCAGAGGCAACTGGTAAACCTGAACATTGGTTTTTTATGGAGGCAGCAGAAGAAGACCAAGAATCAGTAGGCAAGCCTGTTTCAACGAATGAAATCAACAACCTAACTCAGCAACATAGAAGACTTATAGAGCTATTCGACCAAATGCCAGAATCAGAGAAAGAGCACATGATTCGCTTGTTCGAGGAAAAAGTTAAAGAATATGACCGGTTGCTCAACGAGCTTATTGCCCTGAAAAACAAAAAAATATAGTACACATACCATCCATCCAACCGGCTTTTGCCGGTTTTTTTGTCCCTTTCGCAGCTATAAACAAGTGAATGTTTAAATATTCACTTGCTCATATCCAAATTCACTTGTATTATTCAACACGTCAACGGCAAGCAGCCAACGCGATAAGGCAAGGAAAGCCCACGAAGTAGCTACCGGCGAGCGTATGAAACACCGGGTGAATCGCGAGAAACACGGCACAGCAGGCTGATATGGGTAAAAGTTCTGACACCCCGGAAAGACGGGCGAGGTATGACCAATGTTAAAAATGTGCGGAGGATTTATGAGCAATGAAGAACTGAAACACGTTATCGCACTTCTTCTGGAAGACGCAAAGCGCCTACAAAAAATTGAACCAAATGCAGGCACCGAAGCCCGCATCTGGATTGCCAAAGAGGATCTTAGTTCAGAAAATGTACTTCCTCTGGAGAGTAAATCAAATCTTCTCAATGAGATCCAGTTGCGTCTGGAATCGGTAGACCGCGCAATAGCCGATAAACTATCTCTTCAACCTGCTGGCTATAATCGTACATTTCCTGAGACTGTTCAGTAACAGGAGTTGAGAAATCATTCAGTAACTTTTCCGTCATGGTGAGGGCTGAAGTACGCTGATCCGGGGAAAGTGAAATAAAGATACCTGACAATACAAGTTTCACTGCTGTTTCAAGCGGAGTTGGCATTGCAGACTGATTCATGACTTTTCCTTATCTGGTTTGAACTCCGATAAGGATACCACGCGCCGGGCGTGGCTAAAATTCCCAGCATATTCTAAACAAATTTAGCCGACTGTGGTAACGGAGAACCGACCGCTTATCGCTGTGTGCATAAAGTCCATGATTACCGCCCACAGTTAGCTAAATACTCAAGCAACGAGGTATGACCAATGGCAAGCATTATTCCTAACAGCGGTAAACAGGTTCAATTGCGTAACAACCGCACAGGTTCCGTATGGCTCGGATCTTATAACTACATAAACCAACGTTATCACTTCCAGCCTGTCGGTAATGTAAAATCTGTAAGGCGGGAATTTGAATCAATGCATATTCCCAAAGAATTTGAGTTAGCAGGCACACATTAAAATCCCAACTCCAGGGGAATATATGCAACAACTATTATTCGCATTAGTTGTAACCGTATGTCCTGCGCATGAAACATGCAAAGACGTTATTTATGAAGTTTATGATTCTAAGCAGGAGTGTGAAAGTGTTATTTATGAGAGGCGTATTTTTAACAGCAATTGTTACGAAGTGGAAAGTATCATCCATCAAAAATAAACCCCTTTTACATTTTCATGGGCGTTAATGTGTGAGGCTTTATAAACACGAATACATATAGGGATAAAGATATGTTTGAACTTGATGAATTTCAATCAACCGTATTACGTCAATTTATCGATTCCCAATGGAGTGACTTTGTTAAACATTGTGATGAGGTAGGCAACGATGGGCTATCACTCGCTAACGAAATTAGCGTAGCGATTGGCGGCGAGGAAGAGTAGCCGTAAAAAGGCCCGCACAAGGCGGGCCAGTCTACCGGCTTAACGTCCCGGTGACGGCGGAGTCAGCGACCAAACCGACTCCAGCGAGGTATGACCAATGGCTTCCACCATTGGACTCAGGGAGTATAACACTACGAGGTAATCATGCAAACAACCCTTCCATCATCGATCAACAAGGTATTATTCATTGCAGCACAAAAATATTTCTGGGAAGAAGATTTCAGCATCAGGGTTTTAGATTATGAGCCAATAAGAAATGACGATGTAACAACTATCTTATTAACAACTCATGATTTATCAATTGACATACCATCTGTCGATTTAACACAAGGGGAAATTAATCATCTGGAGGAATCGAAAAGAAAAATACTTTCCGATGCACATGCAAAAGTACAGGTGATTGAGGGGAAAATTCAATCCTTACGTTGCATTGAACATAAATAAGCGAGGAATGACCAATGGCATTATATATTTGTGGGTTCGTACCAAAGAAATCAGCATTAGCCAACGGCACCGTGGCACTTGCTATTGCAGTTGAGGCTAAAAATGAAAAACTGGCCGAGATGAAAGCCTCTGTAGCATTAGAAGAAAGTTTTCCAGACTCAGGAAATAACTATTTCAAACCTAAAATCAGTCTTCATCGTGATGGCGTAGAGCATCCATCTGTTAACGAATTCGATGAAGAATGGATGTCAAATCACACATGGAATGAAGAAAATAAATGTTTTGATTTAATAGCAACAGAAGATCCAAATAACAAAAAACCTGCCGTTATTTTCGATCTCCCTGCTGATGTGCGAATTGCCTATATCGTTATGTATGGCGCAGTGCCGGAAACTGTAAATCAGGAGTATCTGTCAAACGCCTACGACATGCTGAATGACGAAGAAGCACCGGAAGATATCCGTGCGATTATAGATGGCCTTTGCCGCGTTAGCGCCGTTAAAAATATGTTCCCTGCATCCGTTGATAACTTGCTTACCGCCCTCCGCGCCCGGACGCCACCTGATGATAACCCCGATGATGTACAGGCGTTTGCTGAAAAATGGGTAGCAACAAGACCCGGAGAACGGGAAACAACCGAGCGTCGTACCTACGACTTGCTTGATCTGGTAATAGCCTTGGCACTTAACGGCGTTAAACGCGCCAATGCCAAAGCTTCTGACGTGAAGAATGCCCGTGCGCTTATCAATGGCCGGGATCAGACCTGGCGAATGTGGAGCGCGTCTCTGCGGGTTATCGTAGACATTCTGGACGTCGATGATGAAACAATTTTCGAACTGGTATCCGCTGGTATGAAGTTCGATACGTTCGCTACCGATGCTGCTTTACGTAAGGAATACATTCGCAATTGCCTTACAGAACGCTGTGGTATGGTTTTTGAAGATACCATCCAACCCGTCCGTGGCGACGAGCAACAGGAAGTTGAGAGTACGCAACAAACCACCTCAAATGAAGGGGAAAAAACGGAAGTACGTAATTTGGGTGAAGGGAAATTCAGTATTGACGGCCTGATTGGTTCGAGCGCTGAACCAGCAAACGATACCAGCGCTCCAAATGAAACAGAAAAACCAGTAACAGAGCATTCTAATGATCCAGTAAAAATACCGGAAGCTACCCCTATGGTGGTTACTGCGCCTTGTGACATTGCTGCCGACAATTTCCAACAACGTGCGACACAGGTTGAAAAAGAAATTGCGGATCAACCGCAGGACATACAGGACAACCTCAGTCTTTGGCGCAAACTTCACAGAACCGACGAACGATTCACCAAAGCGTTCGCAACGAATGGTGGCGGCACATCGATCAACGGTACCTATATGGTAATGCAAGCCACCAAGGTACTCGGCCCCCAGGGTATCAACTGGAAAATTGAGATTTTGGAAGAGCGTTTTGATAATGGCGCACCCATTATGCGCTCAGTTAAAGGTGCTGATGGAAACTTCGTAAAAGAAGTGATCCCTAATGGGGCTGGTGGCTACCTGACCGAAGTAAACCACACAACAAAAGTACGCCTGTGGTACGTGCTGGATGGTAAACAAGGCGAAATCTTTGCTTATGGCTGCACTCCCTATATTTACAACACAAAAAACGGCCTTATCAGCGATGGCGAAGCGCCAAAAAAATCACTCACAGACGCAACCAAAAAGGCACTTTCTCAGCTTGGCTCCTCTGCTGATGTGTTCCTCGGTCTGTTTGACGATCAGCAGTATCGCCAGGAAAACGCGGCTCAATTCGCCATCGAGAATGCCGGGGAAAAAGCCGGGGATTCAGTGCGCCTTCGTAAAGAACTGGACGAGAAAATCACCAAAGTCGCTAACACCATTGAAAGTGCAGTTACACCGAACGAAGCCAAAAAAGTGTATGAAACGATGGCGAGAGAAGTTGATGTCCATCGTAAGAATGCCGAGAGCACTGGCGATAGCCAGCATTCCGATTACCTGAAAAAACGTCTTCTCAGTCTTCACAAACTGACCGAGAAGCGCATTGCAGAACTGGAGCCGCAATCATGAGCACAGCAATTTCACTGGCAGCAGACATCCGTAAATTATTCGAACTGTCCCAGGAATCTGACGAACTGACGCCTGAAATGCTGGCTGATACGTTTGAGGGTCTTGAGGGTGCGCTGGCCGATAAACTTG
>Ga0268247_10000235_pt1 | contig 19691 bp, 14 predicted proteins | sample AgamicOrMae_FD_200245 | JGI IMG/M metagenome (GOLD analysis project Ga0268247, IMG submission 200245) | Agave microbial communities from Guanajuato, Mexico - Or.Ma.e (v2) (version 2) | ecosystem: Host-associated > Plants > Phyllosphere > Phylloplane/Leaf | place: Guanajuato, Mexico | collected...
TGCAATTCACATGGAGGAAATGATGGTAAAACAGACTGAATCTTTCGACACGGGCTATGACGACGATATCGCACTGCTGACTGAAACGCTGGAAGAAGTGCTGAAGTCATCAGGTGATCCGGCCGATCAGAAATATATCGAACTGAAAACCAAAGCTGAACGCGCGCTGGAAGATGTTAAATCACGTGTCAGCCAGGCCTCGGATAGCTATTACTACCGTGCCAAACAGGCCGCGTACCGTGCTGATGATTACGTCCATGAAAAACCGTGGCAGGGCATTGGCATCGGTGCTGCTGCAGGGCTGGTATTAGGCCTGCTGCTGGCGCGTCGCTAATCTCAATCGCCTAAAACGGGCAGGCGCTGTCCTGTCCGTTCTTCCTCTCTGGTTCTTCCGCACTTCTGTCACCTGCCTGAAAATGCCGTTACCCGGTTAATTCCTGCCCGCAGATTGTGTTTTGTTCAGGGGCTTTCTAAAGTAAAGCGACAGGCACAAGGAGAATGAATGTGATAAGAGTTGAAATGCTGTCCACGGGCGATGAAGTGTTACATGGACAAATCGTCGATACCAACGCCGCCTGGCTGGCTGATGTGTTATTTCAACACGGGCTGCCGATGACCAGCCGGACTACGGTGGGTGACGCAATGTCGTCGCTGGTGGAAACGCTAAAGGCCCGCAGTCTTGAGGCGGACGTGCTCATCGTGAATGGTGGACTGGGGCCAACCACTGACGACCTTAGCGCCCAGGCCGCGGCCAAAGCGAGCGGGGTAGGGCTGGTGGTGCAGGAAGCCTGGCTGGAAACGATGGAAGCCTGGTTCGCCAGCCGCGGACGGGTTATGGCTGAGAGCAACCGTAAACAGGCAGAAATTCCCGCTAACGCCGAAATGCTGGATAACCCGGTCGGCACCGCCTGTGGCTTTGCACTGCAACTCAATCGCTGCTGGATGTTCTTTACGCCAGGCGTTCCCTCTGAATTCAAGGTGATGGTCGAACAACAAATCATTCCGCGTCTGAAAGCGAAGTTCGACCTGCCTGAACCGCCCGTTTGCCTGCGGCTGACCACCTTTGGCCGGGGAGAAAGCGACATTGCGAATGAACTTGAACCCTTGCCGCTGCCGGAGAACGTGCTGATGGGCTACCGTTCTTCCATGCCAATTATCGAAATCAAACTTACGGGGCCAGCCGAACAGCGCGTCGCGATGGAGCAGGTCTGGCAGCAGGTACGTTTGTTGCTGGCCGAGTGTACGATATTTGAAGGCACTGAGGGGCTGCCTGCACTGCTGGCGCGGGAACTGCATCAACGTCACTGGCGGCTGGCGATCAGCGAACAGTACACCGCAGGGTTACTTTACTGGCAACTGGCTTCGGCTGACGTGCCCCTGAGCGCCAGCGAAATTCTGCCGCAGCAGGACGAGAGTCTGGATGTTCAGGTCATGCGCACCCGGGCACTGGCGACGCGCTTGCAGATTCAGCTTGCCCTGTCCGTCGGCAGCCTGAGCGAAGACGCGATCTCTGTGGCGCTCTATACACCGGAAGCGACCTGGGGACAACGTGTTAAATTCAATAGTGGTCGTCACAACCTGGAAACCCGTCAGAAAGTGGTGGCGATGATGGCAATGAACATGCTGCGGCGCTGGTTACACGGCAGCGAGGTCAGCACAGGGCACGGCTGGATTGATGTGCTTGAAACTATCAAGCATTAAAAAAACGGACCGGTGCCAAACGGCACCGACCGCCTTCTTTTTCTGTTCCCCGCGTTTCCTCAACTAACACGCTGTTTAACGCCGTAGCCCCGTCGCCAGGACGGTAAAGGTCACCGTGACTTTAGCCAGCGTGGCCTGGGGATCGGCGCTGGCGGCCACCCACAAGGCGGCAGTAAACGCCGCACCATTCAGCAAGCGGGCAGCGGCTTCAACATCCACGGGCTTCAGCACGCCGCTCGTGACCATCTCCTCCAGCGCATGCTGGGTTGCGGTCAGGCAGGCGTTCTGGCTGGGCCACAGGGAGGGATCGCCAAGAAAGGCCGGGCCATCCAGTAATACAATACGCTGCACTTCGGGGTCCAGCGCCATCTCGATATAGGCGATACCTTCCGCCAGCAACTGGTTCCAGCTGTCGCCCGCACTGGCCGCGCGCGCTTTTGCACGCTGGGCGATTTCACTGTCGACTTCCGCTACCACAGCGGCGAGAAGGCCACGTTTATCGCCAAAATTGTGATAAAGCGCACCGCGCGTTAAACCAACGCTCGCCGTCAGCTCATCCATGGACGCGGCAGCAAACCCCTTTTCGGCAAAGGCTTTACGTGCGGCGGCAATCAGCTTAAGGCGATTTTCTTCCATCGTGACCGCACGAGGTCGTCCTGCCATGGTTCTCTCCTTTTCGGATACGTTGCGTATCTTAAATTGACATACGCGGCGTATGTGTGTTTTATTTCACATACGGGAAGTATATTAAATCATGTCGTCATGAGGCGCATGATTTCCTGATAACAACTCACCAGAGGGTAAAACAATGAGCAATCGTGAAGCAGTTTTCCCGGCGGGCCGTCATGCGCTGTATGAAAGGCATGGCTATTCCGCTGCGATCCGCTCGGGCGACCTGCTGTTCGTCTCGGGTCAGGTTGGCAGTCGCACGGACGGATCGCCTGAACCGGATTTTGCTGCTCAGGTGCAACTGGCCTTTGAGAATCTGCGCCAGACACTGGCGGCGGCAGGCTGTTCGTTCAATGATCTTATTGATGTCACCACGTTTCATACCGACCCTGAAACGCAGTTCGCTACCATTATGGAAGTGAAAAAAGCGATATTTCCGCAGCCACCTTATCCTAACTGGACGGCGGTCGGCGTTAACTGGCTGGCAGGATTCGATTTTGAAATCAAAGTCATTGCCCGTATCCCCTGAGTCAGCACCTGGCGAAAAAAAACCGTCATCCGGTTGGGATGACGGTTTTTTAAACGCTTTGGCTCAACCACTAGAGTTCAAGCTCGATTTCACCTTTCGCCTTACAGCAGCAGGGCAGGATCTCCCCCTGTTCAATAAAGGCCAGCGGGGTTTCCGCGTAGTCGACCTCGCCGCGCAGTAACCGCATACGGCAGGAGCCGCAGTAACCTTCCCGGCACTGAAACTCCACGCACAGGTTGTTGGCTTCCAGCATGGTCAACAGATTAGGATGATCGTCTGCGCACTCCAGTCGGGTGCCGGAACTGCGCAGAATAACAACAGAACGGCTCATCGTTATAACTGGAAGTCGTCGAAGTCGTTTTCGCCCACTTCTGAATCAATCTGACCCACCAGGTAAGAACTGACTTCCACTTCCTGCGGGGCAACCTGAACGTTATCGGACACCAGCCAGGCGTTGATCCAGGGAATCGGGTTCGAGCGCGTTTCAAACGGCAGATCGAGGCCAACCGCCTGCATACGAATGTTGGTGATGTATTCGATATACTGGCACAGGATATCTTTGTTCAGACCGATCATGGAGCCGCCGCTGAACAGGTAATCTGCCCACTCTTTCTCCTGTAAGGCCGCTTTCTTAAACAGCTCGAAGCACTCTTCACGGCATTCGGCGGCAATTTCTTTCATTTCAGGATCGTCTTCACCGGTGCGCAGCAGATTCAGCATGTGCTGGGTGCCGGTCAGATGCAGAGCTTCGTCGCGAGCAATCAGCTTGATGATTTTGGCGTTGCCTTCCATCAGTTCTCGCTCAGCAAACGCAAAAGAGCAGGCAAAGCTGACGTAGAAGCGGATCGCTTCCAGCGCATTGACGCTCATCAGGCAAATATACAGCTGCTTTTTCAGCGCGCGCATGTTAACCGTAATGGACTTACCATTGACCTGATGCGTACCTTCGCCCAGCAAATGCCAGTAGTTAGTCATCTCAATCAGGTCATCGTAGTACTTAGAGATGTCCTGCGCACGCGCCAGAATCTGCTGGTTGGTGACGATATCGTCAAACACCACAGACGGATCGTTCACGATGTTGCGAATGATGTGGGTGTACGAGCGAGAGTGGATCGTTTCGGAGAACGCCCAGGTTTCGATCCAGGTTTCCAGTTCCGGAATCGAGATCAGCGGCAGCAGTGCCACGTTCGGGCTGCGTCCCTGAATCGAGTCCAGCAACGTCTGGTATTTCAGGTTGCTGATGAAGATATGCTTTTCATGATCGGGCAGGGCCTGGTAGTCGATGCGATCGCGTGAGACATCGACTTCTTCAGGACGCCAGAAGAACGAAAGCTGCTTTTCGATCAGTTTTTCAAAGATATCGTATTTCTGCTGGTCAAAGCGCGCCACGTTAACGGACTGACCGAAAAACATAGGCTCTTTCAGCTGGTCATTTTTGTTTTGTGAAAAAGTGGAGTAAGCCATAAAAAACTGTCCATGGTAGACGAGGCTCAGCACCGGCCTCGCGGAAAAATGTGGGCGGGAAAGGCTCCCGCCCGACCGTCAGATCTTACAGGCGCCGCTTTCGCAGCCATCATCCTGAATAGAAGGTGCCAGATCGTCCTGCGCATCTTCCGCACCATCACGGGTGTTTTGGTAGTAGAGCGTTTTCACGCCGAACTTGTAGGCGGTCAGCAGATCTTTCAGCAGTTGCTTCATCGGCACTTTGCCATTCGGGAAGCGCGACGGATCGTAGTTGGTATTTGACGAAATCGCCTGATCGATGAATTTCTGCATTACGCCAACCAGTTGCAGGTAGCCATCGTTGGACGGCATATCCCACAGCAGTTCGTACTGATCTTTAAGACGCTCATATTCCGGCACCACCTGACGCAGGATACCGTCTTTAGACGCTTTAATACTAATATGGCCGCGCGGCGGTTCGATACCGTTGGTGGCGTTTGAAATCTGCGACGAGGTTTCAGAAGGCATCAGGGCAGAAAGCGTCGAGTTGCGCAGGCCGTGGGTTTTAATCTGCTCGCGCAGGGTTTCCCAGTCCAGGTGCAGCGGCTCGTTGCAAATCGCATCCAGATCTTTCTTGTAGGTATCAATCGGCAGCACGCCCTGTGCATAGGTGGTTTCATTGAACCACGGGCAGGCGCCTTGCTCTTTAGCCAGCTCATTTGAGGCTTTCAGCAGGTAGTACTGAATGGCTTCAAAGGTTTTGTGCGTCAGGCCATTCGCGCTGCCGTCGGAGTAGCGCACACCGTGCTTCGCCAGGTAGTAAGCAAAGTTAATGACGCCAATGCCCAGCGTACGACGACCCATCGCACCCCGTTGCGCGGCCGGAATCGGGTAATCCTGATAATCCAGCAGTGCATCCAGCGCGCGTACAGCCAGCGTGGCCAGCTCTTCCAGATCGTCCAGGCTGTCAATCGCACCAAGGTTAAATGCTGACAGCGTACAGAGCGCAATCTCACCGTTTTCGTCGTTGACGTCATTGAGCGGTTTAGTTGGCAGCGCAATTTCCAGACACAGGTTCGACTGGCGCACTGGCGCAATACTGGCGTCAAACGGGCTGTGTGTGTTGCAGTGGTCAACGTTCTGGATGTAGATACGGCCGGTAGAGGCGCGTTCCTGCATCATCAGCGAGAACAGATCCACCGCTTTCACACGCTGCTTACGAATGCTGCTGTCTTGTTCGTATTTGGTGTAAAGACGTTCAAATTCGTCCTGATCGGCAAAGAATGCATCGTACAGGCCAGGTACGTCTGACGGGCTAAACAGCGTGATGTCCTCGCCCTTCAGCAGGCGCTGGTACATCATTTTGTTGAGCTGCACACCGTAGTCCATGTGACGCACGCGGTTACCTTCCACACCACGGTTGTTTTTCAGGACTAACAGGCTTTCTACTTCCAGATGCCACATCGGATAGAACAGCGTCGCTGCGCCGCCACGGACGCCGCCCTGCGAACAGGATTTCACCGCCGTCTGGAAGTGCTTGTAGAACGGGATACAACCGGTATGGAAAGCTTCACCGCCGCGAATCGGGCTACCCAGCGCGCGGATACGACCCGCGTTAATACCAATACCTGCGCGTTGTGAAACGTATTTCACAATAGCGCTGGAGGTCGCGTTGATGGAATCCAGGCTGTCGCCACATTCAATCAGGACACAGGAGCTGAACTGACGGGTTGGCGTACGCACTCCCGACATGATTGGCGTCGGCAGGGAGATCTTAAACGTGGAAATCGCATCGTAGAAACGCTTGATGTAATCCATCCGGGTCGCACGCGGATAGCCTGAGAACAGGCAGGCAGCCACCAGAATGTACAGGAACTGGGCGCTTTCGTAGATTTCACCGGAGACGCGGTTCTGAACCAGATATTTGCCTTCCAGCTGTTTCACGGCCGCGTAGGATAAATTCATGTCGCGCCAGTGGTCGATGAAGCCGTCCATCTGCTCGAACTCTTCACGGCTGTAGTCTTCCAGCAGATGGCGATCGTATTTACCCAGGTCAACCATCTTAACGACCTGATCGTACAGCGCGGGCGGCTCAAACTGGCCGTACGCTTTTTTACGCAGGTGGAAGATCGCCAGACGGGCGGCAAGGTACTGATAGTCAGGGGCATCGCGAGAAATAAGGTCTGCAGCGGCCTTGATGATCGTTTCATGGATGTCAGAGGTTTTGATGCCATCATAAAACTGAATGTGGGAACGCAGCTCTACCTGTGAAACCGACACATTGTTCAGCCCTTCAGCTGCCCAGTCGAGGACACGGTGAATTTTGTCGAGATCAATGCGCTCCTGGCGGCCATCGCGTTTAGTAACGAGCAGACTTTGGTTCATGTCGCGTTTTTACCTTTGCGTGAGTATCCAATAATTAAAAGAAATCCCGATTTATACACAGCATATTCATTGTGAATAATGTTGTGGATAAACACTACATCTTGGTGTTGTCGAAGATAAGTATAACAATATGGAGGCTTATTCTAGTATTTTGCTGGCGCTTAACAAGAGGAAAAAATGATGTCTGCGGGGGTTGTATTTTCTGCGGGTTTTCTTAGGCCGCGTCTCGTAAGGCCGCAGGTCTTGTCAACCAGTCTGAGAAAATATTGCGATTTATGATCGACCGCTGATTTTTCAAACATTGCGCGACTTTTTCCAGCATTGGTCTATGCGAAAGCCTGTTTTGAGCCATAGCCGTCGTGCCACAGGGCTTAACGCGTAGCGGCAGGGAGGATAGCGTTTTGTGATGACAGTGGGATGACAGCAGCGTGGGCAAAGCCGCACGCTGCACAGGAATTACGCCTCGCCGTGATGCGTGTGGATCATGTAGTTCACGTCCACACCTTTGCCCAGACGGAACCGATCGGTAAGCGGGTTGTAGTGCAGGCCCGTCATGTTGCGTTCACGCAGTGGGGTTTCATCCACCCAACCCAGCAGCTCAGAGGGACGGATAAATTTCTTCACATCATGCGTCCCACGCGGCACCATGCGCAGGACATATTCCGCACCGAAAATCGCCATCAGCCAGGCTTTGGGATTACGGTTAATGGTCGAGAAGAACACCTCGCCACCGGGTTTAACCAGCTGCGCGCAGGCGTGCACCACCGAACGTGGATCCGGCACGTGCTCAAGCATCTCCATACAGGTCACCACATCGTACTGGCCTGCATGCTGGCTGGCATGCTCCTCGACCGTTTGTTGCACATAGTCGAGCGTCACGCCGCTCTCCAGCGCATGCAGTCGTGCCACTTCAAGTGGCTCCGCGCCCATATCCAGCCCGGTGACGATTGCACCTTCCCGGGCCATGCTTTCCGCCAGGATACCGCCACCACAGCCGACATCGAGCACTTTTTTACCGAACAGCCCGTGACTGTGTTGCGCAATGTAGCCCAGCCGCAGGGGATTAATACGGTGCAGCGGTTTAAATTCGCCCTCCAGATCCCACCAGCGCGAGGCAACGGCCTCGAACTTGGCAATTTCCTGTGCATCGACATTGTGCTGAGGGTTCTGTGGTTGTGCATTCATTGAATCGTGACTCCTGACAAAATGTGACATCAGTATAAACGCTTAACTTATCATGGCGCACCTTATCAACATGAGTAAAAGCACCTTAATAAGGTGGTTAACGTTCACCAGTGAATTGCGGTGTGATATACTTTCGCACCTTTAAAATCCGGGATTAGTAGAGGGATAGCGGCTCCATGAGCGACCTTGCGAGAGAAATTACACCGGTTAATATCGAAGAAGAGTTAAAAAATTCTTACCTCGATTACGCCATGTCGGTCATTGTTGGCCGAGCTTTACCCGATGTGCGTGATGGCCTGAAGCCAGTACATCGCCGCGTACTCTACGCGATGAGCGAACTGGGTAATGACTGGAACAAACCCTATAAAAAATCTGCCCGCGTCGTCGGTGACGTTATCGGTAAATATCACCCGCATGGTGATTCTGCCGTTTACGACACCATCGTACGTATGGCCCAGCCTTTCTCCCTGCGTTACATGCTGGTGGACGGTCAAGGCAACTTCGGATCCATCGACGGCGACTCCGCTGCGGCGATGCGTTATACCGAAGTGCGCATGTCTAAAATCGCCCACGACCTGTTAGCTGATCTGGAAAAAGAGACCGTTGACTTCGTACCGAACTACGACGGTACCGAGCAGATCCCTGAAGTTCTGCCCACCAAAATCCCTAACCTGCTGGTCAACGGATCGTCCGGTATTGCCGTCGGTATGGCCACCAACATTCCGCCGCATAACCTGCGCGAAGTGATTAACGGCTGCCTGGCTTATATTGAAGATGAAAACATCAGCGTTGAAGGGCTGATGGAACACATTCCGGGGCCTGATTTCCCGACGGCGGCCATTATCAACGGGCGTCGCGGCATTGAAGAAGCCTATCGCACCGGTCGCGGTAAAGTTTACATCCGTGCCCGTGGTGAAGTGGAAGTGGATGCCAAAACCGGACGTGAAACCATCGTCATTCACGAGCTGCCCTATCAGGTGAACAAAGCGCGCCTGATAGAGAAGATTGCCGAGCTGGTGAAAGAAAAGCGCGTCGAAGGAATCAGTGCGCTGCGCGATGAGTCTGATAAAGACGGCATGCGTATCGTCATTGAAATCAAGCGTGACGCCGTTGGTGAAGTGGTTCTCAATAACCTCTATTCCCTGACTCAGTTGCAGACCTCTTTCGGTATCAACATGGTCGCTCTCCATCAGGGCCAGCCGAAGATTATGGCGCTGAAGGAGATTCTCGAAGCCTTCGTTCGCCATCGCCGTGAAGTGGTGACACGCCGTACTATTTTCGAACTGCGCAAGGCGCGCGATCGGGCACATATCCTTGAAGGTCTGGCGATTGCGCTGGCTAACATCGATCCGATTATCGAACTGATTCGCCGCGCACCAACGCCAGCGGAAGCAAAAGCGGGTCTGATCTCGCAATCGTGGGCGCTGGGCAATGTGGCCGCGATGCTGGAACGTGCAGGCGATGACGCGGCCCGTCCAGAGTGGCTGGAAGCGCAGTTCGGTATCCGTGATGGTCAGTATTACCTGACAGAACAACAGGCGCAGGCCATTCTGGACTTACGTCTGCAGAAGCTGACCGGCCTTGAGCATGAGAAGCTGCTGGACGAGTACAAACAGCTGCTGGATCAGATTGCAGAATTACTTCACATCCTGTCCAGCTCAGAACGTCTGATGGAAGTCATTCGCGAAGAGCTTGAGCTGATGCGCGATCAGTTCGGCGACGACCGCCGCACTGAAATTACGGCTAACAGCGCCGACATCAACATCGAAGACCTGATCAATCAGGAAGATGTTGTGGTGACATTGTCGCATCAGGGCTATGTGAAATATCAGCCGCTGAGCGACTATGAAGCCCAGCGCCGTGGCGGTAAAGGCAAGTCTGCCGCCCGAATCAAAGAAGAAGACTTTATCGATCGTCTGCTGGTGGCGAATACCCACGATACGATCCTGTGCTTCTCCAGCCGTGGCCGGCTCTACTGGATGAAAGTCTACCAGTTGCCTGAAGCCAGCCGTGGTGCACGTGGGCGTCCTATCGTTAACCTGTTGCCGCTGGAAGCCAACGAACGTATTACGGCGATTCTGCCGGTACGTGAATACACCGAAGGCTTTAACATCTTCATGGCTACCGCCAGCGGGACCGTGAAGAAAACGGGTCTGCAGGAGTTTAGCCGCCCACGTAGCGCAGGCATTATCGCGATTAACCTGCGTGATGACGATGAGCTGATCGGTGTGGCGCTGACGAACGGTAACGATGAGGCGATGTTGTTCTCTGCGGCCGGTAAGGTGGTGCGCTTTGCAGAATCCGCGGTACGTGCCATGGGCCGAACGGCTTCGGGCGTACGGGGCATTAAGCTGGCGCAAAACGATCGCGTAGTTTCGCTGATCGTGCCGCGTGAAGAGGGCGCTATTCTTACGGTTACGCAGAACGGCTACGGTAAGCGTACCGCGAACAGTGAGTACCCGACCAAATCCCGTGCAACGCAGGGCGTGATTTCCATCAAAGTAACTGAGCGTAATGGCCCGGTCATTGGTGCGGTACAGGTTGTCGACAGCGATCAGATCATGATGATCACCGATGCCGGCACACTGGTAAGAACCCGTGTCTCCGAAGTCAGCATCGTGGGCCGTAATACTCAGGGTGTGATCCTGATTCGTACAGCCGAAGACGAGAATGTTGTCGGTCTGCAGCGCGTAGCGGAACCGGTGGAAGAAGAAGAGCTGGATGCTATCGATGGCAGCGTGGCGGAAGGGGACGATGATATCGTACCTGAAGTCGACAATGACGACGATGATGAACCGGCAGTGGACGACGACGAGTAAGTTACCCGTCGTACGTTAAACCGCAACGGCAGGTCAGGGGTAACCCGGCCTGCCGTTTTTTTTGGCTGTGAAGACAGCGAGAGGAGAGGTGGGCGGCAGGTCAAACATTCTCAAACTGCGCCCTGAGCCCGGAGTCGACTGGCTTTTTCGCTGCGATAAAGCTAGTGTATGAACATCAAAAATCCAACAATGCGACTAACCTTGCCACCTGCGAGTCACATTTGAAATATCTAGTTTCTTTCCGCACGACGCTGCGCATTTCGCGCTATCTGTTTAGCGCGCTGGCACTGCTCATCTGGTTGCTGGGCGCTGTTCTGACGACGTTCTATATTATCAGCGTCCTGCATGACAAAGAGAATAAGGTACGTCAGGAGTTTGCCAGTAACTACGGCACCATTGACTGGTACGTCCGTCATTCTGCGGGCATGATGCGTGAACTTAAATATATTGCTGAAAACCGGCTCGCCAGACCTGCACCCATCGGTCAGTCCCAGGCGGACAATCTGATTCAGCCGCAGTTTATGCCGTTATATTCCGGTGACGACTGTGCCTCCATGAGCACCACCTGGCGCAACTCGCTTGATTCCTTAGGCAACTACATTAACTACTGGAAAAGCAATTTCGCCTCCTCCTACGAGCTGAACCGGGTCTTCCTGATTGGCGGCGATAACAGGTGCCTGGCTGACTTTACCGTCAGCAATAACAATAATAATGTCAGTCGCGATCGCAGTCTGAAGCTTCTGCGGGAAAACCTGCAGCGTTACCGTAACAGCCCGGAAGAGGACCAGCGTAATCCGGCCTACTGGGTGAGCAGCTCCGCTCAGCCTGGTGTAGGCAGCTTCTCTGTGGTGATGCCGGTCTATGTGGCCGATAAACTGCAGGCTTTGCTGGGCGTAGAGCAAAATATCCGCCTTGATGAATTTATCCAGCCCGGCAGCCTGCCGGTGACCGCGACCATAACCGACGAAAATTATACGCCGTTGCTGACGTCACGCCGGGGAGGCGTAGGTTTCTCGCTAAACGAATTACCCGACGATAAAACCTGGTTTGGTTATCTGGACGGTTATCGCCAGCTGGTGCTCAAGAAACCCTTACCGCCATCAGAACTCAATGTGATCTGGTCGGTGTCAACGGATGTCCTAGTCGATCAGCTCAGGCTCATGATGATTAACGCGGTGCTGCTCAATATCATGAGTGCGGTACTGCTGTTTACGCTGGTCTGGTTATTTGAGCGGCGCATGTTTTTGCCTGCGGAAGAGAATGCACACCGGCTGGAAGAGCATGAGCAGTTTAACCGTAAGATCGTGGCGTCAGCACCGGTCGGGATCTGTATTCTGCGCACCAGCGATGGCACCAACATTCTGAGTAATGAGCTGGCGCATAACTATCTTACGTTGCTGACGCAGGAAGACCGAAAGCGGTTAAATGAAATTATCGGCGGCCAACAGGTCAACTTTGTGGATGTCCTGACGGGCAGCAACACCAATCTGCAAATCAGCTTTGTGCATTCCCGATATCGCAATGAAAACGTCGCCATCTGCGTGCTGGTTGACGTGTCCGCGCGCGTTCGTATGGAGCAGTCATTGCAGGAGATGGCGCATGCCGCTGAACAGGCCAGCCAGTCGAAATCGATGTTTCTGGCCACGGTCAGCCATGAACTGCGCACGCCGTTATACGGCATTATTGGTAATCTGGATTTATTACAGACACGACAGTTGCCCAGCGGTATCGACTCGCTGGTCACCGCCATGAACAACTCCTCCAGTCTGCTGTTAAAAATCATCAGCGATATTCTCGATTTCTCGAAAATCGAGTCGGAACAGTTGAAGATTGAACCGCGTCCTTTCTCCCCGCGTGAAGTGATTACCCATATTGTCGGTAACTATCTGTCGCTGGTGGTGAAAAAACGCCTGACACTGTACTGCTATATTGAACACGATGTTCCGCAGTTCCTCGATGGCGATCCCCTGCGTCTGCAACAGGTGATTTCTAACCTGCTCAATAATGCGATCAAATTTACGCATACCGGCTGCATTATCCTGCATGCATACGTCACCCAGGGCTATCTGGCCTTTCGTATGCGTGATACCGGCGTCGGGATTCCCGCAAAAGAGCTCACCCGGTTATTCGATCCGTTCTTCCAGGTCGGAAATGGCGTCCAGCGCAATTTCCAGGGCACCGGGCTGGGCCTGGCGATTTGTGAAAAGCTGATCAACATGATGGACGGTGATATTGATGTGGAGTCAGAGCCGGGAATGGGAAGCCAGTTTATCGTGCGTATCCCCATCTACAATGGTAAGCAGCCGTCCATTCCACTGCTTGACGGGCTTCAGGATAAGAAAATCTGGCTGGCAATGCGCAATGAGTACCTGGCCCAGTATCTGGACAGGCTGTTGAAGCAACATGGCTTCCAGGTCGCCGATATGCTGGCAAACCCTGGCAGTGATGATGTGGTGTTAACCGACTATGCAATGGAGACATTCCCCCAGGTGCGTGCGGTTATCACGTTTGACGGCGCGCATGTGGATATGCCGCGTGAGCCGCAGGCAGGGCGCTGGATCCACAGCACGGCAACCCTGCATGAACTGCCGACTTTACTGGCGCGTATTTACCGCATTGCCGTGGAAACCGTGAGCACGGACGCGCTTTCTCTGAGCGGGCCGGTCGAAGAGAAAATCCATAATGACGACATTATGGTGCTGATCGTTGACGATCATCCTATCAATCGCATGCTGCTGTCAGAGCAGCTTGGCACGCTGGGTTATCAGGTGAAAACCGCCCAGGATGGTGTTGACGCCTTAAATGTCTTAAGCCGTAATACAATTGATATTGTGCTGACCGATGTGAACATGCCCAATATGGACGGTTATCGTCTGACTCAGCGCCTGCGTCAGTTAGGGCATGTGTTCCCGGTGATAGGCGTCACGGCGAACGCGCTGGCCGAAGAAAAGCAGCGTTGTATGGACGCAGGGATGGACAACTGCTTGTCGAAGCCCGTGACGCTGGATGTGCTGAAATCAACGCTGGGTCTCTATGCGGAGCGGGTACGTAAAGCCCGGCAGGGATAAAAGAGAAGCGGAAGGAGGCGGTGCGAGTGCACCGCCTGAAAACTTACTCTTTGTCGATCTGGGTCGCGCTGACCGATGACAGATAGTTGAGCAGGGCAATATCGTTATCCACACCCAACTTCATCATGGCCGATTTTTTCTGGCTACTGATGGTCTTAATACTGCGGTTCAGCTTCTTCGCAATTTCCGTTACCAGGAAGCCTTCAGCGAAGAGACGTAATACTTCGCTCTCTTTAGGCGAAAGACGCTTATCGCCATAACCGCCGGCACTGATTTTCTCCAGCAGTTTCGCCACGCTTTCCGGCGTATATTTCTTGCCTTTCTGCAGCGCAGCCAGCGCTTTAGGCAGATCGGTTGGCGCACCTTGCTTCAGAGCGATACCTTCGATATCCAGATCCAGCACGGAGCTGAGGATGGCCGGGTTGTTGTTCATGGTCAGAACAATGATCGACAGATCAGGATAATGGCGTTTGATATATTTGATCAGCGTAATACCGTCACCATACTTTTCACCCGGCATAGAGAGGTCGGTGATCAGCACATTGGCATCAAGCTTGGACAGGTTGTTAATCAGTGCTGTTGAGTCTTCAAACTCACCCACAACGTTAACCCACTCAATTTGTTCCAGAGATTTTCGGATACCGAAAAGAACAATTGGGTGATCATCGGCAATAATTACATTCAGGTTATTCATCTTATTGGTTACCTTGCTGCAGCAGTTGATTGACATAAGCGTCAATATTACTGGTGGTATTTTTAATGTTTGAATCGTCACACACTTTGATGTGGTGTTCTAATTCTTCACAAAGCTGTTTGCCCGGTGTCAAATTAAGCATAGCAAACACGCCTTTAAGGCGATGGGCAGTCTGAGCAAGCGAGGCATAATCGTTTATCGCTGACTCAGTATACAATCTCTTTACATCATCCGGTACTGTCTCAGTAAACAGCTGGAAATAGCCTCCACTTAGCAGTGGCGTGCTGGCGTCATCTTCTTCAGTGTTATCCTCCATTACATCGTGGGACAATTGCTTCTCAATCAGTGCCAGTAATGCATCCAGTAGTGCATTACTGAGATTGAAATTGACGCGATACTGTTGATCGTTCAGCGCATGATGGCCCGGTTCGTCTTCTGCCAGTAACAATGCCCAGCCACTCAGTTTGCCCGGATCGTCGGTGATCTGTACGTCGTGATCCTGACCCGAAATACGTTCATCAGGCGTCAGGCAGCGCGCGCCCCAGTTTTCCAGATGGCGACAAACAATTTTGTGGACATCTTCAACGGCGATCTCCACCAGCGCGGTTACGCCTTCCAGGATTTTCTCTTCCTCCTCATCACGCTGTTCCTCTAGCGTGAGGGGCAGTTGAATGTTATAGCGTGTGCCGATATCGGCTTTCGCCACAATCTCCAGGCTACCGCCCATTTGTTTACACAACTGCTTGCACAGGAAAAACGCCATACCGGACGCCTGACCATAACGATCCTGACTGGTATCGCCCAGGAACGGGAAGTCCACGTTCGCCAGTTCATCCACGGTCAGTCCGGCACCGGTATCCACCAGTTCAATATAGACCCGGTCAGGCTGGTTCTCTGCCGTCTTCACCGCCAGGGTAATCTTGCCCCAGCGGGTGGTAATCAGCGCATAATGCATCAGCGTGGTGAGGATTTTGCGCAATGCACGTCGATCGCCAAAGCGCATCTCGTCATTTGCCAGATGATTATTCACCACCAGGGACAGGCCTTTGCGGCGCAGCAGCGGCAGGCTCTCCAGCGTAATTTCGTCCAGTAACTCTTGCAGGTTAAATACCGACGCATCAGGTGACCAGTCATGCGCTTCAAGACGATTGAGCAGCACGATATCGTCCACCAGACGAGCCAGTGACTGGCTCTCGTCCAGAATATCCAGCACGCTTTCGTCGTTATCACGCTGACTCAACTGCACCAACTGCGAGACGATTTTTTCCAGCGGCTGGTTTAACGCATGGCCAAGGTGATGCAGCAACTGCTGACGCATCTGGTGGTTGCGATCCAGCACCTGCTGTGCTTTTTGCAGTTTCTTGTTGACCAGTAATTCCCGATCCTGATCGCGCATCATAAACAGCTGTGTATGCGGCGATAAAACGCTACGCGCATGGCGTATTTCGTACACTTCGTTGTTGATCGTAGCCTGTAATACACCCTGATGCTGATCGGACATATTGATGATCTTTTGCAGGTTCAGGTGAGGCAAAAGATGCTCGGCGATCTTATTACTTAACAAGGTACGGTTACTCGCAAAGTCGTACACCAACAGGCCCACAGGTAAGCTGGCCACAATCTCCTGATTGAGTACGCGAAGGGAGTCCAGTTCAGCACTCTGGTTTTCACTGGGACGAAGCGATTGTTTGCGTAGTAACAATACGCCACTCAGTGAAAGTAAAAACAGCACCAGGTTAATCAGTAGTGGCCACATCAGGTTATGCGCACTGTCGAGCAGCAGGCGAACAAGGGGGACCCGGTAAACCAGCTGCAGCGAGGTGCTGGGCAGGGCTGCGGCTATCTCAATGTCGTGGCTGACCAGCGAAACCCGGGTTGTCTCAAGGCCTTCCTGGTTTGTACTGGTGTTATTGGTAAAGCTGGCATCCTGACGCAACTGGAAGTTCTCTACCGGCATATTAAGCGGGATTAAGTCATTCACAGGCAAATCAAACGCGACGACAGTAGCCAGATGGCCGGGCTGATTAAACGTCGTACGCAGGGTAAAGTAGTGATCGTTCTGGAAAGCAAGATGACGCAGAGGCGAAAAGCTTTCGCGTTCATCCAGCGCATTCGCCTGCTGCAGCATTTCAGCACGGCGCGCATCCACTAATGAACTTAACGCATTCTCTTTATAGCGAGTGGCCAAATCTTTCAGCGGCAGGGTCGATATCATAATCAGGCTGTTGTCCTGACCATTTAAGAAATACATCGACCAGGTCGGCGATTCGGCACCCCACAGCGTATCAAGATAACTGGACATCCGCATCGTCATATCCAGCGTGCTGCTGTCATGCGAACCAAAGATCAGCGCTTCGGTTTTACGTCGGGTTTTTTCGAGGTAATAGACATCAGGACGCAGACGCGTCTCTTGTAAATTGCTGGCAGGGACGGAACCTGCCGCACTGGCCGAGAGGTTTTCATAAATTTGCCAGGTCACAAAACGATAGGTATCAATACGTTTTTGTACGTCGTGCGCCATATCGGCCATGGCATAGCGTTTATCGGTTAGCCAGGCATTAATTGAATTTTGCACCATACAACCCAGCGCCAGTAACAGTACCAGGTTAAATACGATAAAAAAGCGGGTGACATTGCTTGATGTCAGAGGAAACTTATACAACATAGCGTCTCAGATACCTGATTTATCGCGCAACGTTGCGCGCACTGACAGCCACAGCCAACAAGAGCAGTGCAATCAGTAAAAATGCACCGCTAAGGCTAATCCATTGAGAGATGAACCCGATCAACGCCGGGCCAGAAAGAATACCTGCATATCCCAACGTTGTCATGGCTGAAATCGCCAGGTTAGCGGGCATTGCATGCTGATTACCCGCCGCGTTAAATAACATAGGCACGGTATTGGATAAACCAAATCCCACCAGTAAGAAAGCCAGTAATGACGCTTCCGGCCAGGGCAGCAGGACGGCGAGCGCCAGGCCCGACGCCGCGGCCAGCGCGCCCATGACCATCACCGGATAGCGGCCAAAACGTTGAATAATCTTATCGCCAGTAAAGCGTCCTGCCGTCATCGCTACAGAGAATACGGCATAGCCCAGGCCCGCATGTGCCGTCGACATTGACGGATTTTGCAGCAGCAACAGGGCACCCCAGTCCAGTACTGCGCCTTCTGCCAGAAACAGGATAAAGCACAGTACGCCCAGAAAGGCGACACGCCCGCGCGGAATCACCAGCCAGGGCTGATCAGGCTGATGTAAGCGCTGGTTCATATAGCCGGACAGCCGCCACAGCAGCAATGCGACCATCACCGCCATAACGATCAGAACCGATAAGAGAGGGGTCAATGTCAGCCCTAACAGCAGACTTACCGCACCGGCACCTAAAATGCCTCCCAGGCTGAAAAACGCGTGAAAGCCTGACATCATGGGGCGTCCTGCGGCTTTTTCTACTTCCACCGCCTGATAATTCATTGCAACGTCCAGCATCCCTAATCCGGCACCAAACAGCATGAGTGCTGCGGCCATCACCAGATGGGAAGGCGCGGTTGCCAGCACAGGTAGCATCAACAGGACCAGCAGCGTCGAACTCATCATCACCCGCCGGCAGCCAAAGCGGGCGACCAGCGTGCCTGTGACGGGCATCGCAAGCAGTGAACCAATTCCCAGGCAGAGCAGCAGGGCACCGAGGGATGCTCCTTCTAACTGCAAGCGATCGCGCGCATAAGGTACCAGTGGTGCCCAGGCTGACATGCCCAGTCCATTAATTAAAAAAATGGTACGCGTACCGGCGCTAAGGCGGCGTTCAGAACAGGTTGATTTTGCGGCATCCAGTGCTGTCATGGCTCTTATTTCATCTGTATCGAAGCAAAAAAGTGTAGCATCAAATTGCTGCAAAACGCTGTGATAACACAGGCTTAACAGTTCATCATTTTACGTAGATGATTTTCGCGCAGCGCCAGTGTACCGACTTTTAGCGGTGCCAATGATTTTTCCAGAACTTTCCTGGCTTACTTTCCCTCCTGCCGCGACGTTGTATGACCGTGGTCACATTTTCGCTACGTGTATTGCTTAGTTAAATTTGAGTATGCCTTCAGCCTGTCAAGGCCTAAAAAAAACAGGTTAATTCGTAACTTTGCGCATTTTTTAGAAATATTTAGCAACATCTGAAAGCGATGCGCGGCACATTTTTGCCACTTTTTTCTGACAAAACCAAAATTTGGCTAATGTTATCTTGGTTAAATCATAAATAAAACTGCATATTACGATTGATTTTTGCCCTGACTATGATGAATATTATTTTCATGATGTTGCCAAAAGTAAGTTAAGATTAATTAAAATTTAAACAATTATTACGCTTCGCTTAGATTTTTTGCCATCGTTCTTGATTTTTTTTACCTATTGTCGTGCCAGGTTGAAACGTTTTCAGATTCGCAGCAAGTAAAACGTGGAAAAGTTACCCATAAATTATTTTTATGGTTTTCATTTCAGTTAATTAGCTTCTCTGGTGGAGTAAGGTCAAGATGGCAGAAATCACTCAAACTCGGGTGGATATCATTTCCCGTGCAAATGGTACGCTCATTTCACAGGTCGATGGCGTCTCAGCACAAACGATTACCCTCAGTGAACCCAGCGTTGTCCGTATTAACGGCACACGTGAAGTGGTGACGCAATTTCAACGGCAGGGTGATGACCTTATCGTTCAGATGCGTGACGGCAGCACGGTTCGCTATAAAAACTTCTTTCTGGATGATGCTGCCGGCGATCACAGTGAACTGGTGTTTGACGATGGTGTGAATCCCCCAGAGCATGCGCTTTTCCCCACGGCGGTTGACACAACAGATTACGCCGCCACAACCATGACGCCCACCTATGAATCTCTCGACAGTGTCGATCCTCTTCTCCTGGCTGATAACAGCAATATTTCTACCGGACTAATGACCGCCAGCGGTGTGGGCCTGCTTGGTCTGGCGGGCGTTGCACTGGGTACCAGTCGGGGCGGAGGAGGAGGTGGTGGTGGTGACAACCCGGCCGCACCGGGAACGCCCGGTGTGGGGTGGCAATCATTTCTGGACTATTGAAGAAGGTCTGAGATAAGCCCGCAAGCCTTATGTTGTGCGGGATCATGGATGGATAAGAGATTCTGGACTATGCTCGGAAAAATGAGTAAAAATCGATAAAATTGCGTTCTATTCTGGATTG
>Ga0268247_10000237_pt1 | contig 19561 bp, 20 predicted proteins | sample AgamicOrMae_FD_200245 | JGI IMG/M metagenome (GOLD analysis project Ga0268247, IMG submission 200245) | Agave microbial communities from Guanajuato, Mexico - Or.Ma.e (v2) (version 2) | ecosystem: Host-associated > Plants > Phyllosphere > Phylloplane/Leaf | place: Guanajuato, Mexico | collected...
AACTGGAGCACTTGGAGGCGACTTCACACACTCTCTCGCGCGTTCCAGACGAACCATTTCCAATTTCCGCTTCCGATTCGGCGAGGACATGCGGCGGCACTCATTTCCATTTCCGCGCCCAGTCTCGAGCCATATTTTGCGCCCGATTTTGCGCCCAAACAACTTCCGGCCCGACGGGAGCCAGACGGCTGTGGTGCGGGCGCACGTTTGCTCGAGTTTTGGCCGGAGCAACTGGCCAGTTTTCGCCCACTTGGCGCCAAATTGGGCGCACGAAAACTCCGGTGGCGCCAAAGTCCCGCAGCTTTACTGTAAGTGTGCGTGAGACAACTGTCCGCCTGGCAAACCAATGAGCCAATGAGCCAATGGGCCGACGAGCTGGCGCACCAGCCGATGAGTCGACGGGCGATCAAATTAAACGGCCGCTCCTCGTCCCGGGTAGACACAATGGCGCCTTATGCGAGCGCTTCTTCGCCCGCTTCCGGCGCGCTGGAGCTTCGAAAACAAGAGCAACTTGGGCCTGCGTGGAGCCCGATGGAGAGAAATGGATCGTTGCCAGTCGCTTGTGTGCATTTGTGCATCGGCTCGGCGTGATCAGGCGCCCTGGCTGGCTGGCCGGCCGGCAACTAGTTCAATGAACCTGCCAATCTCGCGCTCTCGTCTCTCGTCTTTTGCTCGCCACTTTCTGCTTGCTACTCTCTGCTCGCCGCCCGTCTGGCCTGGCGCGTTCGAGGATGCTCCAGTGGCGAGCACTGGCAAGCTTGGCCCTCTAGACCAGCGGGACGTCCTGCCGAGCTGAGCTAAGGCGCCGCCGAGGGCCGCGCTCGCCCGTCTGCGGACAGCGCGATGCCGCCGCGCTCCAAGCCGGCCCTAAGCGCAGGAGATTCGCGCTGTGCGCAGACGACGAGGCATTCTGCAAGCGCGTGCGAAACGCGCGCTCTCGCCCGCCCGCCACAGACTGTCTGTAGTCGGCGCCACCAATAATCACCAGTTTGGCCGTCCGACCGGCCCGATTGGCAGTCAGCCCGGCCGGCAGCTAAACTCTGGCCGCAATCTCGGACGCAAAACGGGCCAAAACGCCACTCAAATGAGCCACTAATGGGCCTCCGTCTGCGGCCCGGCCACGCGCCTCTACTGTGGAGGAGCCGGGACGATCTGGCCTTTCCGATCGGAGCTTGGCCGGCCGCAAAGGCTTGACGCCGGTGCACTTGTTGGGCAGAATTTAAATTCAAATTTATATTCAGATTCAAATTCAGACTCGGCCCGTCCGAGTTAAAGGAAAGGAAGGCGTCCTTAGGAGGCAGTCTCGAGAGGGCGAGACTGCAAGCTGTCCGGCCGAGCTCGCCTCCCAGAGCTAAGGGGCGGCGGCGGCGAATAAAGAGAATGGATCTTTCGCCTTTTCCCTCAAGCCTCCTTTTCTCTCCTCCTTTTTATCCTCCCTAAACACAGACCGCCTTTCTTTTATGCCCAATTTTTGCCCATTTGGCCCTTTAAAGAGCGCGCGCACCTTTCGCCTCGGCGCCCAATTGCCACTGCCTGTGGCCTGCTAGCTACAAGCTACAAGCTGCAACCTGCAAACTGCAAGCTGCACGCTGCGAGCTAAACAAACAAAGGGCGCCTCTGCCTGTTTGGCGGCTCGAGTTCGTGTTCCGTTGGGGCTCATTGTTCGCACTTGGGCCGAGTTGGGATGAGCCTAAGGTGAAAAAGGGCGCAAATTCATGCGCCAAATGGGCGGCCGAAGGTCCACGTTTAAGGCAAATTAAAAGGCGATGAAATAAAGCCCTTTATTTGCCCCATGCTTCCATGCACTCGTCTGAGCAGCTTCCTGGCGCTTGGTCATGCAAATAAGCACCGAAAAGCATCCCTTAGGTCCGATGGGAAAAATTGAAACTTTTTCCTTCTTCCAAAAACTGGCTCCTTTTGGCATTCTTCGCGCGGCCATTCTTTCGCTCCAGTCATTCTCATCGAAATAACTGGCGAACTAACCAAAGGAAAATGCCTCCCAAAATGGGTCGCAAAAGCGACGCTTCATTTCCATTTAGACGACGATGCTCGATGAGCAGAAAGCAGAAGAGAGAAGAAAGCAGAAAGCGTTGGCCACTCGTTCGTTCGAATGATCAGTATTCAGCCACCAAGAAGGAGGAAGCTGAATAATGATGATGACGAAAGTAATGATAATAACAATAATTTCCGCCAACTTGTGCATCCTTACTGGCCCATTGCTAACTCATTGGAGGCTCATTCGAGGAGACAGAAAGGAAATGGGCTGGCTAACTTTTTTTCTTAAAAGTTCTTCTCCTCCAGTTGGTGTCTGTTGTTTGCAGCCAACGAGGCGCCTCATCCAAGCTCAATGGAGGCGCCTAAGAGATGGGCCATTTTGAATTGCAAAGAAGTGAGCAAAAGCGAGTGGGAACGGGGCCAAAGTGGAGGCAAAACATTGGCCGAGTGGGCCCGACGAAGAGCTGCAAGAACGGCAAGACAAAGAGGCAATTTGGAATTCGGCCAACGGGGGAACAAACAACGCTTGTCGGCCGGAGACTGTGTGTGTGTTGAAAGTGAAGAAGATGGAATTCATTTCGGTGGCCAAGTGAGCGGCTTATTTGGAAGCAGTTTTGGTCAAACTTTGATCTTCGGAGGCGAACAACAAGTGGCAAGCAAGCTTTTTAACTATCTGCCAGCGCGCTCTGGGCTAGTCTGCGGCGCGCTCGCAGTGTGTGGCTGCACTGCGCCGTTTTCTCCATTGCACTCTAGGCTAAGAGGCGCCCGCCAGACAGAGGCTGGCTGAGAGTAAGACAGATTGTTGCTCCAACTCGCTGGCGCTTCGATGGAATATCTTTATCTTTATCATCATCATCGTCATTTTCTCGCCCCGAACGCCACCATTTGCGGGCATAATTTTGGCCGAAAACAGCCTTTTTCAGCCAGTCTGGCGCCGTGCCGAAAAGCGGGCCGTGAGACACCTCTCGGCCGCCCATCTCTGAGGCTAATTGCAGCCCCGGCCGGAAATTGAGCCAGCCACAGACTGAGTGTGGTGGCAATATGGGACAGGTGGCTGTTTGGTGGAGTTATTTGCGAGCGAAAAGGAGTGAGATTTCCTCCAATTTTCGCTTTTTTTTCTGCAATTTTGGATCACTTCTTTGGACTTTCCTGCAAATTTCGCTTCGGAATTTCCCTCCAACTTCGCAGCAAATTCTCAGGCCGCAACTTCTCCTCATCTCAATCAACAATTCGTCGCCTTAGCAACTTTGCTTTGCTGCAACCATGCTTTGCCGCACCTCAGGATGAGTCCAGCACGGAGCCTAAGGGACGGTCCTGAGGGCGCAAAAACAATTCAGAGAATTCCATCAGCCGCCCGATCATGAGCACGAATGGGGCCACGCGGCCAGCTGGGCGCGAGTGGGCGACTCCACGCAGAGATAGTTATAAATTCTCGAGGCGGCGAAGTGGAGCCGAAAAAGTGGAGCCGAAAGGCACCTGTTGGCTGTTTGTGGGCCACAAACTGTGGCGCCCAAGCCAAGCCGGGCGAGCAGCTGTCGCGAGTTGCGGCCGTGCGGGCGCAGACTGTGTGCGGGGCTGCTCGAGGCTGCTCGCGTGCAAGCGCGCACTCGGCCAGTGGGGCGCGCAAAGCAGCAGTGCACGCGGCAATGAGAAGTGGCGGCTTCTTGCGGCCGAGCGAGCGAGAGTGGCCCCTTGTGGCAAGCGGCCGCAGACTGTCTCTCGGAAAAGTCGAGTGCTCGAGTGGGCAGAGAGCAGAGGGAAAAGTTGGCCGCTCAATTAGGGCGCCTAATGAGAGTTGGCGGCGAGCGGGCGGCCGACGAGTGGCCGCGGAAGCGCAGCCCACGCAGCACGCCGGAAGGTGGCAGACCGAGTGGCTTGCCAGTGGCCACCTTTGCGGCCGTTCCAGTGCCAAGTGGAGTGATGATTTCCAGCCGCACTGTCCACCAGTTGGCCACACTGGACAGTCAGCAGCCCGCCAGAGCCAGACAGTCGTGCCCAATTGGCCGAACACGCTGCCTTTCCTTGCGGCTCATCTCGGCACACTGGCGCACATAATCATACGGCTCTGCTGCTCCTTTGCCGCTTCCCGCTGGCCACACTTGCAGCCCAAAGTGAGCGCCGCAGACTGTCCGCCGGCGGCTCGTCCAAATGATGAATTGCAACCCGATCATTAGAGCTAAGGGCCGGCCAAGGATCGCGCGGCACTTCTGGCAAGCTGCTCTCCGTGAGCTTTTCCGCAGACTGGCCCAAGCGAGCAACACTCCACCTCTGTACTGGCGCCAACTGGCCACCGCTCGACAACAAAGAGCTCGCCCCAGCAACAGTCTCGCCCCAACGACACTCTCGCGCGCCCTAAGTGCCGTCTTGGCGTCTTGTGACAATTGAAACAGGCCACTTCCGGTGCCAGAAGGCAGCTGCTCGTGGCCGGCTGATGAATTGGCCGTTGGGTTAGAGCTTAGGGTGGAGAGAGAGCGAGCTAGGTAAAAGTTAGAGAGCTAAAAGTCAGAAAGCGAAGAGAACGGCGAGAAAGCGGAAGAAGAGGAGCTCGGCCGAGACAATATGAACCATTATCGAGCTTGGCGATCGGCAATCGTGTCAGCGGGCAGCCGGAGACAGTGGTGCTTGGGGGGAACAACAAAGCGGCCGGCTCGAGTCGAGTTGCTTGCCTCTGGCCAATTCATTGCCAGCTAGGTGTGCAATTAGCTTGGCGGGTGCAGTGGTCTTGGCGAGTGGTCTTTGTTTGTGTCTCTCTGGACGTTTGGGGGCCGATTTGGGCTAGAGACTGGCTGAAGGATGAGCTAAAGACGAGCCGAGGAGGAAGAGGAAGAGCCAGAAGAGTAAGATTTCTCTCATTCTGCTCAAACAGGCAGCACCTCCGCAGGTGCCGCACTAATGAAGAGCGGCCACTCGGCCATGTAAATGTCTACAAAGTCGGTCCTTTTCGGTTTGTTTGCTTGACTGTGCGTGCGTGTGTCTGTTTGTGTCTGTGTCTGTGCTCGCGGGCGGCCCAAAGACAATCTGGCGGCTGCCCTTTGGTTGGGCGAGTGCCAGTTTGAGTCAGAGTCTGAGACTGAGAGCCAGAGGAGAGCAGCAAAGAACAAACAGTGCAACAACAAACAAGCGGCCTAATGCAACGCGCAGGCCAGTCCCAAACTGGCAACACAATGGAAGTGACGCGAGAGGGAAAACTGCGGCTTTTCTCTCTTTCTCTTACTAAGAGACTGTCTCTCTCTCATTCTCGTGTGAGCACGCCACACAGACGACTGCATCTAGTGGCCCGCTGCAAGACACAATCATATAACCGGCACAATAACTCGCCTCGGCCAATTGTTGGCTCATCATTTTCGGCTCATTTTTCCCCCCTTTTGCCGCCTCTTGCCCGCCGCTCTTCCTCCTCGAACGGCCCGAAACTGTTCCACTGGAAAAGCTGACCAAGGCTAGTCTCTGAACGAACAACTGAAGACTCTCCAGTGCAAAAAAAAATCTAGAAAGAGCCACCAGCTCGCTTCGACCAAACTTTCGGCCTAAACCTCGGCCAAAAGTTGCAAAAGCTGCCCCCAACTCTCACTCAACTGCCCAACTCACTCAACACACACACACACACACACACACACAGACCCACGCTAATTAGCCGCCTCGCTTTCCTGCCTAATTTCCTGGCGGCGCAATTGTGTGCGCGCCTCCGCCAAAGAGCATTAGATAGACACTTCCGCTTTGGGGAAAAAGCCACAGAAAAAGCGACAAGATGGCCTTTTGCCGGCTCGCTGCTCTTGGCGCCGCCGCAGACTAGCTGCAGAAGTGGGCCGATCCATTAGGCCAGTGCTTTGGAGCGCCCGCCGAGCCAGTGGCCTTCGCGAGCCACTGGTCAATCCAGCTCGATTGCCGGCCCTTCCGCTCCAGCAGTTGTCTGCGGGTCTACCTGCGAGCAAGCCGCTAAATCCAACCTCTGAGGGTCAGCCCGCGCGGCTTAGCTCGAGCGGAGCTGCAAAGTTTCCTCGCGAGGCGCCCACAAACCGGAAGTGGCCTAGCCAACTTGGCGGCGGCCCAAGAAGGGCGCCCCAGAGAGACAGTCTGCGGCCAGCGGCCACTGTTTGTTTTTGGCTTTGGCGCGCGCTCAGTGGAGACTGCTGGTGCATGATACCTTAGCTCTGGTTCAGCAGCAAGCCAATGGTCTAAATTGAGTGCGGCTTTCGGCGCGGACGCGCATTCATTGCGAAAGTCGCAAGTGGCCACTTGCGGCCACCTCAAAGGTTGCCTGTTAAGCTAGACTGAAGCTCGTCTCTGGAAAGGCTGGCCGCTCGGCGCCAGCTCGCCGCTCAATCATCCGCTGCCCACACAATGGAGGCGCCTCCGCGCGAGCTTTGCGCTAATTCCGCGCCCGCAAACCTTTGTGCTTGGCTGCCGACTGTGGACTGTGTTTAGCTGCCTGCTTGCGGACTGTGTTTGGCAGCGCGATGATTAGCCTGATGGTCATGATGATTGGAAGTCTGCACTGTGGGCGCGCAATTGGCCAGCAGAGTGGCCAAATGCGGGCGGCAAAACGGCGAGACTCGCCAAGAGGAAGTGAGCGGCTGTGGCGGCAAGGCCAGCGGGTCGAGTTGGGCGTCGAGGAGGCGCCTCGCGCGAGACAGTCAGCGGGAGACGGAAGACAGAGATGGGCGCTGAATGGAGATTTCCCCGCTGACAAGTGCGCGCCCCAAGCACTCTGCTGAGCAAACACTTGGAGTTTGCACTAAGCACTGGCTCACACTTACCTTGTTTCAACACGGAGCTTAATCCAGTCCCCTCGGCTAGTGTTACAAAACCGTCAAATTTATCGCATTGTTTCAGTGTTTCCATAATGTCCATTGGGCCTTGCTGCTGCTGCTGCTGCTGCATTGAGCGCCCATTGGCCTGCAACTGTTGCTGGCCAGGCTGCACGGGCCAGTCCAGCAGGAGACCATCGATGACGTGGATGCGCCCATTTGCTGTGTTGGTGCATGAAGGAGAGTTCGTTTTGTCCGTTGTTTTGTTGCATCCATTTTGTTGTTGTTTATGTTTTTTGTTGTTGTTGTTCATTCGTGTCCATTTGCGTGTTCCAATTGTGTTCAATTGTGTGTGTGTGTGCGTTCGTTTGGCGCGAAAGGTTGGCGATGAGAAGCGTCAGTCAGTCAGTCAGTCAGTCAGTCAGTTTGTGGTTAGCTTGTTTCCACAGCTCGCCGCTTGTTGGCACTTCCTGCGGGCGCGCCCCAACTCAGGCCGCTCGTGTAAGGCACCTGTTGAATGAGCGGGCCCGGCGAAGTGATTTATTGCCCAACGAGTGGCCAGTGGAAAGCGGCCCAATGCAAGACTTGCGACTTGAAAGCAAGACTGCGGGCGGGGGTTGAGGTTGAGCTAAGGGTAGAGGTGGAGACCTTCCTGGCGGAGATGGACTCTGAGTGGAAGGGAGAAGAGAAGAGGAAGAGGCTTCTTCCTTCGTGAAAGCGGCAGAAGAACAAAGGAACAAAATCAATTATTGAGATGCAAAAAGGAAGCCAGCGAGTGGCCAAGGCGCGCTCCAGACTGCCATAAAGGGCGCCACTGGACAGTGTGCGGGGCGGCTAATCGTTGGGGCTTTCAGTGCAGTGTGCCGGCATTCAGCACATACAGTCTGCGGCCGGCCGGCTAATCCGTCGCGTGCTGAAGGTCTTCGTTGCGGCTCCTTTGGTTTGGCAAAAGGAGTGTGGCCGCAAACTGGCCGCCGAGCTTCAACTTTGCCGCTCGAGCGCGGCCAGACCTTAGGCGTCGCCAGAGGACGTGCCTTGCAGCTTTTCTCGCCGCCATTTCCGGCCGCCCGGAAACGCGCTCGCCCAAATTCTGGGCCCACAATTGGCGCTCAACTGGCCAGACTTTGCAAAAAGCGCCCGCCCGAAGACTGTCTGTAGACTGTCCAACTGGCAGACTGTGTGCACTGACTCTCATCACTGTTGAGTCAGTACACACAGTTGCTTGCTCGGCGCCCGATCGGAGCTCGCCAGCGGCCGTCCAAAAGCAGCTCGAATGCGGCTCAAATGCGGGCGGGGGCGCCCCCAATGGGCAGGTGTAACAAATTAATGGACAGCTCTTTAGTGGAGGCGGCGCTTGGCGAGCGGCGAGATGGGCGAGATTGAGCGGTGACGGAGAAGAAGAAGGAGGGAAGAAATAGATAAGGGGAAATAAAATAATGTAATGCGAGCCGTAAAGCGAGCATGCATGCGGCGGGCAACAGTCTGCGATGGACGCCGAGCGACAGGCTGCAGCAAGTTGAGTTGAGTTGAGTTGAGCTGACTGGACTGGAGTGCAGCTTTCATAGACTGTTGCAGACAAGCGGCCGGCAGACAACATGCAAAAGGCAGCCAATATGCTGGCAGAGTGCAATTTCAATTGTAATCCAATTCAATTGGGTTCACGCAAAGCGGCCCACTCTGCTCACTGCTCACTGGCCAGTGCTCAGTGCTAGTTGCCAGCGTCAGTTTAGGACCAGAGGATTCAATTGTCTGGCGAGAAAGGCGAGCAGGAAGATGTTGTTTTGATCTTTTGATCTGGCCTTTTGAGCGCAAAGCAAGCACTGAAGAACACACACTGACTGACGACTGGCTGCACTGACTAGACTGACTAGACTGACTCGCGAACAAGACAGTCAAACGGAGCTGATGATCAGATTAGCGTATTGGCGAGGGGAACCTTTGCGGCCTGCAGCTCGACGGGATCACTGTCTTGTGTTCGCGCAAATGATGGCCGTCAAACTGGAGCTTAGGTCCAGGTCTTGACCAAAGGCCAGCCCAAGCCGCTGGGCCAGCAACAATAACAAAAACAACAACACAAGCAACTGGGCTCTGCACTGCTTCCGGTCTGCTGGAAATGATTGTTTTCGTTGCGCCCGTTTCTGAGTTGCTCTTTTGAGCGGCACTTCAGTGAAGCTCCTCTGCTCAGCTTCCTTCTTCTGAAGCAGCTCTTTTGGCAGCCAAAAGAGCCGAAAGTGCAGCCAAATGATTGGGCACCAGACACATGGGCAATCATTTGGCCATTTTCGATCCAAATCTTTCTTCTTCTTCTTTTTTCTCCACTGCCCAATTGTTTCCCACTGATGTCTGCTCCTTTTTCGCCACTCTCCGACCCTTTTTGCCAATAATTGGCCGCCGGGCAGCCAATGAGAACGCAAACGGAGGCGCCTCAGACGAGCTGAGGCGCCTCTGAACGCGCTCAGACACTGGCACTTTCCTTTGCGGCGCGGCCAGCCAATCGGACGTTTGGCCGCGCAAATTGTTTCCCCACTGGAACAATGGAACGCGCCAAGTGTGTTGCAGCTCAACGCTAGCCTCTGGTGGTCCCGAAGAAGCAGAAGGCCTGCAATTGGCACGTGAGCCACGCGCCACAAGCTCGCCGGCCGGACGTTGTTGGGCCAAGCTTGACGGCAAAGTTGGAGAAAAACTGGACGCCAAGTGGAGGCAAAAGTTGGAGAAAACTGGACGCCAAGTGGACGCAAGTGGAGGGACAATGGTCAAACGGGCGATTGGCTGAGCAGTGGGCCGCAGTTGGAAGTGGCTTGCAAGTGGCCGCCCCAGGCGCCTTGGTGGCCGAGCTAAGGAGCGCGGGCCAACAATGGCATCTGGCTGGACGTCCGGCGGATAAAGATTGCTCGATAAAGATCTATTTCTCCATTTCTCTCTTGCTCTCTCTCAATGTTCCACTTGTGCATCTGTTCAGGTCGAAATCAGAGCAGAGCAGAGCAGATCAAACGGAGCAGACGAGCCAGAGCTGCTCCGTTTGCTCTTCTCTCGAGCTTCTTCTCCTCGGCGCCACTTGTTCCCCTCGAGCAGGCCAGCTGTGCGGCCGAATGCAAAGCTCTGCGCAATAGTTTATGCAATAGTGTATGCAAACAGACGCCATTGACGCGTCTTGACAACGGACAGCGAGCGAGTGCCCGTCACAGACAGTCCTCGCTGGACAAATGGAGAAACGGCCGTCCGAAGTGAAGAGCAACAAGCAACAGGCGAGCAGCCAAGCAGCCAAGCTCATGACGCGCGGCCCACGAAGCGCCGCGCTGCCCCCGCGCGCCACTCGCAAGGCCAACGAGCCGGCCAAGTTAATTGAATGGCTCCTTTTCGCCCGCTTTCTCCTCCTCCAAGTGGCTCCTTTTCCAATGCCCAAAAGACCAACTCGGCCGAGGACAGCCCACAGGATGCAGCTCGCCTCTTCGCCTCTCGCCTCTTGACGCTCGTCCAGCCAGAGACTGACTATATTATCCGGCCGGCGCGGCTAAGGGTCGGCCGGATTGGAATTGGTTCGCCTCCAGTGGGAAATGGCGGCGCTCTCTCTCTCTCTCTGCTCCCACACTGCCCCACACACTAGCCCCGAGGAGCAACAGGCCGTCCGTCTGGTCGCATTGCCGCTTTTGATTGGAGTTCGTGAGTCAGTCCCAATTGAGAGATTCCGCCGCTCTCTGTGTCAAGCGGCCAGTGTCTTGCCGCTTGGGCCAGCTAGAGTCTAGCCGCCTGGGCCAGAGAGTGTCTGTGGCCCGCCGGAGCTCGTCCTCGTCGGCCTGGCAGGCGCCCTGTTGCCTGTCGAGACCCACGCTCGAGTTGCGCGCCGCCTCCACACTGCAGGACTCAGTGCGCGCCGCCCGCGAACTGCTCCTTAGGGCCGCCCTTAGGAGGACACTCTGCGTCTGAGGCGCTCCAGTTCGAAGGTTTTGCTCCCTCGAAGGGCCCGCAGACAGTCTCTACCCTTCGCCTCCTCCTCTCACAGCTTCTCCATATTGGCGAGGCGAAGAAAACAAAGGCGGCCAAGTGGCGGCTCGCACGGAACTAATTTGGCGAAAATTGATATGGAAATGCGGCAAAAGTGGCGAGGAATCATCGCAAATTGCAGAGAAAATTCGCCTAATCCTTAGAACGGGCCACTCGCCAAACGGCTCGCCAAATAGCTTGCCACACGGCTTGCCAAGTGGCGCCGGGCGGCAGTCAACAAGCTCGCCTTCAGGGTGGTGAAGGGCCGCCGAGGGGCGTCGATCGGGCTCGATTGGCGAGGCGCCGCGTGAAGTGGGCCGCCCGCAACAGTATCTCGCACTGGTTCGGGCGGCTCGCTCGCTGGCGCCACGCCTCATGCACCAACATGCAAGCCTTGCCAGTGGAGGCGGCGGCCAAATTAGCGCAAAACGGCCCATTTGTCTGCGGGACGAGGACGTGCGTCTGTGCTCCAGCTGGGCGCCAACTCGGCGTCCAGCTGGCGGCCAGCTCGTCAGCTTGAGAGGCGTGAAATTGTGCGCCGCTTGAAAGGAAAAATTTCTGTCGAGCTAAGGGCTGAAAACCGAGCGGCCTAACTCAGTTTGGGCCGCAAATGGGCCGCGTCCAAAGCGGCGAGCCGCAAATGGGCCGCGTCCAAAGCGGCGAGCCGCAATGCTAATGCGCTGATGCTAAGGCGCACCAAGTCTGCGGCGCCTTAGCATCAGACTGCATTCAAGACTGGCTGTGGGCGCGCCCCGAACGATCAGTTTCGGCTTTCATCGTAATCAGGCTTTGTTGTTGCCGTTTGGGCGGCGCAGCTCGTCTCAGAGATGCGCCCAAGAGCAGGCGGCCAGTGGCGAGCGATTTGGAGAAATTGCATAGAGAATTGCAAGCTCGCCTGTCGCGGCCAATCTCTCGTAAAAGCGCCGAAGCTAAGCGAGCGGCCACCGAGCGGCGCCCATTTGGGGCTCGTAAAAGGCCCACTGAACGGCCCATTGGACAGCAGTTGGAAGGTCTAAGCTGCGGCCACTCTCGTTTGAATATCATTAGCGCACTAATTAGCTCCCTTTGGGCCAGACGAGCGCTCGTTTGTTGGTCGCGGCGGACAACACTTGTCCGCCGAGAAGTGTTCTCGGCTGCACCCAGAGGCGCGCGGCAAGACAAGAGACAAGAGACAGGAGCTAAAAGGGCGCTGCAAGCTGCAAGGCAGAAGCGCCACACAACAGTTTACGACCCACTGTCTCAGCTGGATTGGAGTCCATTTCGAGCTAATCATCACGCCGAGTTGATGCGGCACTTGAGTCAGTCCCTGGCTGAAATGCAGCCGCTGATGGACTGCTCCAGATTGGACTTGGATAAGAAGAAGGAATCTGATCTGATTTCTTCGAAATTGATCGAATTAGATCAAATTTCGTCGACGAAAAGGACGAAAAAGGAAAGCAAAATGAATAGGAAACTCACCTGGCGCTTGCTGGTTGGCGTAGATGACGCGTTTTCCGTTGATGGTCACCATGCGGTCGCGGTGCTGGTTCACCTGCAGGCGGCCCCACTTGCCGGCGGAGCGCCAGTAGCGCGACCTCTGCTGTTTCCAGGAGGCCAGGCGGGCGCTCGTCTGCGCAGACTGTCTCAGGAGTCCACTCTGGGCACCGGAAGTTGGCGACTCAAGCTGGTCGCCGGAAGTTGAGGAGGAGGCGCCGCTGATGAGCTCGAGTTGCTGGGCCGAGTCGAGAATGTGGCCCTCGATGAGCTGGCCCATTTGGTCGGCCGAAAGCTGGACGAGGTGCTCCACTTGGGCCAGCGGCATTCGGTCGAGCGCCTCGTTCGAGGGCAGCAACAGTGTGTAGCCGGCGGCCGCCTCCTGCTCGGCCACGTTCTCGATGGTGTCGCGCCACTGGGGAAAGAGACGCAGCACCTTGTCCGCCTGCAGACTGGCCGCCAAGCTCATCAGCCGACTTGAGGCCAGGCCCAGTGGCACGGACCAGGCGGCGCTCGGCTGGCTTCCGTTCGAGGAGGACGCCTGCTCGCCGCCGAGCGCCCTTTCCGCCTCCGCAGACTGTTGCTGCTGAGACTGTGGCTGCAATTGAGACTGCTGCTGGCCCAGCTGGATGGCCGCCTGCTTGGTGCTGCACACGTCCAACAGGTGCGCGCAGTTGCTCGACGAGAGACAGCGCGCCATCAGCAAGGCGGCCAGCGTCTGGGCCGTGCTCTGCGCCTGGGCCGCGCTCATGCTCACCAACTGCGGCCCTCCACTAATTCCAGTCCCGCTTCCGTTTCCGGCAGCAACTTCAACTGAGGGCGCCATGCGGGTGCTCTTGGGCGCCTTGGGGCCGTTTCCGGTTCCATTTCCGGTTCCCGAGTTGGAGACGGTGGCCCGCTCCTTGTCCTTGTCGTCGGCGGCCTGCAGACGCTCCTTGTCGCCGCGCGCCGGCCGCTTGGACGCCGCCTTCGACTGGCCCGTCTTGGCGGCCGCCGACTTCTTGCCTGTCGCCTCGGACCTGCCCGCCTGGCGCCCACTTCCGGCGCCCGCCAGCTGCTTGCCGGCGCGCGCACCCGTCTGGCTCTTCGGCTGCTTGCCGCCCGCTGGTCTCTGGAGGCGCTGCGAGCGTCTAGCTTGGATCTGAGCTGGACTGGAGCTCGAGCTGGAACTTGAGCTGGAACTTGAGCTGGAACTTGAGCTCGACTTGCCTGCCTTGTTCAGCTGGCCGGAAGCGCGCACGGCCGCCGCCAGCAGCTGCTCGTCGCTGGGCGCCTGAGCTGAGGGCGCGCGCAGCTTGCCACTTCTGGTCTGGCGCGCCGAGCTGCTGGGCGTGCTGGCGCCCTCCAGCTCGGCCCCACTCGAGCCCGTTGTGCTGCTGCTGCTGGGCGGCGTGGTTTCCTCGCGCGTCGAGTCGCTCGCCTGCGTGGTGCTGGTGCTCGTCGAGCTCGCCGCCCGGCTCGCCGAGCTTTGCGCCTCCTGCTCGCTCGAGCTAGAATTTGAGCTCGAGTCTGAGTCTGGGGTGCTGGTGGAACTTGCGGGCGAGCTTGAGGCTCCGGCGCTCGCCGGGCTGGTGGGCGGCGCGTTTGAGCTGGTGGTGGCCGCGCTGCTCGAGGAGCCGCTCGCCGCCGGCGCTCTAGTTGTATTTGATCCTCCCGCCGTCGTCGAGCTCGAGTCCTCGGCGTCTGTCTCAGTGGTCGTCGTGGTCGCTCCTCCGCCGCCGCCGCCGCCAATCACCACACTTTCGGGGTCCGTCGTGGCTTCGGGCACGCTGGTGGGCGTGGTCGCCGTTGAGTTGCCGCCCGCCGACTCGGTGGTGGTCTCGGTGGACTCTGGCTCGTCGGTGGTGGCCGGCTCGCCGCTCGTGGACGTCGGCTCCGTGCTGGCCGCCGTGGTGGAGCTGCCCCCCGCACCTGCCACACTGCTGGACGCCGGCGCGCTCGTCGTTGTTTCAGCGGCGGGCGCCACGCCCCCTCCCGTCGCGTTCGTCGGGCGTGCGGGCGCAGTGCCGACGGCGCGCCGCTCCATGGCCGCGCCCGCATCGCCGCCCTTCGTCTGCTCGGGCCTCGCCGCAGACTTGGTGGCGGCGCCCTTGCTCGCCTCTGGCCGCTTGCCGCTTCCGGCCGCCGTCTTGCCGGCCGCGCCGTTCGAGTTCATGTACTCGTTCAGCGCCGGATGCAGGTTCATGGTGTCGCGGCCGCCCGACTGCACGCCCATGGGGGTGCCAAACTCTTCGTCAAAGCCGTCGTTCAGCGCCGAGCCGGCCCCCTGGCTGGCCACTTCCTGCTGCTGCTGCACGGCGCCCCCCTTGGTGCCGGCCTCTGGCGGTGCAGTGTCGCCGCCCGAGGTGACTGGGCGCCACGAGGAGGCGTACTCGGCGCTCTTGGGGGCGCGCTGCTGGCCGCCCAGCTGGATGATCTGCACCTGCTCCTCGATGGCACTCTGGCCGCCTCCTGCAGACTGGCCCTGGAAGGCGTTCACCGTGTAGATGGGCTGGTTCTTGAAGGCCGGAAACTGGTTGCCCGCGAACTGGAACTGCTGCTGCTGCTTCAGGTACACCGAGCCCATGGGGGCGCCCACTTTCGCTGGCTGACCATTGTTGTTATTGCTGCCAGTGTGCAGTGGCAGTCGCTGGTTCATTCCTAATTGCTGCTGCTGGTTCAGCAACGCCAACTGCTCTATCCCGTGCTCCTGGAAGCCATTGACTGTCTGGCCATTGAATCGGACCGCCGAGGGACCTTGCCCGAAGGGGGTGGGGCTCTGGTGGTTGCCAGCGGGCCGCTGGAGTTGCTGGTGGTGCGGGTGGCCCAGTTGCGGGTGGTGGCGGCCGTGGTGGAGCTGCTGCTGCTGAAGCTGGCGACTCGGCCTGTTGTTGAAGGGCTGCTGCTGCTGCTGGTTGTGGTTCCCGTGGTGCAGCATGAGCGGGCCAGCCGCGCCCAGTCCGTAGAGGTTTTTCATGGGGACATGCGAGGGGCGTGGCGCGCCGTGCGGGTGCGTCTGCGGCTGTGGGCGTGCGCGTCCGAATGCGTGCGCAGTGGCGCGCTGCACGGACTTCGGTTGCGGGTAGCCGCCGGCCATGAGGGAGGCGGCGTCGCTCTGCGGGCCTGCGGGCGCGCTCTTGGCCCCCGTTTCGTAGGCGCTGGCCGGGCTCTGTTTGCTGCCTGTGGTGGCGCCCACCTTCGTCTTGGCCGACTCCATGAACGGGTCGGCCCCCTTGAGCGACTCGATGAGCACCTGGTGCAGGTCCGACTGCTTGATGTAGCCTATTTGGAACTTCTTGGGCCAGGGCCCAGTCCAGGTGGACGCGCCGCCCGCACTGGAGCCCGACGCGTCCGACTCGTCCCGCTGCGACTGCGCGCCCGGCCCGCTCGAGTCGGCGCCGCTCGCGCTCGACTCCACAGGTTCGGCAATGGGAATTTGCACGTACATTGAGGACAGGTCGGTGGACTGTATCTGCTGCTGCTCGGCCTCGCCGGCCGTCTTGTTGGCCGCCTGCTTGCTGGCCCCCGATTGGCCAAAATCGGCCGCCTGTCCGCCCGAGCTTGACGCCGCAACCAACGTCTGGTTGCCGCCTCCCAGACCTGAGCTTGTCTTCTCGGCGCACACTGCCTGCTTGATCACCATTGTTGACACAGCCAACAGGCAAACTAGTGCCACCGGCCTGAATATGCTCGCCTCTTTTCTGCCTATTTTCTCGACACTTTTCGCCTCCTTTCCGCCCAACAATCTGCTGGTCTTCTGCTGGTTCCTTGAGCTATTCTCTGGGCCCGCAATCCATCGTTCAACCATTTTCTCGCCACTCTCCAGAGATAATCTTCCCGACTCGCTCGAGACACTCGGCCGAGACTCCAGCTTGTCGTTTGGCATCTTGCTGCTCATTTGGGCCCCTCTTGACGCTGACGGCATCTTAAGACTGCTTCTAGACTGTGGCCGCGCGGGCCTCTTGCTCGATCTTGCTGGCTCCTCTTCTGCCAACTCTTCCCTCTTCCGGTCAACGCTTTTCTCTCTCTCCCAGACACAATCTTCCAAAAGTCTTCTGCTCTGGTCAGAGTTCGGTGCTGTTCTGGCCACAACTTTCTCGTCCTTTTTCCCTTGCTTGTCTTCTTCTTCTTTGAAACAAGGAACAAACTGAGGAGGGAACGAAAGTGGAGAGAAAAACACGATCGATTCCGCGAGCAAGACTGAGTGGAGTGGAGAAAAAGTGGGAACAACAATATTTGTTATTATTATTATTATTATTATCAAATGTGAAAGCTGTGAAAGCCAACAGAGCTCTCTGACACTGGCTCGACGAGTGCGAGCAGCTGGCCGATGATAGTTTACCTACTCTCTCCAGCACCGGATGGGCTTAGGCTCATGAGTCCACTGAGTGAAGGAGCACTGAAGAGCAAAGGCAAAGCCGCAAGAAAACAACCAGCGATCCCTTTGATTGGCTAACTCCCAGTGGATAAGGCTGGCCGGTGGACGAGCGGAAAAAATCCAGTGAGAGTGACCACCAGAGCTCTGGATTGATGAAGAAGAGGAGGAGCTCTGGTGCTGTTGCGGCTGCAGCAGAGGCTGAGCCTTTGGATTAGCTTGGCGGCTCTCGTGCAGCCAAAAGACACAGACCTGCGCCTGGACAGCGCAGACCGTCTGGATTGGATGGTCCAGCGCGCATTGGAGAACAAGCGAAAGCTAAATGGAAGCGCATTTTTATAGGAGAAGATGGTGAAAAATCAGCTAAAAACTTGTGGGCGGAGCCAAGGAAGAGCATTCAAGTCTGGAGGAGAATTGCTCAATCCGCACACTTTCACCTCCCACCACCTCCTCTGTCCGTCCATCAGGCTCTCTCCGCCTCTCGCTCATAACAATAGACTGTCTCACATGCAAACTACTAGCGCCACGCCATCTGGAAGCTCACCATGATGATACTCTATCGTGAACGGATCAACACAGCCCCTTCGGACACCTCCTGAGACATTAGCTGCCTCTGAGAGGTAGTTCTATTTGATTGACTTGCTTAAAACCAGCGTGGGTGTTCCTGTAACAAAATCTGAAACAACAAACTGACATCTCATCTTGGCGCTTCTCTATCTGATTGGCGAGAAGCTGTTCGGAGACATCCATCTAGAGTGTAGATAAACAATATTTGGAACAGTTATTGCAACACATTCGTCCCATCCGGGCCTGCGCCATGCATCCTCCCTAACATCCTTACGCGCCTGCAGATCGTCGTAGCGCCAAATGTGATGCACCTGGTACAGTTGGCCAATTTGTGAAAAGAATCCAGCAACTCCATTGTCACGGTGTTTCACACCCTTCGACCACGCATTGGCCCACTCTATCATGGTTCCGGGTTTCAAAACGTACGACCGCATTTCGTAGAAAGAGTTGTGATCCTGGGGCTTGGGATGCTCCCAAAAACTAAATGACATCATGAATTGACTCTCGCGTTTCAACAAATCTTTCACTAAATCCTTATTCAGCTTCATAAGCGTTTCATTTGTTTTCATTTTCTTGTGTATTTCTGACACCTGCTTGTAACCATCGTGATACCTCCAGATATGAATGAATTGATCCTGGTTACCTATTTCTACTCTAAACGAAGCCACTAATTCGGCCTTGTTATCAGTTTTTACTGCCAATTCCTTTGAGTACTTCTCATACTTCCCCATATAGACGTCAGCAAACTCCGGTTTGGCATCATGATATTGCATTTCGTAAATGTATTCACTCGCCGATCTGAGCTCGTGTGTTTGATGTTTTTCGAGGATGTGATGTTTTGAGTTAGTGTGCATTCTAGTCGATCCATCAAATGCAATCGATGGAGAGTGAGGAGAGACTTACAGTAGCCTTGAGTGAGGCCTATTGCCAGTATTTGATAGACCACCGGGCGAAAAAACCTTATCTAACCATCCACCTTTACTCTGCTCATGAGTTTCCTTCTTGCTTGACTCTACTGATGTGAATCTGGTGGAGGGAACAGTTGTTAGTATAACAATGAAGTTGTCACATGTTCAACGAAGAACTTTTGAGAACCGAATGACCTACCTGATATTGTTCTTATTGAGGAGCAAAGTCAATGGTCTAGTTGCCGAGCTTGATGTCCCTGAGAAGCTTAGGGTTTTCGTAAGATTATTGAGCAAGAATGTCATCTTGAATCGGCTGAGGATAAACTATTGCAGGCAATGGTTGTCACTAAATATGCTTCGAAGGCACACAAATATTATGATTGTGGAAATTTATCGAGCTTTGCTCTTGTGAGGCACTTGCGTAGGTATATCTCTCACTATCAAGATAAGAATATTGCATAAATACTGTGTGGAAAGGCGCCACCTGATGTTCGTAATGATGAAAGGAAACCTTTCAATAAGCTGATCCAGTGACCATAATGTGTAATTTGTCCGAATATGAGGGGACACAAGTGGGATAGAGGGCTAGAAGTGCACTAGGGGAGGAGAAAATTCCTCTTCTGAGACGAGCGAAAGCAAACATGTTCGAGTCGGGCTCTCCCGCGGTCGCAGCCCGATAGACACGCCTCTCTAGATTGTCGGTCGTTCTGCACGCGTCTGGGCACAACCGCCTAGCTTCCCGCACACACGCCTCTCTCAGAATGCGGAACAGACATGAGCGTCACCGAAACATCGACCCCTGAAGCGCACGTTGTTTTTTGTGGCCGGTCTTATGCAATGCACACGGACTTCTGTAGCCAGATGGATGGTCACTTGTGGGTTTAATTTGCATATTGTCCGACTAGAACACCGTCCAGCATTTAGGATCAGTGTCAGCTTGCCATGTCTCCACATAAAAATCAAGTTATATCATATCACATTGCACCTTTTATGAGCCTAGTTCTGATCTTCTGCCATGCTGATCAGTCTGAAGGGCCCTTGTTCTAGTTGAGTTTCTCGTCGGTAAGAGGCGGGCCCTGAATCATAGTACTGAATCATGGTATTGAATCATGGGCCTTCTAGATGCAACACTGAGTGAAACTTTGTCCGAGATGGAGATCAAATTTTTGACAATTTGGTTACTGATTATGGTACATTTTATTTGCTCTACGAGTGTGGCGTTGACACATTTTCGACGCTTCTTTCGCGTTACGACTTGATTTGATCAGTCAAGTTGGTTAATGTTCCGTGTGTGTAGACAGCAAGATTAGTCAGAGATACCCGGGAGCAATAGGGCTACCAGAAGGGGTCATCCACAAACCATTGCTGAGTGAGGGTTGAGGAAGCGGCGTTGGTATTGAGGTAAGAGTGAGGTCGATTTTTGCACTGGTTATTGTGTTGGGTTTAACTTAGTTGTTTTGTTTGGCTGTCATCTTGTCATGGTGGTGGCTGTGTGCTTTGTCCTGAGCGTTGGTGTGAGTTGAAGAAGTGACAGAGGT
>Ga0268247_10000239_pt1 | contig 19476 bp, 14 predicted proteins | sample AgamicOrMae_FD_200245 | JGI IMG/M metagenome (GOLD analysis project Ga0268247, IMG submission 200245) | Agave microbial communities from Guanajuato, Mexico - Or.Ma.e (v2) (version 2) | ecosystem: Host-associated > Plants > Phyllosphere > Phylloplane/Leaf | place: Guanajuato, Mexico | collected...
CAATGAAACTTTGCACACTTATGACAGTATAGTAGCACTACTGATTGTATGCCTATTTGTGCCTCTTGGATCAATAATGCATCCACAAGAGAGCAAGATGCCGAAACGCTTTGGGGCCCCTGGTGCACCAAATCGAGCTGAATGGCAAAAAAATCAATCATCACACCATAGTCCACCAGTTGTACAATCACTACGCGCAAAATTTTTTACCTCACACAAGTAGAAGCATACTTTCAAAATTCATACACATAATTAGCTAAAGGGGCCTCTAGATGATGAACCAGTGATGCGAGAGGCAGCAACTTTTGGCCAATGATGCACAACAGTGTATGTATAGTGTGTGCATTAAGACAAATGTTCTCATTGCACTCGCTCGGCCCTCAAGTAGGCTCCTTTGTTTTCACTCCAGCCAATCTGGTGCACTCTTCACATTAGCCAGAGATTCAACTAATGCTGCAATCAATTAGTCATGTTACAGTGCATATGTGGCCGGAGTTGCATGCCTCTATGACCTCGTGTTGCTCCGCCACACGAGGTGCAATTTTTCCACACCTGCAGTCAACTAAGCCAACTCGCGCCAGTATCACATCATGGCTTCGACCACTTCTGGTGTAGCCAGCGACAAGAAATTCACACACGAGTCACATATTGTCACTAATACTTGATACAGCGTGATAAATAGACAAACAATCGCTAAACACAGTCTCAATGGCATCCAGACACCTCATGTCCAGTGGTCAAATTGGCTCATTGGAGGAGCCAATTTGCTTCTTGGACCATAGTCTACCAATGCAATGACAAGTTTGTGTGCTCGTGCAAGTTTGAGAGCAATTTTACAGCTCTATGTGCACTAGAACGAGCATTAGTCTACATGATGGCTACCGACTAGGAGCCAGTATCTGCATCGCGTGGAATCTCTCTGTGAGGCATAATGAGCGTAAGGCGATTTTTTGGGTCTTGCGCAAGGCGAAGCTGAGCGTTTGTGTGCCATTGGAGCCGCTGCCTGTGTGTATTGGGGCTAAAAGATGGGAAAGGTGGGTTTCAGTGGGCGAGGTAGGGATGGTGATCGTGCAATGGATAGAGTTAGCGAGAATCTGGCACTTGTATAAGGCCAATTGTTGCTATGAGCTTACCTGTTGCCAGATCAAGCAGGGCAGAGCTTAGAGCCTGCCAATTGAATGGATAGCTGCAGAGAGAAAGGCGGCACGACAGCTACCACATAGTAGTTCTGATGAGAGTGAGTGTCGTGCATCGGACGATTTATGCACCATTTGGAGCCTCTTACAGTGCTCCACTTTGCGGCTAGGCGGCTGGTTGTTGTGGCCAAATGACCCTAAAATCCGCATCAGACTCCAGCTTGGAGCCCTTTTGAGGGGTAGTTAGAAGTGTCGGATCTTTGCTTGGACCAGTGGGCAAGCTACCAAGGTCGTGCATCGGACGATGCTTGCGGAGCCTTATGCAGTGCTCTTTTTTGCGGCTAGTGACCTCAAGGTAATATCCATATGACCCTCTAGTCTGTATCTGATGTATGTCGGAGGCATGTTGAATACCTCGTTATGAGACTAGCACCCTAAGATGAGCAACAAATTGGAACCTACATATTGTACAACGAGCCTCTTTCTACGCGGAAGCGCACTCTTGCTATGCTGGTCTGCCATTGAAACGGCAGAATGTTTCATTTTCAAGACTGACGACGAGACGATTTTGACACTTTAACAATCAAGCATCGATATCTTCGCAACCAATTGAGCTAGAGAAAATATGATCATATCAACATGTTGTAAAATAAATCTGCTACATAGACATGCAGTCCGCTTCATCAGAGAGTGTTTTGCACGGCCGCCAGTTGGGCTCAAAGTTAGAAAGTTGAGCTCTATTATGGAAGAAGTGGAGGTCGTATTGTGCTTTTGCGATTTGTTGTGAACTTTGTAGACGTTTGGATTGCAAAAGATTAGCCCGCTAACATGTTTCATTGTGCAACTGGACAGATATTTGTCGTTTTCCTGAATTGTACCAGAATGGACAATTGACATGTGGTAGAGAATGCAAACTGTGACAACTAAGCCATCAACATGGAAGCTAAAGAGCGCCGCCTTGCAAAGGCTGCAATCTTGACCCTTGTGAGCCCCAGAGTGCCGAGCCTCAATAGCTACTGTGGTTGAGCAAGCAAAGCTGAAATGGGCCTGGGATTACTGTCCTGCTGAAAGGCTCACCGCTTGACTGGCTGTGAAAGAAGACGTCTAACTAGGCACCAATTCTTGGCAAAATTAAATTTGCGAGCACGAAATGTAATGATGTGTTATTCGGCGAGTGAAACGTGAAGAACGAAACAAGCCCTAGTTGTAGGCAGACCAGTGGGCGCCATCTTGGAGCAGCTTCCATAGCCTTAGAAAGAGACGTGCTAGTGGAAAGGAAAAGATGAGGAGTTTTCGTTGGATTAGACAATCAATCTTGTGGATTTCGTTTAATTAGTGTATTGCTCGATGGGGCCTGAGGTGGCCAGGCCGCCCGTCTGGTATGGCGAGCTCAGCAGATTGCTCGGTTCGCTGTCGCCGTTTCCACCGCTAGCGCCCCTTTGGCCAACCAGTGGGCTTTCCAGCACCATTTGGGCGCCATTGGTGGGGCTTTGGTTTGGGGCCGCCGACTGGCAGGCCTCGACGTGCTGGTAGTACGGCCGGTGGTTGTGGTGGGCCGAATCCTGGCCGGAAGTGAGCCCGAAGGATTGGGGCGCGCCGGCCGCCAGGTGGTGCTGCTGGTCGTTGGCGAGCAGAGGCGAGCCGTCCCCGAGCTGCTGGCCCTGGGGCGCCACCCCGAGGCTGAAAGCCGCCCTCTGGTGGTGTCCAAGTTGGAGACGATTCTGGCCTCCACCAGAGGGCGCCACCTGCTGCGGCTGGCCGCGGCTCTGCACTGGCGGGGGCGGCGAGCTCGGTGCGCCGGCACCACTTCCGCCCAGACACCGGAGCTTGTCCTCGCGGCGGAACTTGGCGCGCCGGTTGGAGAACCACACCTGGACTCTGGCCTCTGGCAGGTTGATGCGGCGGGAGAGTTTCTCGCGCGCGCACCCATCCGGGTAGTGTGTCTGCTCGAACTCGCGCTCCAGCGCCTCGATCTGGCCCGGACTGAAGCTGGTCCTGTTCCGCTGCAGCTTCTTCTCCCGCCGCTCGCCCGCCTCCTGCTCCTGCTCCTGCTCCTCCTCCTCGCCAGTCTCACCACTCACACGCCGCCGTCTCGCCGCCAGCTCGCCGTCCAGGCCACTTCCGGCGCGCCCCTCCCTTGGCAGAGCAAAGGGCCGGCGCACAGTCGCCGAGTCGCCGTCGGGGGCGCCACCGCCGCCGCTTAGCTCCGGCTCGCTGCCGCTCGCAGTCCCGCTCGCCCAGCTGCTCTCGCTGGCGCCGCTCTCGAAGGGGCCGCCTTCCTCCCCGCAAAGAGCCGCCACTTCCGGTCTCTCCGGCGGCTCCTCGTCGCTGCTCTGGCCATCAGGGAGACTCAGAGAAGCAGCGCGAGGGCGCGAATCACAGTTTGCGGGCTGCTCTCTGTCTGCGGGCTGCTCTCCGTTGAGGCGTCTGCACTCGCCGGAGCTGAGGCGCCGCCGCCGCTTGGCCGTTCCTTCCCTTTCGAGCCACTGAGAAGAGTCGTGCGCGTCTTGTGCGCCGTTTTCCCGCTGGCCAAATCCTTTATCTTAATCGATCGGGCGCCAGTTTGTCGTTGGGAGTTTGTTTGGATTAGCGATTTCGGTTAGTGGTCACTGTGGACGAGCATGGGCTGAGTGTCCTCGCTGCTGGCCAACCAGAGCCCAACCAGAGCCACTTGTTGGCCCAACTTAAAGGTCTGCAACTTGCAAAGGAGTGCCTCTGGAGGCTGCAAGCTGGCAAACTTGGGCCAACAATTGCCAACAATTGTCGCCAGTAATTGCCATTAATCCGCTACCGGTTTTGCCAGACGCTCCTCAGCTCTGGAGGGCGCCAATTAGTGGGCAGTGTGGCGGCCATTAGCGATTAGCGCTCAGTGGAGAGGAGAGGAGAGTTGCGGAGAACCAGGTCTAGTGTGGTCTAGGCCAACGAAGAGCTCCAAGCGGCACGATCTGGGGCCAGATTAAACTGGCGCTCTTTGTGGCATGTGGATTGTTCGCGTGTGGTCCAAGCACCAAGCACCAAGCACCAGTGAGTGCCCACGAGACACAAATACTGCACCAGTGGAGGAAAGCAAGTGGGCGGCGTGGCCTCCAGACTTGCGGCCAGTCCAGCGGCCACGCAAACCGAGAGGTGAATCACAGACTGTCACTCTTTGCGGTTGGATATTCTCGAAAGTTTATTATTGAATGTAGCTAGTTTGTCCATTCGCGAAAGTCCGCCTGATACTGTGTGGCCCATTGGAAGGCTCTGCTCGCGCGCCCGCAGACTGTGTGCAGGACTGTGCGCAGTTTTCCCATTCCTTGTCCTGCGCGCGCTCAGTTCTGCCGCAGACTGTCTGCGGCAGTTTGTGTGCTGCAGCCTGTCTGCCGCAAACTGTGCACTGCAGACTGTCTGCCGCAGACTGTCCGCGAATCCAAAGTGCTCTCTCGCCTGCTCCTCTTCGTCTCCTCTCCGCCTCGCCTGAAATGAGTAGGAGCCCCAAATGAGTGTCCGCAATTACTGCTCGCCATTGGTCGACATTAATCGCCCAAATCCGCCCACACGCTCAGTGCGCTTAGTGCAGTTAGAAGGCCGGCCTCTCTGAGCCTCTCTGAACTTCTGATCGGCTTCAGAAGCTGAGGTCCTGAATCAGACTGACCGGATGGTGCTGCTGCTGGTGCTGGTGGCGGTGGTTGGAAACCAAATAAAAGTGGCGATAATAATTACCTTTATCTTCGGCCACGGGACGAAGGGCGTTTGGGGCGCCTGTTTGGGCAGCTCCAGAGGCTGGGACAGAGGCCGAGGCAGAGGCTGAAACTGAGACTGAGGCTGCGGCCGCGCTTGCAGCAGCCGCCACTGCAGCCGCCAACTGTTGGTCGTAGTGCTCCTGCTGGGCTGTTCCATTTGCGGCCAGAGTGCCACTTTCGGCGCCCAAATAGCCACTTGTTGCATAGTGTTGCTGCTGCTGCTGCTGTTGGATCTGATGCTGCGCTTGGTGCTGCAGTTGCTGCTGCTGCTGCTGCTGTTGCTGGGCCAGCTCGGCGCACTTGCCGTCTTGCTGATAGTAGCTCTTATCTGCAGGCTGGCTCAGATACTCTCTGGCCGCCGAGCCGCACGAGCCGGACGAGGCGGAAGAGGAGGACGAGGAGGAGGAGGAGGAAGAGGAGCTGGAGGAGGAAGAGGAAGACGTGCTTGAGCTTGCGGAGGAAATGGTCGAGGTGGGCGTGGTGGCCAGTTCGAGGCTCTTCTTGTCGGCGTTGATTTGCGAGTTGGTGTGGCTCTTTTGGGGCTGCGCTTGGCCAGTGGCAGTGGCGGCTCCAAGTGGCCCGGGCGAGTTGGCGGCCGACAGCTTCTGATAGTGATAAAGTTGTTGGGCGACGCTGAGCGAGCTGTCCGTGTTCGCGGCGCTTCCATTTGAGGCGCCCAGCAGACTCTTGGGCTCTGCCGCAAGGGCGGGCGACTGGGCCTGCTGGTGAGCTTGCGGGTAGTGCTGCTGCAGGTGCGCGTGGTGAGCGTCGGTGGCGCCCAGGGCGCCCACACTCGCCCCGTAGCCGTTTGCTGCGGCGGCGGCAGCGGCGGCGGCTGCGGCGGCCGCCGCATACTGTTGCTGCTGCTGCTGGGGCGCCGCCTGCAGGTGCTGCTGGTGCAGGTGCGGCTGGTGGAGGTGCGGCTGCGCCAGAGACTGGGACTGAGACAAGGATAGAGACTGAGACTGCTGCTGCGCGGCGCTCTGCGGGTGCAATTGGTGGTGGGCGTGGCCGGCGGTAGCTGTCCCGCTCGTAGCAACAGTGTGCGGCCCGCCGTGGGCGTGGCTCGCCTGCTGGTGGGCGTGGTGCGAGGACACGTGCTGGGCCATGGCGGCGGCCTGTTGCTGGGCGGCGACGGCGGCCGCCGCCTGGTAGTGGTGGGCGTACCAGGCGCTGGGCTTGGCGTGGGGCCAGGAGGCGGCGGCGGCCACCTGATGATGGCCATTCAGCATGCGCAAGGTGTCATACACGTGCTCGGTGGCGGCGGCCGCATGGTGGTGGGCGTGGTGCTGGTGCTGCTGCGGGAGCGCGCCCGCCGTCTGCTGGTGCGCGTGCGAATGAGCGTGCGCCTGTGCATGTGCGTGTGCATGGGAGTGCGCGTGCGAGTGGGCGTGTGCGTGGGCGTGCGAGTGCTGCTGCGCGTGGGGGTGTGTCTGGCCCGCAATGAGCGCGACCGACGAGTGTTGCTCGGCGGCTGTGGCGGCGGCGTTCTGCTGGTGCTGCTGGTGCTGCTGTTGCAGTTGCTGGTGGTGGCCGGCCAGGGAGGAGCTCTGGGCCGAGAGGAGCGTCTGGCTGGCGCGGCTCAGGTGGCCCTCCAGCTGGTGCTGCTGGCTGGCGGTCGTCGTTGGGTGGCCGAAGTGGTGCTGGTGGTGCTGGTGGGCGAGCGCGTGGTGTTGGTGTTGTTGGTGGTGCTGTGGTTGCTGTTGTTGTTGTTGTTGCTGGTGGTGGTGGTGTTGCTGTTGCTGAACAAGTTGGTGTTGCTGCTGCGGCAAACTGGCCGTCTGATCGACCAGCTGCTGGCCGTGCAACTGGTGCTGCTGCTGGTTGTGCTGGTGGTGGGCTAATTGTTGTTGTTGTTGTTGCTGTTGTTGCTGTTGCTGCAGATGGTGGTGCTGGTGGTGCTGGTGGGCGGCTGCTGCTGCGGCGGCCGCGCTCATGCTCGCCGCCAGGTTGGACGAGCCCGCGCTAGACACTGCCGCCGCCGCCACCGCCGCCGCTGCAGCCGCGGCCGCCCCTGAAAGAACCTGCTGGTGCTGCTGGGCCGCCGCCGCCGCAGCCACAGCGGCGCTGCTCTGCGCGCCTCCCGGCGACCCGCCCCCAGCCCGACCCAAGCCGGTGGGCGTGGTCGAACCGGCGGAGCCCGAGCCATTGGCTGTGCGCGCGCCGCTCTGCGTGGAGCCCGCCGCGCCCAAGGAGGCGGGCGACGAGTCCCGCTGGGCCGCCAGGTGTCTCAGCACGCGATTGATCGACGAGACCTGAGCATTTATTTTGTGTTCATTTTGTGTTTATGTTCCAATTTCGGTTTTTTTTGTCATTTTAATTTATTTTAACCGATTTCGTCAATTTTGGGAAAGGTTAACTCGTTAGTTTTTCTCTGTGTGTTTGGGCGATTTTCAAACGATTTCCGATCAATTTTGGACCCGTTTTGATGCTCATTTTGAACACTTCCCGTGTAGAGAGTAAAAGAGAGTATCGCAAAAGAGTTTCGAAAAGCGAAAGAGTGCAGAGATATAGCAAGACAAAGATAAATAAATTCCGCCGCACGAGATCACCGCCAGGCAGCCTGTTGAATGGAACACAAGGGCCCAGCAAATGATTGATTGTCTCGGTCGGCTGAGAGTGAGAAAGGCCAACGTTTAGCTGAGATGAAGGCGAAAATGTGACTCTTGGGTGCCGATTTGTTCACCTTGGTGGAAAGTGGCTGCAAATTGTCGCTCCCAGTTGCTGGCCATTCATTCAGCTTCAGAGCAAAGTCGGCGGCCATTTTCTGCGCGCGGACCTTATGGCTTTGGTGTTGTGGTTTTGGGTTCCAATTTGAAGGGAACTTTGGCCGCAAACTAATGCTCGCCTCCAGTGGACTATTTCTGGCCGCAAACAACTAATGGTCGCCCTCAGGAGAGTGCAAAAGGGGGCAAAAGCAGCTCTGCTCTGTTTGCGCTCCTCTTCCTTTGCTTGGAATGAACAACAAAAGAATGAATCAATTCTAATGTGTTAGGTGTCAACAGGAACACGACTTTTGGTGGCGGCGATTATTGTGTGCCAGTTGCGCCTTTGTGTGCGCGCCCTTAGCTGTTCTGCTTCTGCTTCTGCTTCTGCTTCTGCTTCAACTTTTGCTCTGCTCATTTGGCCCATTCGAGTTTGAAGGCAACTCAATTGAGATGTTGTTTGTCGCCTCGTGCGAGTCGCGCGCGGGCCAGAAATTTGCACGACAACGATTTAATGAATTTGTTGCTCGTCGTTTGTTGTCGAGCTTCGTTTGTTGTTGTTATTCTCTAGCCAGAGAAAAGGCCGAAAACAAGCCCGAAAGAAACCAGAAAGCAAGAAAGAATCTTCTCTCTTGCGGACCACTTTTGGGCCCGCAACTTTCCAAGAGGTGGACTTACATGAAACACGAGCAGGAGAGTCATAAATTTCCTCCTCCATTCTTGTTTGTCTCGCGGCCGCGCGCAAAGAACTCGGCCCGGCGAAGAAGTGGCACAAATTGCACCAAAAGGCACCACAAGAAGTCTCCATTTCTGGCCGACCAACAAAAGGAAGCTGCTCGCTGAAAAGGTGCTCCTTTTTCCATCAAGAACAGCCAGAGTCCAACTCAAACTCGAAGTTCAACACTGCGCGCACTGCAGTTGCCCATTGGAGCAACTGGTGTCTCTGCGGCCAGTCCTAAGGGCAGAGAGTGGCGAGTCAGAGTGGCGCCCAATCTGAGTGAATGGGCCAGCCAGTCAGTTTGGGACTGTTCTCTTGGCCGCTTGGAAGCTGCGAGAAAGTGGGAGAAATATTTGCCGCAAAGCAGCAGAGCTTTCTCTTTGGACAGAGACAAATGTGAGGGAAGAGAAACTGGGCCCAAAAGGAAAAGGAAAAGCAAAAGTCAATGGGCAAAGTTGGGCCACTTTTGCTTTAACAAGCTGCCGGTTCTCTGTTTGTGTGCCTCTGTGTCTCTCTCTGTGTGACATACCGAAACAAATGGAAATGTCGAAATGTGTTGAAATGGGCCCAAGTGAGTGGCTTCCAGTGTGCTCCTTAGCTGCGGTGCTTAGCTCCTTAGATGCGGCCACTTTTGCATGTTTGCGCTTGGGACTTTGCAAGTTAAGAGTGCAAGTCAATCTGCAACTGTTTGCGGCCCCGCTCGAAGTGTGTCCATTTGGAGCAGTTTTGAGCAATGAGAGTCCAAAGAGAGTCCAAAGAGAGTCCAAAGAGAGTCCAATGAGAGTCTCGCAAAGTGGCAGAGAAACGAACAGAGACTTCATAGTGCTCTCAAAATAGAGACAAGCTCCCAAAAGTTGCCGCCAGTCTTCTTTATCTTTCCGGCCAAGTGAGCAACTGGAAACTGGGCCTCTTTGTGGCCGCAGAGTGTCGCGTGTCCAAGTTGCGCGAGTTGCCAGTCGCCAGCTCGAGTGCGAGATTTTAAATCTGAAATCTGAAATTCGCAATTTGAAATTTGAAATCTGAAATTTGCTAACCAAATTGCGCCACAGCCAAGCTCTGGAATCAAAACAAACTCGCCGCTGACCAATTTTTCCACACTTTTCCACACATTTCCTCACATTTCCACACATTTCCTCACACATTTGCACCAATTCAAGCCAGTGGCTCTCTCGATTTGCTTTGCACAGCACAGCAGAAAGCAACCAGCTCCACAGACAGACAGTCTCTCAAAGGAGCTCATTTTTTCCCAGCGACCTTTTTGCTCTCCATTTGCTGCTTTTCTTCCCCATTTTGTCTCTCCAGTTTGGCACAGTTGTTAGATACTGCCTGTTACTGAGGCGCCAGCTTTGCAATTGGCCGCGCAAAAGTGTGCCCAACGACAAGCAAGCCGCAAATTGAGCTCTTCTCACTTGGCCACTTTTGCAAGTCCCAAAGCGGCGCTTTGCAAAAGTTTGACAACTAGTTTGCATTCAGATAAGCTGAATTGTGGCTCTTTTCAGCCAAAAGCCGCAGACAGTCGCCTCGAGCCGGCTCGTGTCCAGCTCACTGTCTATCGCTGGCTGTTTCTCAACTCTGCTGGCCAGTTTTTGCTCGAATCAAACGAGCTTGGCGAGCAACAAATTAGATAAGAATCTGGCTGGACAGCAAAACGGCGGCCGGAAGAGAGTTGCTGGAGCTCGGGAGAGCCCAAAGAGCTTTCAGTTGAGTGCTGAGGGCAAATTCAAATGAACTAAAAAGTCAGCCAAGCGCGAGTTTTGTTTCTCGCGCTTCTTTTTCTCGCTCGGCCAAAAAGAGGAGGCAAAAAAGGGCCAAAGAGCGGCGTTTGGAAGCGAAAAAGGAACTCAAAGTCCAAGAGAGACGACCACTGAGCACTGGCCAGCGTCAAAGAGCGACGCCCAGAGACTGGCCAGTGCTCAGCGTTGGCCCATCTAATATCTAATGGTTGCCTCCAGTGAGAGACTGCCTTTGGGTTGGCTGAAAAATGATCACCATTCAGCGTTTGGTTCGAGCGAAAAAGTGTGGCCAAATTTATGTAAAAATCTCTCGCGCAGACTGTGTGCGGGCCTCTCTCTGTCTCTGTTGTTTGCCAACTTGTTATCAAACAACTCTCGCTTGGGGCCCAAACAAGGCCCCAAACAAAGTGATACTGAGCTCGAGTGTGTGGCCGCGAGCTCGCTTGAAGAGGAGCTATTTCTCTATGTAGACTTGTGTGAGCTAAGGGCGGGGACCACTGAGAGCGGCAAAGGGCGAGCTGAGGGCCAGCTCTAAGGGCAAGTAGAAGTGAGCAGAGGCCGCTTATAGGGCGGCATTTGTGTGTGCTGTTTGGGGGCGATAAAATGGGCCAGAAGAGGGGGAAAATATGGGCCAGTGTTTTGCTTTGCCGCAGACTGTGAGCGGCAACTCACAGTCTGCAGAGCCCAAAGCGCACACGCAACCCAAACATAAGCCAACGCGCGCGGATCACCACCGGCGACACACTGTTTCCTCTTTCTCTCGGCCTACAGTTACAGCTAAGCCCGCCCGTTTGTGCAAATGATATTTGCTCTCCCTCTTTCTCTTTCTCTCTCGCTCTTCCAAGCAAAGCGCCAGTTTCCCAGCACACTTTCCGGGCACTCTTTGCCAGCCAAACGCTGGCCAACTCATCGCTCAGGCTCTCCACTTTTTCAAGTTGAGAAATCAAAACCGGAAGCCTATAAAGGGCCCACTGTTTGCCGGTCGCGCACAATCAATCATTGGCCGGCGAGAGTTGAGCCAGACGCGCGATTTGGGCGCCCAATTCGATACTGTTTGAACGTGCTTTTCGAGCAACTTTGACCGCTTTTTCCTGCACTTTGGGCGCCCTAAGGGTTAGGCTTCTAAATTTCGGCCAATCTGCGGCTCTGATTGCGCCCCAAAGAGGCTCTTCCGTCTTCTGATTTTTTCCTCCTTTTCAAGTATCAAAATACTGATATTTTCCAGTATTTTGATGGATTCAGATGCTCAGAAATCTCTTTTTCAGACAAAAAGGAGAAGAAGAGAGCCCAAAAAGGCGCTATACTGTGATACTTACACTTGGCACTCCCTCGCTATCACAAACTTGTTCGGCCATGAGACGTTCGCGTATTTCCCAGGCGAAAATGGAGGGACACTCGCGCTTGAACATGGCGATCTTCTTCACCACCTGGGGCGTGGCCACTCGCGGCTTTGAGCCTCCGATGGCGCGCGGCTTCACCGAGCCAGTTTCGATGTAGCGGCCCAAAATTTTGCTCACACACCCATTGGACACCTGCAACATGCGCGAAATGTCACAAGGACGCGCTCCACTGTTGGACAGCTCCACTATCTTCATGCGGATGTGGTCGGGCAGTGGGCGCCCATTGACGTAGGTGCCGCCCAGCTGGTTGATGCCGGAGTGTCCTTCATTGATGCAAAGGTAATGGGCAACAAGGTCCAAAGGTGCGTTTGGAATTTGGGGAAATTTTCAAAAAGTTTCGGTTAGTTTTGGGGCTCCTGAGGTGCATTCAAGAAGCTCAAAATGAGCTGCACCAATTCGGGTGCATAAACAGGCGCAATATTAGGCCTTTCTCGGTCGGCGGGATCTCGAGGCGGCGGGGGCGTGGCTCGGGAGTTTGCCCGACGCGCGCCTAAGGTGCACACAATTGCACGCGCGCGAACCGAACCTCAGGGTGGGCGTGGCGCGCGGGCTGCGCACACCTGCAGCTGCACGCGAGCTCGTTGTTTATGTTCACTTTTCACTCATATTTCCATTCATTTTTCACACTAGTTCACCGCTATTATATTATATTTCATAGCTATTATTCTCCCTTTTGGCCATCAAATTTTTCAAAATCAATTTCATTGAAAAAATTCCAAATTCATTTCAGAATGCACAAAAAGGGACATCTTTTGAAGCTGGTGTTCTTCGAGCGATTATTTACCAGAAAGCGAGTTGAAGTGGTGGTGGTGGTGGGCCGAGTCTGCGTTGTGTATGTTTGTGGCGCCGTAGTGGTGCTGATGGTGGTCGTTATGTTGCTGGTTGAGTGCGAGCTGCTGCTGTTGCTGCTGCTGCTGCTGCTGTTGGCTCAGATTCAACTGATGGCCTAAATGGTGGTGGTGGTGGTGTTGCGCGTGCTGGTTGTTGTGCAGTTGTGCAGTTGAGACCGCCGACGAGACTGAGGCTGCCACTGCGGCCGCGGCTGCCAGGTGCTCACCTTTGTGCGGCATCACAGGATAGGGGTCGTAGTAGGCGGCCGCTGCTGCCGCCGCCGCCGCTGCGTGTCGATCAATTTTGGCTTATTCGATTAGCTGGCTGCTCGCTGGGAGCTCGTCCACTTGGTCTCGCTTGGAGCAGCCAGAGACTGTCTTGGAGACTTATGCTTCACTCACTCACTTAGCTCGCCCACAACTTTCTCCCCTCAATCAGCTTGACTTCCGCTCGGACTTGAGCCAAAGACTTGGCGCAATTGTTCCAATTAGGCTGATTCGATTTGGGCGCTACTTTGGCCTGTTGTCGCCCCTCCGGCTGGACTCTCTGCAGGCGAGCAACACTTGCTACACTCTCTGGCAAGCTCGTCTCAGGCTAGACTCTTTCTCTCGCCCAAATGGAGCTCTGTTCTCGCTCATTTGCCGCCCACTTTGCGCCCTCGCTCCAAAGACAGTCTCTGGCAGCTGCGAGCAGGAAACACTTGCTCTGGCTCCTCTCTGAAGACTCCTCCAACTTGCACTACCTGCTCTCTCTCTCTCTGTCTTCGCGGCTCAATGCTGGATGCTGGTGCACCAAATGAGGAGTGGCGCTAAATGAAATGAAATCATGCGAATCGGCGATGCTGCTGCCTGCTGCTTGGCTGGTCTTTGCACACAAGTCAATTGTTTGTCTCGCTCTGACGCGATTAGAACTCGCAAGGCTCGTTGGCTCTTAGCTCTGTTGGCTCTGTTGGCTCTCTGGCTCTTTCTTTGGCTCGTCTGCTGGCTGGCTGTCCACTGGCCGCGCTGCTTGTGTCTGCCTGTGGCCGGCGCTTTGCTCTCGCTCTGGATTGGCTTCTGGCTGCTGCTGATCACAAGCGTTGCGAGAGGCGCGCACTGCACACGAGCTGCCAGCGCGCACAAATAGGCACCGCTTTTTCCTGCACACAAGGAGGCTTGAATTGTGCCTGCAAAGAGCTGCGCGCGCACCCAAACCAAGCGACCCATTGAACTGGGCGCAGAACTGCAAAACTGCAATAACGCGCCCAAACTGGCACAACTTTCCACACTGATGCGCACTATATTACTGCGCCAGATTATTACTGGAAAAGGAACCAGAGCAACTGGAAAAGGCCCAAACTCAGGCTGGAGCTCGGGCCTTCTCCAGTCTCCAGCAAATGGGACTCCCTCTTGCTCCAGCTTCAAGCTCAAGCCCAACTGGGAACCAAATTTGCTTTGCCAATTTCCCATTTCTCGCCCACTTCTGCTTCTGCTTCTCCTTCTCATCCAACTCGGCTGCCAACTCAAAGCTCGGCCAACGACACTAAGCAACGGCCAACAGTGAGCAGAAGTGACACACGCCAATTTGCGCTCCTCAATGAGTTTCTGCCTCGCTCAGAGTGCGCATGCGCCAATCAAGCGCCTCATCAAGCTCCATTTGAATGAACGCCACTCTGCCTCTGTCTGCCTCTGTCTCCGCCCGCATTGAGCTCGAGATCCAGCCAGAGATGCCCTCTCACTGAATATTTTAAGCTCAAGCTCGAGCGAGGCCGCCAACTCTGCACTCTCGAGCTCGCCTGGCTCACCTGAGGGCGCAGATGATGGCTAATGAGCGTCAAATTAGCCAGTCGCTCAATTTGGTTCCGCCGGAAGTGGAGGAGATCCACTTTTTCCCAACGGCAGTCCAAGAGCTCGTCTAAAATAAAAACAGTGTGCTTCTCCTGCCTCTTCGGCCGCAGCTTAGGGCTGTCTGCATTTCGCGCGCACATTAAGCAGCAAGCACTGAGCACTGAACGTTTGGAGCCAATCGCGGCCAATCATCCAGCCGAAATGATCGATAGAGACTGTCTCCGTTTCGTGACGAAACTCATTCGGCTCATCTTCAGCGCCAATTTCCATTTCGATCTTCAGCCTCTTCTTTTCCTTCGCCATTTTCTCCCTTCTGGCTCGAGCAAGAAGCAAGAAAACTCGCTCCCACTCGAGCCAGAAGACGCGGCCTGTCAGTTGAGCGAGAAGGTGACGCCCAAAGTGACGAAAAGTGGCCAAAAAGTGGGGCCTCATTTCCCTTATTTCGCCACCTTTCTCTAGTCTCAGTCTCGCGCGATGTTTTGCGCCCAATCCTCAGCTCTCCAATGGGCACCAATTGAGCTAAGGGCCGCCCGCATTTGAAGCTCTGGGAGAAAAGAAAAAAGAGATTCTTTGGTAGAGATTTTTTTCGACTCGATTTGAGTGGAGAAAAATTGACGCCAGCAAGTTGACATTAATGAGAGCAAAATTGGCAAAATTGGTGCCTCTTTTGGGCGCCAATTGCCAATCGCCAATCGCCAATTGCTCTCCATTTGCTGTTTGCTAAAAGGCCGATTTGTTTGCCTTCAAGGCGAAGAAGTGAGCTCGCGAAAGAGCAACTCATTCAGTCACTGTTCGCCGTTCACTTCCTGCAGAAAAAGTGACAAAAGTCAGCCTCTCAAGTGGCCCTCAAAAGAGAGAAGAGTGTTTCCTCGAGCAGTTCTTGTTCTTCTCAATGTCAATTCGCTTCCATTTGGCGTTGAAGTGACATTGAGAACTCTGCTGAAAAAGGAAGCAACTTTGATCTAAATCAGACGCACAAATGGGCGCCACAATTTGACTTTGGAGCTCCTTTTTGATTGACAACAAGGAGAAATTTGCTCTTTTCATTCCATTTTTCTCCAAAAATCTTCACTCAAAAAGCCACTTCGCTCAAAAAAATGCTCACAGTTGCCGCGCACTCTCTCCAACTTCAACTTCAACTTCAACTTCAACGCCAAAGACGCGCCACTCTCGCCACTCTCTCGCTGCTGTCACTCAAATCATCAGGCACCTCAAAACGAGAAGCCACACACAATTAGCGCCCTTTTTCCTCCCATTTTGCTCCGTTTTTCGCCTGAAAACGACCCAAAAAGGCCTAAAAAGTGCCGAAAAAGTTCCAAAAAACGCCGGACCCCAAAGACTGTCGTCCGAAAGGGCAGACCAACTCTCGTAGAGAAGCGCTCACAACCAAACAATTGGATAGACGGCCGCTCGCTCGCCAACTGGAGCCCGAGCAGCACTCTGTAGCAAATTGCGATCGCCACTCTCTGCTCTTTGGCGTCAAAACTAGCCAAAGTTAGCCAAAATTAGCCAAAATTAGCTCATCAAGCCAAGCAGACACACTCACAATTGGCAAACTAATTGCCCCCACGCGTCGGGCCCACTTGCGCCCTCCCGCCGCAACTCACTCAGAGGGGGCGTGTCTGCGAGCTCTATAGGCTTAACATAGTCCCGCGCGCCCGAACGTCAAATTCGCAGGTGGGCGTGTCGGGCCTTAGGGAAAAGTTTAGGAAAAGTTTAGGAAAACTTTTTCCCCCAAAATGAGCTCGTCCGTTCCGCGCATTAAAAGGAAGGTGAGGAAAGAAGGAGAGTCTCTGGAGGGTTCTTGTGCCTTGGGCGCTGCTCCCTCTCACTCGAAGGCCAGATTAGTGTCAACTTGAGAGGAGCCAAAAGCTGCGGTCGTTTGTTTGGCTTTATAGTGTGGCTTGTTTTTGTGCAAAAAGTGTGGCCAAAGTGAGTGCGCGCAAAAAGGGGGCGCAAACGAGGGGCCTCGAGTGGCTCCTCGTTTGCTTTTCCTGCGGCGACCCTGAGCTTTGGGCCACAGTTGTTTAGGCCTAAGCTAAGCGGCAAAGAGCCAGAGAGAGAGAGAGAGAGAGAGAAGCAGAGACTAGGACTGAGAGGCAGAGACTGAGGCAGAGGAGCCGCAGACAGTCTGTTGCCCCTTTTGCTGTGGGTGTGTCTGCGCGTTACTGTGTGGGGCACAATGGCGTTTTGCTTTCGGCTGAGTGCGTCGTCCTTGCAACAGGAGCTCATCGGGTCCACTTTGAGTCTGGCTTTTGGATTTTGTGAGAGGCAAAAAAGGGAGCCCAAAAGAGAGAGAGAGAAAGGTGAGCTTGTCGGCTCGTTTGGGCGGCTTTTTCTCCTTGTTTCTCCTTCTTTCTCAGCTTCCTATTTGTCTCTCTGTTTCTCTTGGCTCTCTTTCCCTTCTGGAAGCAGCTCGGAAAAGGCTCGACGATTAAAACGATCCGAGTGATCAAAACAGAAACAGAAACAGAGACAGAGAAGCAAAAGTGTAGAAGTGTAGAAGTAAAAGAAGCACTCACTTGGCGGCCTGTGTGTGTTTTTTCTCATTCTCATTCTCTTTGTGTTTGTTTGAACTTTGCCGAATGAAAAATCAAAGAATTGGCGACAAATTGGCCGCATTGGTCACAGTAACTCGCCGCTCGATTGGCCTTAGCTTCTCTTTGGCTTCTCTTTTAGCTTCTCTTTTAGCTTCTCTTTGGCTCTGGTTTCACTTTGGGAAAAAGGAGTGCGCCTTTAGGAGTGGCGCAAAGTGGGAGAACTTGGAATGGAGAATGGAAATTGGGGAAAAAGCGAGAAGAGAAGGAAAAAGAAGAGGGAAACAAGTTTATTAGACCATGAAATCGGCGCCTCCTTTTGGGCCGCCTTTTTCAAGCTACCGTTTGGCTTGAAAACGCCACTGCTCTACTGCGGCATTTTGTATCTTGGGGCCACTCTGTGTTTTGCACTGCTGTTTTGGCAGAGAAGAAACTGGAGAAGAGGAAATAATTGTGTGATTATTCGTTCGTGCAGCGAAGGAGGACAGTCCTCCTTGCATCTGGCCCCAAATTTGCCGCAACGAGAGAGAGTCTCAGTGTGTGCGAGATGGAAATTGGCCAAATTGAGACATCCTCACCAGTTTGCAGAAGTGAGACATCACCACCTCTCGTTTGGATTCACCAAAAGGCGCCCCCAAACAAACGCGCAAAGAACAAACGCCCAAAATGCGCCTAATCTCAAGCTCCGGCCACTCAATTTGGCCACTCGCACAAAGAGACGCCAACTCGCCACCTTCAAGCTCAAGCTCAACTCTGCTCCTAAGGGACAACTCACCAAGTGGGCGTGGCTAATCGGGTGGCGCCGACGGAGATTAGGATGGAGGCCTCCAAGCTGGTGGGCTCGAGCTGGGCGGGCGGCCAATTAGCCTCGGTCTGACAGAGAAGCGCCGCACAGTAGACAGTCTCTCGTGGTCTCATCAAAGCGAGCAGTCCACTCGCTTTGATTCACCTTTCCTTGACCACTCAACTCAACTCAACTCCATTCGATTCGATTCGATTCGATTCGACTCTTTCATCAATCGGCCGCCACTCCTAAGGTGCAATCAACTTGTGTGGGCGTGGCCCGTGCGGTACTTTTTTTAGCGAGGGGGCGTGTCTGCGGGGCGGGACATGGGAAAATGGCCCGCAGCTAGTCTGTGGCTGCGTTTTGGGGCCTTGTTTTTTGCCCTTTTCGTCTTTTTCGCCTTTTTCTACCGCCGTTTGCGCGGCCAAAAGAGAGCTCTCGAGGCGGCGAGCACAAGGAGCTGGTGGGGGGACAAGCTTTGGGGCGGCGATTGTTGTTGCGGCGAGTTTGGGGGGCAGACAAACGGCGGCCGATTGGAGCAAACTGGGACTAGCGAAATTTAATTGACAATAAAATAAATCAGCCCAGAAAAGGTGGCCGAACAGGAGCAGAGGCAGAGGAGAGAAGCCGCAGACAAGCAGCGGCGAGTGACAATTGTGGCTGTTTGTCGGCGCGCAACACACGCAGAAGAGCAAGCAACAGGGCACAAAGGCCACTTGGAGGCGGCCTTTCTGGCACTTTGGCGCGCCCGGGCTCTTCTTATTCAGTTTTGGGCTCGCCCGAGACAGTCTGCGGCGGTGCTTTACTGGCGTTTGGTTGCCGCACGAAAGCAGCACTCTGTTTGCGACACTCTTTGCCACTGTTTGCCGCTGAGAATGGTGGCGCAAACAGTGGCAAAACAGTGCTCCGAAAGCGGAGGACAGTCTGCGGCTCGAGTTTGCTTTTTGGGGCCGCACCCAAGCTCAGGTGGTTCCATTTGTGTGCAACCAGGTGAGTGTTTTGGTGGCTAGTTTGCTTTTCAGGATCGAGTTTCCTTTGCGCTCAGTGGGCGCTGGTTGGGCGCCTTTTGGTGCGTGCGAGCAAGTGAGTGAGTGGCCAATTGAGTGTCCAAATGGAGCTTGCAAATGCGCGCGCTAAGGAGCTCCAAGAGGCCGTTTTGGCCAGAGACTAGGTTCAAATAAGTTGGACCAAATTGAATGAATTGGAATAAAGATGATCAAAGATGGAGAAAGATGGCGAAAGATGAGCGAAAAGGGAGAAAAATGGGCCAAGTTTTGCGTGAATTTGTGGCCCTGAACGCAAAGGAGCCCGATCGATCGAGATCATTTGGCGGCCGCGCGATCATGATAATTGATCATCATAATCATCATCATCATCACGCGCAAAGTAGCCGCCGACGAAAGGGAGTCGTCGGGGGCAAAAATGTGGCCCAATTGAATCATCAATAACGAGCCTTAGGGCAGACAGCCTAACCTAAGGGTCGGCGACAACTGGTGGTTTGTGTCGCCCATTTCGCCTGCTTGGTGCAAAGGGCGAGTGGTAATCAAATTAGAGCAAAGGGCGAGAATGGGCGAAGAAGAGCCGAGAAGAAGAAGAAGGCCGATCGGATGACAAAAACTTGCGGTTCCTTGTTGGTCCTTGTGTTTGGGGCCTTGGAAAGAAGAATTGGAGCTTGAGGTTGGGCGCTTTTCTTGCGCGACACTTGGCGCACTCGCGGCCAATCGGCCACTGTCTGCACTTCTTCTGCTCTCGTCTGGCTCGCACTCTTCTCTGTTTGGCGGCCGGCCAGAAGTTGCAGAGAAGGAGACCAAAGAGAGGAAAAAGAACAGAGGAAAAAAAAGAGAAAAGAAATCCATTAAAAGTCGAAAGTCGCCCTCTCTTTGTGCTTGTGTTTGGGGCCCAACAACAACACACAGTGGTGAGTGGGACACTTGAGAGATTTTTATTCTCTCCATTTTGGCACCAAACTAAAACTGCAACTGCAACTGGCCAGCCCTAGTCTCTCTTGCACGAGTCTCGGTTGCAAGAAATGCGGGCGCACACTAGCACACTAGCACACGAGAACAGAAGAGAACAGAAGCACA
>Ga0268247_10000241_pt1 | contig 19338 bp, 16 predicted proteins | sample AgamicOrMae_FD_200245 | JGI IMG/M metagenome (GOLD analysis project Ga0268247, IMG submission 200245) | Agave microbial communities from Guanajuato, Mexico - Or.Ma.e (v2) (version 2) | ecosystem: Host-associated > Plants > Phyllosphere > Phylloplane/Leaf | place: Guanajuato, Mexico | collected...
TTGGCCTGTGCGCGCGTGCCAATCATGTGCCATGGGCCAACAAACACAGACAACCACCCTCAGTCCAGCCCAGCTCAGAGGACAGTCTTTGGGCCGCCCCCAACTCAAAGGCACACTGTCCCGTGGGCGCCCAATTCCACTTGTCTTGTGCCCGAGTTGGCCGACCGGCCGCCCACCAGCCTCCAAGGCACTCTCGCTGGCTGGCTGGCATCTTTGTTCCCATCCCTTAGGGCTACTACTGAGTGCACTGTGCGCCCCCAGAAGCCATATTTAGTTGCACGTCCAGCGGCCCTCTGGCAGAGCTTCGAGTGTTGCGCGCCCTCAGCTCTAGGGGACACACACACAAAGGGCCCAGCTCGGTGCGCTTCGGCTGCTGCTGACGCCGAAAGTGGGCCCCAAACACACACTCTCTTTGGGGCAGGCAACGCGCGGCGGGGCCAGTTTATACTCTCCGCGCGGGCCCAATGATATAAAAGCAGTGGCGCGCTAATAACAAACGTCAGATGAGGATGCCCAAGAGGCTGGCTCGCCGGCCAGCTGCTTTGAGGGGGGAGGGGGGGCCAAAAGGCCCACGAGGACCAGCACCAGAGGGGCACAATAATAAAGCTGGAAACTAAACATTAAACTGGGGGGCCGCTGGGAAAGGGGCGCTACTTTGCTTGCTTTTGGCCACTGTCCACGTCCAAAGAAGGCCCAGAATGTGCGCCCTAAGAGTGAGACTGGGACACACCAACGCCAAAGACTAGGGCGCACTAGAGACTAGGACGCCCACCAGCCAGTGTGCACTTCTGCTGCTCTACGCTGGCTGCACTCGGCACGCAATTGCAGACTGTCCGCTTGAGTTGACTTAAATTGCGTCGCTGAGTATGCAAAACACACACACACTCTCTCTCTCTCTCTTGCGGGCCCCAAAAGTCCCGCACACTTTTTATCGCCACACAACAAAAGCACTTTGGCCCCACTTCTTGCTCGGCGCGCTCCTCCTTCTCCTTCTCCTGCCGCTCGGCCAGCCCAAAACACACAGTCACAGAGACACGCAAACGGCAGCCGCCCACTGCTGGTTCAAATTCATTACATAATGGCGGGCCCATTTGGCCCCTTTGGCAAAAAGGGACACCAGATAGTAGTGTGTGCGGGATAAGGAAAAACTAGCGACAATCTTTTCTCCTTAAAGGCTCCACTTTGTTGCCCATCTTCTGCGCTCACTCCTCCTCGTCTGTCGTCTGCCTAGCTTGCTGAGTTCCCTTTAGGGCCCGGCCAGAAGTCAAGTGGGCGACTCTCGGAGGCTCAATTACAGAACTGAACAGATAACAAGAATGGATATTGAAAGTCACTTTGGCTTATGTCTGACTGTTTGTCTCTCTGTGCGAGTTGTGATTGCTCGTTGGGGAGAAAAGCAGAAAAGCTCGGCAAACAAATGACGAGACGATTCTAACAGAGAGCAAAACACGCGCCCAGCACATTTGGAAACACGACAAGACTCTGAGCCCCTTGCTTTATCGCCTTTTGTCTAGACAATAAACGCGAGGCTGACTCGGCACTGAGCGAGGCCAAATATCACAGTTTTGCATCAAATCGAACAGCTAAACAAACGAGCTTCTTATTCTCTCCATCTGGCTGGCTGGTGATCGCTTTTTACGAGACTAATCTCTATCTCTTTTTCTTCTCCTCTCGCACCAGAGGCTCGTTTTTGACTGGCTGCCCTTCGCAAGGCATTTGTTCCACTTTCGCGCACTGAAAGCCGGCGAAAGGCGGCCAAAACAGAGTCTCTGAGCTGCAAGAGACAGTGGCAACTGGCAAAGGGTTTCTCAGCGGCCGAAGCTTGGAGCCAATTTGGCAACAATTGCAAATGATACAACAATGCAAATGCTGCAAATGATTTCATTCATGCAACAGTGAGAGAAAGTGGGCGAAAGAAAAGGGCCAAGATTAAGCCTCCGTGTGACGACATACTTTCGGCAAGCCCCGCAGACTAGCCAGCCAGCCAGCTCAGACTCGACGCCGTGCCGCTGCCGGGTATTAGGCTGCGGGGTGGCATCGTTTTGAAATGAGCCAGAAGAGAGGGAGTGTTGTGGGCCACAAACAAGTGGGGTCGTCTGCAGGCTGTGCGAGTGCAAGCGAGAGTTTTGCATTCGTTGTTTAGCAGCCAGCAGCCACGAATGGATACACAACAAGCTGGAATGGCAAACACAACCAACTCTCAGCTCGCCTACAACTGCTGCAGGGGGCCCAAAATAAAAGCTTCCAGCGAGCTAGATGGCAAGCTAGAACAACAAGCGAACGGTTGCGAGAAACAAGAACAACAAACATGGGCCAAAGCAATAACAATAATCATAAGAGAAGGCAAATGGTGAACGAGATGCCAGACGACTGGGCTTCCGAGTGGGGAGCACACACATGAGGCGGGGGCAGTTTGCTGCTCTGCTGGCTCTTGCTGGCTGGTTAGTTGAATCTTTGGGATTTTCATCGCCGGTGAGCTGTGGTATAGCTGCAACACAGAGGTGGGCGCGCAACCTAAGGGGAGGGGACGACGTTCCCTTGCTTTTTGTTCAACAAACACTTGCCGAGCGAGCGAGCGAGCGCGCCCAACGAGAACGAGGCAAGACCATCGCCCATTGCCGAGGGGCTGGGCTCTTATTGCTTCCGTTACTTTTGTATACTCTCTCTCTCTCGGTGGGCTCTTTGTTTGCGCTTTTGTTCGCTCCAGTGGGCCCCACTGGACTGGCGCCGGAACGGCGGCTGAAGGGGAGCCGCCGGCGGCTAATCGTCGCCCTGGCCTCGGTGGTGGGCTCAAATTTGGCCTCGGCGAGTGGAACTGAGCGCGGAGAGCTGGCCCCCCCCCCACAGACCAGCAGCGCGAGCAAATGAGCGGCCCAAATAGTTGGCCGCATGACCATGGGGGCGCACACTTACACTGGGGGCCCTTTGGCGCACCCGGAGGGCTGGCTGCGGGCCAAACTGGCTTCCCTGGTCTGGCGCTACCTAGAAAGCGCAACGGCTCAATTGGTTGGAAAGAGAGATAAGACAGTGTGTGGTGGGCTTGGAAGAGCGCCATTAATGACGCTTGCCGCGATCGGCCGAAAGCAATCGATGAGCGCGCCACTGGTGCTCGTTTGGAGAGACATGAGTTTGGCGCTCCGTTTCGTCGCTCACTCCAATTGCCCGGACACACAGCACCATTGGCCAGATCGATCCCCCATTGGCCCTCGCCTACGAGACGACCATAATGCTGGCCAACTAGGCGCACAAACCTCTCTGGGCGTGTGTTTGGCTGTGAGGCGCCCTTTTGGCTGGGCGGGAAGCTTCCTCGCGATAGGCAGAAGGATGAAAGAGGCAATCTCATTGACGCACACTAGACCTGAGAGGGGGAGGAGGCATCCCCGCAGCAGACACGAGAATCTAACCACAAGAACAACAATCTGACTACACGACTCTTAGTTGTACTCACCTGAATTGTGGTTGCCCATACTCGAGTTCGGCGGCCAAATGTTGCATAACGAAAGGTTCGTCGCGTTTGTCGTAGGAAAGGAAGGCGTCGTATATCTTGTCACTCGACAGGCTTGCCGCCGCCGCAGCCCCAAGCTCGTCGCGCAAACGGTAGCCACCCAGGGCGAGCGATTTGTTCACAAGTCTTGCCATGAACTGTTTCACCTTTGGCAATTTAATCCAATTGGCGCCACCGCCTGCGCCAGCACCATTTGAGCGATCAATCTGGTTTGTCGTCAGGCTCTCGCGACAATTGTTCGCGGGCGGCAACGGAGGCAGTGCTCCGCCGGCAGCCAAGTTGTACAGGCTCCCATTCGGGCCGATGGATTGAGAATTGGCCAGGCCCGCCGTCTTGGCATAGGACGAGCCAGAGGCATGCATGTTAGCGGTGCCTATTGCGTAGGGATTCTCGATCCTGTTCAACTGGCCGTAATACTGAGAGTGTTGGCCGTAAAATGGCTGCTGCTGCTGGTGTTGGGCTGGCCAGAGAGATGTGGGATAGTTTTGGTGGCCGTTCAGCTGGTGTTGTTGTTGCTGCTGCTGCTGAGATGAGTTCGAGCTTGCAGTGGTGGACGAGTTGGAATAGAGATGCAGATTGTTCTGCTGCTGCTGGTGCGTCTGATGGGCCCCAAACATAGCCTCTGGAGCGGTGCCATTTTGTTGCGCGCTGCTTGTGACTATGGTGGAACTTCCGGTGGTTGGAGAAACCAGGGCGGCATAGATGTTGCTGCTCTGGCTGGAGGCGCTCTGATGGTGGTGGTGATGGGCCCCTTGATGGCTCATGGTGCCGCCAACAGTGGCGCTCGAGTGCTGATTTCTCGAGTCGCCCATTATCAGATGGTGGTGCAGAGTGTGGTATTGCTGCTGCTGTGCGGCCGTCAACTTGGAATGGTGATGGTGGTGGGCGGCAGAGATGGCCGTCGATGAGGCGCTGGAGCTCGCTGAAGTGGTGGAGGCGGCCGAGGATTTCTTGTGGTGGCGCCGGAAACGCCTCTGCTGGCGGACGAACACGAACATGCTCAGGGCGATGACAATCATGCAGACAAAGAGGATGGTGACAATCAGAAAGTAGGTGAGCGGCGCGCTCGAGTTGGACACATTTGCCGCCATGTTACTTCCCGGTTCAATGTATCCACCGCCGCCAACCATATGGGGCGATCTGGGCATCATTGCGTTGCCGTTCAAAATTGGATTGCCCATCATGTCCACTGCCAAGACGGGCGGCTGTTGCTGGTAGTAGGGCTGCTGTTGCTGCTGGTAGGCGTTGTTCACCGATTGGGCCGGCTGCTGCTGGTCGTTGAGCCCCTGCTGCTGGCCTCTGGACGACTGCTGGTCTTGTTGCTGTTGGTAGAAGTTGTCGTTGAAATTTGGACTGGCTGGCGGCGATGCGCTGAAGTCATTTGATACCATTGGTGTGGCTGGGGCTTGAATCACTGGCGGATTGAAGTCGGCCACTTCAGAGGAGAGGAGCCGGTCATCTGGAAGTTCGCTGCACTGATTGATTTCGGTCAATTGCTGTTGTCTGTTGTTGGGGGAAAGTTGCATCGAGTTTGGCGCGGCAAATGAACCAAAAACGGGCTGCTGGAGTGCACTTAGCGAAGTGATTCCATCAAGAATTAATGGACCAACAGTGGTGGAGTTATAATAGCAGCGCAATTGGTTCCTATCGCTTATTTGGACTCCCCCATTAACGAGAAACTTTTGTTTCAATATTTGCCGGAAAGTCTGTATTGATGAACATTGGCAGGACCACCAATTGTGAGCAATGCTCAATTGGCGTAAACGAATATTGTGATGGCCAATTGAAACGAATAGATCCAGATTCAGTGATGTTAGACGGTTGTTTGATAGATCCAAAATCTCCAACGAACGCAGATAAATAAACGTCTGATTGTTGATCTGCTCCAAACGATTTGACTGTAAGTATAAAGCTTTCAGTTGGGCTAATGGCAAGAATTCGTACCCATTCAATGTTCGCAAATGGTTTTCGTGCAAATAAAGTGTTTGCAGCTCAACCAAACCATTGAAAGTTCTATTGGCAATGAATTGGAGATTCGATGAATTCAAGTAGAGGGTTTTCAGAGATTTTCTCGCTATCAAATTGGAGGGACGCAAGGAGTCAATGTTGTTTCCGTCCAAATATAAACCACTCACATCCATAGGTATCCTGTCGGGCACAACTTTGTGATTGTTTGATGAGCAATCAATGATATTTGTCTGCCAACTCGAGTCATAGTAACAGTTGCATCCATGTGGACAGATCATTTCACAATCGCAAGCGTCAAACTCGCAGCAATGACATAGAGCAAAACAGTGCGACTTGTAGCGACAAAGGAAATTGGACGAATCAGCGCCCAAGAGGTCGATCATTTGATGGTGGCTATTGTGATGGTTCTGAGATGCTGCTGCTAGCGAGGATGAGCCGTGGTGTTGGGCGCTGAGATGGTTGTTTGGATGATGGACTTGCATTGAGTGATGCTGCGTTTGGGCCCCGCCGTTGTAGTTGTGATGGTCGCCGCTAGAGGTCGCTGAGAGCGTGCGATTTGATTGGCGAAGTTGTTGTTGGAGTTGAGTATTGCGCCTGAATAGTGGAGTGCATTTTATGTGCTCCAAATCGGCTATTCGCCCATAGAACTGCTGCTGATGTTGGCCAGCGGCGTTTGTCGAGCTTGCTTGGTTATTGTTACTGTACGCTTGCTGGTGGTTAGTATTCGTGGCTTGTTGTTGAACATTCTCACTAATGTTGTTTAAATTTGTTTGCATTGATGTATCAGAGGATGAGGAGGAGGAGGATGAAGATGGAGGTTGAATCACAGCTGCTGGTTGGTCGTTTTGCATCAATTGTGCTTGCGATGACAATGATGAAAATGGATCATTGAGTTCATGGAGATGTTGCTGGTTAGAGGCGGCCGAATTGGACGAGAATTTGTTAGATGATGTTAATGAATTTGAGGCTAACACAGATCGTCTGATTGCTGTTGATGTTTGTTGTTGTTGTTGGAATTTTCTCATCCATTCTAGTTGGCAATCACAAATAAAGGGATTGGATGACAGATAGAACTCTGTTGCTACTTGTTGAGAGTGCACATTGTTGTTGGCCAATTTCGAACTAGCTTGCTGCTGTGGCGTATAGGCAACTTGAGACGATGGGCCGGCAACATACTGACCGTTATGGTGCAGGCGAGGCTTGTAGCTGCTTGGGGTGAGTGGCGCATTCAGGGGGCTTCTTGAATTTGGAGCCTCAACTTGCTGGTGGTAAGTTACACGCAATGCCTCTTGGCGCAAACCATTCAATTGATTGTGACTTAGATCAACTCGTGTCAAATTCGGCTTTTCCATAAAGGCCAGCTCACTTACATGACTAATATTATTGGAACTTAAGTTAATTTCCTCCAATGAGATCAAACCAGATAAGAACATTTGATTAATGTTCATGTGGAGATAATTTGATTGCAATCTAAGTACCCTCATTGAGGTTGATTTATGGAATATTCTCATTGGCAATTGCTGAATTCTATTCCACGAGAGATCTAACTTGGCCAATCTAAATAGAGAAGTTAGGGATAGTTCATCCAGAGATTCAATTAGATTGTTTGATAGATTCAGCACCTCTAAATTTTGCAACGTTGCCACACCAGTGGCGGGCAAATGTTTTATAAGATTAAAACTCATATCAAGTATCCTTAGCTCACTTAAGCACAATTGGCCCGCTTGAGATATTAGGCCAAGGCAGTCGAAGTTTTCCAATAAATTGTGTGATATATTCAATTGGCGAACCTCGTTCGATAGTGGACAGAACAAATTGTTTGGCAATGTAGACAATTGGTTTTGGCTCACGTCAAACAATTGAATTGAATGTGAAAATTTTGATTCAATCACAGAGACACTTAGAGGTTCGTTGTAGAGCTGAAAAACGTTCAATTGCTGCGCTCCTGGCCTGGCCCCATTCTGTTTAGTTTCCTTGCTAACGTTTGCATACTTGATTAATATCACATTTTGGTTCGACGCCGAGATCGCCTCGGCCTGTGGTTGCTGCTTGTCGTTGGTGCCAGACGCCACCAGTGCCTCTGGTTTGTCGGGCAGCTGAGGGGGCGCGCTCAATGCGTCAGCCGCGAAAGAGTGTGTAACAATTGTTGAAGAGGTTAGAAACATAATAATAACAATCAGATTGGCCAGACCGACGGTTTTAGGGATAAACGAGCAGGATTGGCTCAGCCAACATGCTGCTCCCTGTCGGTTGGAAGTCCGGTGTCGTTGGCGTGAGTTGAGGCGGTGGCTCTGTGGGCGAGTGGCTGGTGGGCAGTTGTAGATGGATGATGTATGGCACGTGGACGTATTTATCCCTGCCCTTTGATCGCAGGAGCGCAGCACATCGGCCATCAGTGAATCTTGTGCTCTGTCAAGTGTGGCCTTGGTGTTTCTGTTTCTGAGACTTGCCAGGCTTGGCTTGACACTGAGAGCAGTGCAGTGCTGACTGGCCTGCGGGATGGATAGCATTGTTGCGGCGCCGATTTGATGATGAGATATGGCCCTGAGATTTGTTTTCATGGTAGATTGGTTCTGTTGTTCCCGTGGCGTGATGCTTGTGTATGGGCCACAACAGCTTGACTGTGGGTAGAATGTTTCCAAGTCTGTTCGCTTGCCTCTTGTTCGATGGGGCCTTCTAGAGGCTAGAAAATTTCCTCTCCCTAAGGATTCTGAATGTGAATCTTGGTCTTCTCTTGGGCTTGCCGCTGGAGCTGTGATCATTTTGTGTCTTGTGTCTCTTGCGACTTGTTAGTTTTGCCTCTGGGACAAATGGGTGACAACAATCGTGAGTGAGCTCCCGATTGTTCAGGTGCTGGAATCTTGTCTCTTATTATTATCTCTTGTTGCTTGTCTGTGAGACTTGTGTCTGTCTTGTCGAGAGGTCTTATTTCACTTTGTAATACTATTCTGCTGATACAATTTTCTTGAATCTTGGCGGCAATTTAAAATTAAAATTCTCCCCCCCACTCAACTGACCGTCTAGCTTTTTGAGGCCTGGCTCATTTCAGCGACCACTCATCGTGTCGGATCTTGTTGCTGTTGATATAATTTGGTTGATATATCTTCTCTGTTGATATATAAGTAAAAGTATGCCAAGAGTAAGGGCAGATTATTGGGGAAGATCTTGAGTTAGTGCTGATTGTTCGCTTGTGAGGGAGAAAGATTCGCTGGCGAACATGAAGATGGGCCGGCGAACTTTTGGCGACTGTTGGCCTTTGGTAAAGCGCGCTGCTTGTGTATGGCGCGAATGGAGAAGAGTGCGACTGGAGTTTCTGCTTCACTCGTGCGCGCTCGAATTACAACTGCGAGCCGGATTTCGCGACCACTGTCAATCTGGCGCGCCGGCACAGTGCGAGCGGGCGAGCGAACGGGAAAGCAGCCTCGCACACTACAATTGCGCGCTCGCTCCTCCTCCCCACGCAGTGCGCATGCTCAGCCGGGCGACGCCAGCGCCATCTCTCGGCGCGCGCGCGAACCTCCGCAAGTCTCGATACTGCACATTCATCACCTGTTGTTGTGTGTAGTGTTTGGGCCAAACATTGCGGCTGGCCGGCTGCCCTAAGCTGCCTTTGCCAGTGTCAAGTGACGTGCTGGCTGTCCTTTGGCCGCCCGGCCACCAAAGGAACGCGGAGCCTCGGGGCTGCCTTCTGGGCGGCCAATTGGCCGCCGTTGGCCATTCGGGTTGCAGCTGCCCGCCGATTGGAGTGTCTCGAGTTGGCTGATTCATGGGGCGCGTGTTGGCCAAAGAAGGGCCAAAAAACGGCCAAAAAAACAGCCAAAAGACAGACGAAAAGCAGCCGAAAAACAGACGCCACTCGACTCATTAGTGTTTCCATCATTTTGCCTCTGTGTCTGCAGTGAAAAGTGGCCGCCTATTAGCCATTCAGTGCGCCGAGTGCCACTTGGACGCGTGGCCGACGCGCATTTGCCTGCGCCTCTGGTGCACCTGTGTGTGTGTGTTTTCTCCTTTTTCTCCTCATTCTCCTCAATCTCCTCAATCTCCGCCTTAGCTAAGGTCTAAGAAGAGTTGCCGCGAACTTGGGCGACGAGAAACGCAATGGAATCCTTTGTTTCGGCGGCTCCTCCTCGACTTTTTTGCTCATTTTTGCTTCCTTTTCGTCCTTCTTCAGCCCTCTTGGTCTTCTTGGCCCTTTTGGGCCGCCCGATGGACAAGGAGCCGCACTTTTGGTCCTTCTGTGGCGCTCAAATTTCCATCGGCAAACGAAATTAGTGCCCCACTGGAGCTGAGGCCGAGCAGCAGAGGCCAAAGACAGTCTCTCGAATGCTGCTCCTCGAATGCTGCTCCTCGAGGACGATCATTATTTTTATTGGCCCAACACACAACACAAGAGAGACGAACACTTGTTGGCGCTTTTCGTTGCCGCAAACAAACAAAGAGCAAATCCAATTAGAAGTCCGGCTGCTTAGGAGTTGGCTTCTCTCAGCGGCCAGGCAACTTTTGCGCAACTTTTCTCTCTGCTCTTTGTTTTTCCTCCCTTTTCCTCCCTTTTCCTCTCCCTCAGATCGTCTCTTTGTGGCGCCCCAAGTCGAGTGGCGCCGCCCACTTCACTTTGCAATTGGCCAGCCAGTTGCCAATAATCATAACTCACTCGCTTTCAATTTGAGCGCTTTCGGCGGCCGCGCGAGACAGTGAGCGGCGCCATTCGCAGCAACCGAGGCCGAGCAGTGGCCGCTCCTTAGGACTGGCAGCCAAACTGCTCGCACTCTGCCCGCTTGCACTCAGCCAGCCCAGACACAAGCTGCTCGCTCGGCGCCATCGATCAATGCTGGCCACACTTTTTACACTGCTCAGAGTGGACAGAGCAAAAAGACTAAACAGACTGCACAGTGCGCTGCATGGTGCATGGCGCGCTCTGTCCAGCCGCCAAGCAGCAGGCCAATCGATTCGCGCCCTTTCACTCTCGTCCGCTTCCACTTGCCGGCCGGCCGATCGAAAGCGATCTCGGCGGCCCACCAGCACGGCTTCCTGTTTCCAGTCGGGCCAGCTCGCCTTTGTGGGCGCGTGTCCACTGGCGTCCACTCGCCAGCCGCACGAGTGGACGCGAGCGGCGAAAGTGGCCGCTAATCTGGCCGGCCGTGCAATATATCATCACTTGTTGCTGTGTGTCGCGCACTTGCGGCCGTCTGGCCGCCGCAGTCAGTCTGCCGGCCGGCCAAAAGCACGGGCGGCTGCGCACAGCACGATTCCCTGCGCTTTGCTCACTGCGCTCACTGCGCTCACACAGTGCAGAGCTGAGCGCGCGCCACGCCGAACACACAGCACAGTCCACGGGCGAGAAGCGAGCGAAAAGCGCGCGGCACAGAGCAGGATCCAGACGGACTGCAAAAGTGCGGCCGACAGTCTCGCGCACACTGCACGCACTATACAGACACTGCAGCCATTTCAGTCTCGCCCAGTGCAAGTCTATGGGAAAAAAGTGCAGCAGCCAGAAAGCAGTGCACCAGCCGCTCCTTATCCTCCGCCCGATCGCTTTCCCTTGGCCTTACACTTCGGCCCAACTTCGGTAGCGAACCCAAACACACTCTCAATCATCTTTTTGCCCAGCCAAAAAAGCACTCTCTTTCTCTCTTTCTCTTTCTCTCTTTCTCTCGCTCGCCAGCCGCGACACAAAGGGACGCCACTCGAGAGAGGCCCACTCGCCCTCTCTCTCTCTCTTTCTGTCCCTTTTTTCCCTCCTTTCCGGCTTTCTCCCACTGAAAAATGACCATCCGCCGGCCAGTTGTCTCCTCTCGTGGCCACTCGAACAGTGCGAGTTCGTCTCAGACGCTCAAACTGGCCAGCGACTAGCCGGCAAACTCCGATCGGCGCCCCTTCGCGCTGGCGCAATCAATCATTTTAATTATTTGCTATTATGCGTCCGCCATTTGCCCGCCCCAAGCACTGTCTCTGTGGCGGCGCACTGCACAACAAGCTTCGGCCAGAGACTGCAGCTCGCCCTCTGCCACAGCTCACTTGTGTTCTGGGCCCCCATTGGTGCGGCCACCCTAAGGAGCAGCCCTTAGGTCAGTTGCATGCGCGCCAAATGTCCATTGCGCGCTCACTCGCCGCCAATTCAATTTGGCCCCAGATGCAAATGTTAATTACTGCTCGCTGGCCAGTTGTTCCTGCTCGTTTGTTGCCTCGTTTGTCGCATTTCCACTCTTCTCTGTCTCTGCCCAAACTCTGCCGTTCATTGTGGGCCAGATTTTGGCAAATTTTGGGCAATTTCAGGCAAATTTTGGGCAAATTTCAGCTAAATATGCGCAAATTTCGCCCACTGGTCAATGTTTGGCCGCAATTTGGCGGCAACAAAGTCGTCCATTTTGCTCCACTGGCAAACCTGCTCGACGCTGGCCCTTAACGAGCCCCAATTCAATGGGCGGACGCCTCTCGGTTGCCTCTCGTCTGCCTCTGGGGGGCGTCGAGGCGCCAAGACAGCGAGCTGGTTGGAGCTGGTCGGCGAGCCAGTTGGGGGCCCGCAGAGAGAGAGAGGGACACCTTGCGGAGGGTGTGCACTGGCTGGGAGGACAACCTCTGGGAAGGTTGTCTTCTGGATGAGCTTGAGTGGTGCCAATTGGCAGTGGGCGGGCGCGAGTAATTGGGCGCTGATTCATTGGTTGGCCGCACGCAACTGGGCCAAGCAGCAGAGTCGCGTGCACTGGCCCATTGGAGAGCAGTGGGCGGCGCACGCACAACAACCTTTGGCTAGAGACTGTCTGCGGCGCGCGCGCTGAACTGAACTGAACTCTGCGCGGAGAAGAGAGAACACACTGAAAAGGGGCAACCCATTGGGCACTTGCCGTCTAAAATACGGTAACATTTCTGCGCAGGGTCACAAAGAAATTTATCACCATACTTTTGGCGGAAAGTGGGCACACACTGACTGCTTGCTGCACGGCCCAGTTCGTGCAGCGAAAAAGGCCCAAAAGTCGCCTTCTGCTTTCGGCAGCCCCGCAGACTGTGGCGCGCACACTGCACTGAAAAGTTCGCACTCTGCACCTTGCACCTTGCACCGTGCACCGTGCACTTTGCGCTGCTTCCTCCTGCACTCTTTGCACTCACGCTTTCTACTACAAACTTTGTACCAGAAGTTTCTAGGTAGCCCCAAAAGGCAAGAGGCAGCTCGGCCAAATGCAAAGGCCAAACGCACAATAGTTGTCATGTTTACAACATTCCTAAGGATTTCTCTCCTCCTCCTCCAGTTCGACTCCAGCTCGACTCTTGTCTGACTCCATCGAGCCACTGCACTGCTCCAATCGATTCAAGTCTGAATGGAGCGCCCGCCGAACGGGCATTGTTGCTCGTCTGTGCAAGATCCTGCAAGAATTGGAAGTCCCTCCAATTCTGAGCAGGCCAGTGTGCACTTTGTTTCCCTCAGCGGCCACGAGTGACCAACAGTGGACAGCAGTGGCCAGTGGTGGCCGCCCACACACGGCGAGCTGGAGAGTGGCTGGCGGGTGGCCATTGGAGTGGGCAGGAAGTGGAGTGGAGGAGAGCGCGTTCTCGAGTGGCCGGTGGGCGAGCTGCTGCTGATTGTTAACTGCGAGTCTCTGTCTCTGGTGCATGTTGAGGCGCGCGCGTAGATTCGCTGCCTGTTTCGCGCATTGAAGCAGTGCAGCAGTGCAGCAGTGCAGTGCAGTGGTGCTTCTTCAGTGCAGACAAGCACAGAGAGCGCAGAAAATGCACAGAAAGCGCACAGAACAGTTGTTCGCCTGGTCACTTGCGGCACTTTGCGCACTTTCAACGCAAAATATGCCCACTCGCTGCCAGCGAAAGACTGTCCTCGGCAGACTGTGTGCGGCAGACTGTGTGCAGCTGAAGAGCAGAAGACTGAGGCTTTGAGTGCGCGTTTGGAGAATGCAAAACTGGTTGCAAAAGCTGCCCTCTGGCCTCAAATCTGTTTGGCGAAACAAACACTTTTCCACCAAGAACTAAGAAGCCAGCCCAAAGCAGCAACAATGCTCCACCACTGCTTGGCCCAAACTGTGTTGGCCGCAAATAGTTGCAAATGTTTCCTCCAACTGGCCCGCAACTGTCCGCTCAGAAGCATTAGTTGGCACTGCAAATTGTATTGTAAATTCCCCAACTCTTAGCCTCTCTGCTTCTTTGCCTCTTGGCCTCTTGCTGACCACTGTTTGAACCGAGTTGGCTCACTGGCGGCCGCAGTTCCGCCGCAGACACTCTGCGGTGACTTTGGGGCGACTTTTGCTGCCCCAAAAGAAGAAGAAGAAAAGGACACAAACAGGCGACCACCAAGCGCCAGCTCAAGGCCAACGGACACACACGAACTGGCCGCCAACGGAGATCTTTTCCTCAACTTTTGGCCTGTTTTTCCTCTCCTTTTGGTGTCCTTTTCCTCAACTTTTCCTCTGCTTTTCTCCCACAATTGCCTCTTGGGGCTGGGCTCAAGTTCACAGTGTTCAGAGAGTGTTCAGTTGAGGCTGAGGAGCGCGAAAGCTGAGGACAAAGAGCGCTGTTTGTGTGCCTTTTGTGTCTCGTCTGCTTCTGAGTTCTGAGTTCTGAGTTCTGTGAGCTCTGAGCTCTGAGTGCGAATTCTGAGCCGAATTTGAATCCGAATACAAATCCCAATTCGAGTTCGAGTTTGAGTTCCAGCGCGACTTGTTTGCCGCACTCGCAAGTCCCAGTCTCGCGCTCCAAGTTCTCCTAAGGTCCAAGTGAAACAGTGTTCCGGAATGCGCCTAAGAGCAAACGTCGCTTTGGGCTCTCCTCTATTTCTCTTTCTCTTTCTCTCTCTCTTCGGCTTGTGTGTGTGGCCGCCTTTTAGGTGAACTGCGAGCGGAGAATTATTTTGCAGAGAAGCAATTTGTTTTTATTCGACGCTTAAGGCCAACAGACTGGCCATTGTGTTTGCCGCCCCGCAACTGGTCCTCCTCTTTGGGCTCTTGTCTGCTTACCACCGAGCTCAGTGGCCGCCACTTGGCAACAAGTCCAGCCCGGAAGGAGCAAGAGCGGCCGCAAGTGGGACACAATTGGCGGCAAGACACAATTTGGCGCCGAGCGAGTGAGCGGCCGGAAGTCGAAGAGTGTTTGGGTTGGTCGGCCCTTTGGAGTTGAGGACTGGCTTTATTCGGTTTTCTGTGCGCGCAAAAATGCACACAAAACTGCACAGAATCGAGCTGAGCTGAAAAAATTCGGAGCTGAAAAATTCTGAGCTGAGCTGAGCTAGTCTCGCGCACACTATTCACTATTCGCTGCACACAGTCTTCAGTGTTCACTGTGCACAGTCCAGAATGCGCAGTGCAAAATGCACACAGTCTCAAATGCACACAGTCCACAGCGCACACAGTCCACAGTGCAGCAGCGTGCGACCGCTAATTTTATTACAGCCGCCTTTTCCCACTGGCGCGCCGCATCCAATTTCAATTCCAATTCCATTTCCAGTTTCCAGTTTCCAATCCGACTCCAAACTCGAGCCCAAATCCAAATCCATTTCCAAAGGCCAATTCGAAGCGCGACAACAGGCCCGCAAAGAGAAAAACAACCAGCCAAACAACTAAACAACTGGCCCCTAATTCAATTGGCTCTCTCGCCTGGCCGGCCGGCCGCAAAACACAGCTGCCCCCGCCGATAGTGATCTCTGGCGCCGACTCGCTGGGGCGCCGGAGACACTCTCGCGCGCGCACTGCTGGAGCAAAGAGCCGCCCAGCAAAGAGCAAAGAGAGACCAGCCAAAAGAGCAGCCACACGAGAGCTCTTTTTGCGCCGCAGGAAGCAAGCAAAAAGAGCAGTCTCAGAGGAAGGCCCCAAGCTGAGGGCCACCAAGTGAGCGGCGCCCAATTCCAAACTTTTCTCCTTTTTCCTTTTTCCTCCACTCGCAAAATTGCCGCTTCACTGGCCAGCACTAGTCCTCCTCGTGCGCGTCTGTCTTGTGCGTCTGTCTTGTGCGTCTGTCTTGTGCGTCTGTCTCCAAGTCTTCCTCTCAGTCTCTAAGTCTGTCTGTCTGTCCCGCAGAGTGTCACTGGCGCGCCGGCGGCCTATGATCGATGAGGCGTGGGGCGCCGCCGGTCACCTGTTGTCGTCGGGCGTGATTTATGCGCGAGTTTGGCCGCCCTTTTTGGGCTCCTCTTTGGCCTGTTTTGACTTGGCCACTTGGAGCTGCGCGTGTCTGGCGGCCGCGCCTAAGGTTCGCCCGCATGTTTGGCTTTTTGGGCAAAGTGCGCGCCCAGTTCGGCCGGCGAATCAACAGGCGGCTTTGTGCGCGCGCGGAGAACTGTGCGCGGGGGCTTAGCTGCGGCAAAAGAGACGCGCAACAGTCTGTGGAAGAAAACGATCGGCCGAGCACTCTCCGCCAAAAGTACGGTAACAAAGTTCTGTGCGATGCGGCGCACAAATGTAACCCTATTTTTGACGCGCAGTGAGCGTGCCACTCGCCAATCAAGCTCCAATTGGGCGCCACTTGTCGCCGCGGATTAGCGCCCAGTGTCTGCTCTTTTGCCTAGTCTTTTGCCTGCTCTTATGCTTACTTTTTCGGCTCCTCTTTTGCCTAGTCTCTTGGCCAGTTTTTCACTCTGCCAAGATCTGCGAGCGACAAGATTCCGCCGCCTCGAGAGACAGTCTTGCGCGTCTTGTGTTCTCTATTCTTCGCCAGCTCGTGCCAAGTGGAAAAAGCTCGACTAGTTCAAGAGAAGAGCTGAAAAGAGCAAAGCTGGACGGTGAAATGAAAATGAAGCTGGAAAAAGCCGCTAAATGGCCGAAAATAAAGGAAACTGAGTTTATTTTCGGGCCCTAAGCTGCGGGCCAAACACGTTTGGTGCCAAATGTTTGCCTGCCAATGTTTGCGGCCGAATTTTTCTGGGCCCGTTCGGCTCACTTTCCAGCCTTTTGCTTGCTCTTCATTTGGCCCTTCATTTGGCTGTTCATTTGGGCGCCGTTTTGCGCGCACTCTCAGAACTTTGGGCAATTATTTAGCGCATCATAAAAGCACTTGTTGCTCGCGCCAGGGTGCCAAATGCAAGCAGTGTCTCGCTGGAGTGCAGCCCAGATGGAAGCTGCGAGAAGTTGTCAGACGCCGGCTTGCAGTTGGCCGCCATCTTTCAGTTCGCAGTTTTCAGTTTGGAGGCTGAAAAAGAGAAACTGCAAGCGAGCTGAGCACTGTGCTTGGCCACTTGGCAGCAGTGGGCCCTTAGGTTCCGCGTGTTCCCGAGGAGACATAATAATCAACAAGGCCAATAAAGCAGCCTCCAAATCGGTGCCACATGTCTCGCAGTTCGGCAGACAGTCTGCGGCAAAATGTGCGCTGCAGACTGTGTGCGGCAGACTGTCTGCAGTGCTTTGCTGCTTTTTCTGCCTTTTCCACTTTTAAGCTTGTGTGCCTCGAGGAAAGTTCGCTCGCACACAGAGCGCAGTGTTCGCTCACTGTTTGCGCAGTGTCAGTGTGCAGAAAACACGCGCCCAAGACTAGCCCCAGTTGCTCTCCGCCTGTTGCTCTGCACGCGCCCACTGCCACTCTTCAAGCCAAAAGCGCCGCGCTCAATGGGCCGAAAGGTGGGCCCAAATTGGATTAGGCCCAGTTCGCACCAGATCGCAGCCAGTTGCAGGCCGTCTGCTCTCGGGCGGTGGGCTCAAAGTGTGCGCTGGAGTTGCCGCAGTTTGGGCAGGACTGTGGTCTGCTTCGGTGTGGAGGGGCCAGTTTGAGTCCCGCGCCCAAAAGACCGGCTCAAAAGACTCGCCGCCGACCTGCAACTGGGCCGTTTGTCCCGCCGGGCAGCCACAACTGGGCCCAGGAGACAACAGACAGTCTGCCGCGCGTCGATGCTCTCCAATCGAACTGGATCAAACGGCAGATCAAACGGACGTGCTCACCAATGAAGCAGAGACACCTGGCGGCCAGTGGGCGGCCCTCAGTGCTCAGTGGGCCGCACACACACTTGCCAGTGATGTCCCACCACTGGCCAGCCCAATTGAATCACGCGCGAATGTAATTAAGTTATTGTTGTCGAGCTGGCTGCTTGTGCTTGGCGGCGAGCACAAGCCAATTGGGCACTCGAAATGGGCAGAGTGTTGTTGCTGGGCAGAAGTGTGAGCCGCAGACTGTGAGCGGGAGACTGTGAGCCGCAATTTGGAGCTGGCACGACGCACGATCCAGCCGGGAGACAGTCTGCGGCGAACAACTGCCAATGGCGAACTGCGCGGCCAAGTGCACACTGCATTGAGCATTGTGAACAGTTCGCTCGTGTGAGCGCCTCACTGCTCGTCTTTAGGCGGCAAACACTGCGCTCAGTGCAGTCAAGTTCCCAGAGCTTAACTGCACTGGAGCTCAACTGCAGTGGAGCGAACTTGACCGAATTGTGCACTGGAAAAGCACTGGAAAAGCGCTGCTCTGAAAAAGCACTGAACTGCAGTTGGCGAACTGGGCCTTTCGCAGTGCAATCCAGCGAACTTTGCCCAACTTCAACTGCATGCGGGCGACACTTGTACCGCGCGCAAGGTTCCTGCAGAAAAAGCAGTTGCGCACAATTGAGGGGCCCAAAAGGAGAAGGCTCAACCTCCACTTCTGCTTCTCTTTGCGCGCGCTCCACTTCCCAGCCGTGCGAACTGCGCACGCCACTTCACACGCGCCCGCCACTTAATAAGCACCTGCTTTCTGCTTCCATTTGTCGCCCTCTTTCCTGCTGCCAGTCTCTCCAAAGTGGCCTCCTAGTCTCCAGCTAGTCTCTAGCCAGTCTCTCTCTTTCTCCACTGGCGCCACTCGGCCGCCCATTGTGCGCCTTCCACTGGCCCCTAATTGAATCATCCGCCACTTCTCAGCTTCCTGTTGCTCCTCAAACTCAAACTCAAACTCAAACTCAAAGGCCGACGACCACCTGTGCGCGTGTGCCGCTCCATCGCCTCAGAAGACTCGCCGTCTGATCGCCGTCTGACTGCCGCCTCATCGCCGCCCAATTGGCCTCCTGCGGGCCCCTTTTGGCCTTTTGGCCACTTCAGACCAGTTCAAAGAGAGCCCACTTTCTTGCCACACAAAGGCGGCAAACAAAGACCCAATTGGGCGGCGCGCACAAAGCAAACAGCAACCTGAAAACAGGCGCCTGCTCGTTGGTGGTCGCCGAGGAGTGTCATTGGCTCTTGTGGGGTCAGTCTGCGGCTCATTGTGGCTTCCTGTGCGGTCCAGCAGTTCCAAAGTTTCCACCAAATCCGAACACAGTTGCCGCTGCTTAGAACTGAACTGAGAGTGCCTGTTGCGCCTCTCAGTGAACCGCAGCTAAGGTCTGGCGGCTGAGCTGAGACGCCGACGAGCAGCGTTCAAGTGGAGCGCTTTCCAATTGGCACGAGCGAGCTTCGTGCGAGTGTGGGAACGCAATTGATTGGCCGATCGGAATTCGTCCAGCTCAAAATGGGAAGAGAAATTTCTCTCGCTGAACATTGAACATTGATTCTCCACTTCGAGCTGATCCACTCGAGCTAAGCTCAAGATGAAATTCATGAAGCTAAAGCCACTTGAGCTTCACAAAGAGCCAGTAATAAGCACTGGCCATGAATTTTGGGAAAAGCTTTGCTTTTGGAAAGTTGGACCAAATTTGTCTGCAAAATTCATCTGCAAAATTGGTCTGAAAATTTATCTGCAGACAAATTTGGGCGAAAAAATATTCATATCGCGCAACGTGAGAACAATCAGCGCGCTAATTGGCCAGCGAGAAGCCAAAAGAGAGCCAGAGAAGAGCCAGAAAGGAGCCAGAGAAGCCCGCAAATGGGGGCCCACCTTAGCCAGTTTCGAGTGCGCACACTTGCACTTAGCAGTCGAGTTTTGGGCGAGAATAAGAAGGAGAAAATAAGAAGAGAAATTGGCTGGCTAATCACGTGCTAATC
>Ga0268247_10000242_pt1 | contig 19304 bp, 21 predicted proteins | sample AgamicOrMae_FD_200245 | JGI IMG/M metagenome (GOLD analysis project Ga0268247, IMG submission 200245) | Agave microbial communities from Guanajuato, Mexico - Or.Ma.e (v2) (version 2) | ecosystem: Host-associated > Plants > Phyllosphere > Phylloplane/Leaf | place: Guanajuato, Mexico | collected...
TGGAAGACGATGCGCTGCTGGTTGGTGGCTTCACCGAAAAGGTAGCAGCCTGGCTTGACCGGTTCCCTGATGATCTCCTGTCTTTCTATCTGGGAACCGGCAGGCCGCCACAGTATCAGCTTGAGGTGGCAACAAAGCTTATCGACAGCGACCAGCGCCAGACTGACTTCATCATCATGAGCAGGCTGATTCACGGCGTCTGTTACAGCATACCGCAGCATCGCATCACTGATGTGCTGACCAGATGGGACAGCGCAAAGCCAGCGGACTACGCGGTTGGTGATGCCTATGGCGGTGATGTTATCTATCCCTGCTACTCACTGGTTGACCATGCAGACTCGGCAACAGTAGAGCGGCACCCCGACAATGAGCAACGTACAGAACGCCGCAGGGCGTGGAGGCTTGCGTGAGTAAAGAGCCTCGGGTGTATGGATCTCGGTGGGATAAAGCGCGACTCAGGTTTCTTGAGCATAAGCCACTGTGTGTTATGTGTGAGCAGCAGGGGCGCGTATCACCCGCCTCGGTCGTTGACCACATTGAGCCGCACAAGCTCAAGGATGCAATCAAATCAGGCAACCGCGATGCAATAGCCAAAGCACAAAAGCTTTTCTGGGATACCGCCAACTGGCAGCCACTGTGCAAGCCGCATCACGACTCAACCAAACAGAGAATGGAGAAGAGCGGCACGGTCATTGGCTGCGATGCCAACGGCTATCCACTCGATCCCGCGTCTCACTGGAGTAAGTAATGAAAGACCTTGAGATTGAATATCGTGATGGAAAGTTTGTTCATGTGGTAGTCGATGGTGTTGAGATGAAACATATCACCGCGATTCAGTTCTCACACGAAGTGGGTGAGACCTTGCCAACCCTCTCGCTATCAGGACACATAATGAGCGGCCCCCATAAGTCAGGCAAAGAGCTTGAGCAGGTAAACAAGTAACCAAGTGAAACCATTTCACCTGCAATCATGGCAAATGAGAACGAATCTCATCAAAGGCAGGGGGGAGGTCAAAACTTCAAAGCGATCACCCCAAATGACCGCCGCCAGTGGTTTTTGTGCACAACCGCGAAATGAAAACTTTTTTTCTGGGAGGTTCCGATGGCAGGACGACGCCCGAAACCGACCCACCTTAAAGTGGTAACCGGCAATCCGGGCAAACGCAAAATCAACGATAAAGAACCCACTCCGGCGAGAGAAATTCCAAGCCCACCCGAGCACCTATCTGACTGGGGAAAGGTGGCGTGGGGTAAGCTGACTGTGCTGCTCGACGGCATGGGGATTTTGACTGTCGCCGATACTCTGGCGCTGGAGCGTCTCTGCGATCTGTATGCGACAATTTTACGATTGCGTCAGCAGATTGATATTGAAGGCAACACCTACACCACGAAAACCCAAATGGGAGACTTCCTTATTAAGGGGCATCCCGCCGTAGGGCAGCTTGCTGATGTGGATCGCCGTTTCAAAAGCTATCTGGTTGAATTCGGTCTCACTCCGGCCGCCAGAACGAAGGTGAAAGTTGATGGTGGAGAAGAAGAAGACCCGCTCAGCCAGTTCTTCGGTTGACCCTGCAACCCGATACGCAATGGATGTGGATTCCGGTAAAGAAATCGCCGGACCGGACATACGAAATTCCTGCAAACGGCACCTTCAGGATCTGGAATCCTGTCATGCTCGCGGGCTGACATGGGATGTTGCAGCGGCGCAACGTGCCATCGACTTTTTCTCTAAGGTTCTGAAGCTTAACGGCGGCGAGCATGAAGGCAAGCCTTTCAACTTGTTACCCTGGCAGTGTTTCATCGTCGGCTCAATATTCGGCTGGAAAAACTCAGACGATTACCGGCGTTTCCGCATGGTGTACGTCGAATCGGGTAAAGGATCGGGGAAGTCACCCCTTGCAGCAGGAATAGCGCTTTACTGCCTTGTGGCTGACAAAGAACCCCGCGCAGAAGTCTATGCCGCGGCTACGAAAAAAGACCAGGCCATGATCCTGTTTCGTGATGCGGTGGCGATGGTGGATCAGTCACCTGCTCTGGCGCAGCGCATCAATAAATCAGGCGGCGCTGGTAAAGAATGGAACCTGGCTTTTCTGCAAGCGGGCTCCTTTTTCAGACCCATCAGTTCCGATGACGGACAGTCTGGCCCTCGACCTCACTGTGCGCTGATTGACGAGATTCACGAACATAAAAATAATCAGGTCGTCGAAATGATGCGCGCCGGCACAAAAGGTCGTCGGCAGGCGCTTATTTTTATGATCACCAACAGCGGACACGATAAAACCAGCGTCTGTTATGACTACCACGAGTATGGGAGAAAAGTTGCCGATCGCTCTGTCGAGGACGACAGTTTCTTTTCATTCATTTGCTCTCTCGATGAGGGAGAAGACCCGTTCAAGGATGAGTCCTGCTGGAAGAAAGCCAACCCCTCACTTGGCCATACCTTTTCAGATAGGTACTTGCGTGAGCAGGTCACTCAGGCTCGTGGTATGCCGTCGAAAGAGAGTATTGTTCGCCGCCTTAACTTCTGTCAGTGGGTTGATGCTGATAACCCCTGGATGAGCAGCGATGTATGGCTGGGCTGTGAGCAAGACTTTGATATTGAGGATCTCCATGGTGAAGAGTGTTACGGCGGTCTGGACCTTTCAGGAACGCGCGACCTTACGGCTCTGGCACTTTACTTCCCTTCAAGCCGTAAACTGATAGTGGAATTTTGGACGCCTAAAGATACGCTGGCTGAGAGAGCGAAAACGGACCGCGTGCCCTACGATACCTGGGAAAAACGCGGCGTTATTCATACCACGCCAGGCAAGGCCGTAAAATACGGTTTTGTTGCTGAGCGCATTTCTGAGTTGTCCGTTCTTTTTGATATCAAAGCCATAGCCTTCGATCAGTACCGCATAAAGTATCTGGAACCAGAGCTGGATTCAGCGGCTGTCTCTGTGCCTCTCATTCCTCACGGGCAGGGTTATTACAAGGCCAAGGACTCAGGCCTTTGGATGCCCCATTCCATTGAGCTTTTTGAGCAGCTACTTGATGACAGCGACATTGTTATAAAAACCAACCCATGCCTTCGCTGGAATGCTGCTTCAGCAGTCACAGAGGCAGATCAAAAGGAAAACCGAATTTTCGCCAAACGCAAGAGCTCGGGCCGTATTGACGGCGTGGTTGCATCTGCAATGGCTATCGGTGCATCCGAAGGTGAAATTACCCAAGAGGGTGATTTTGACGACTTCTTAAACAGACCGCTGAGCATGTGATGGATGAACCCAAATATTCTATAGACCTGAGAACCAATAACGGACTCTGGGCGCGTCTACAGTCATGGTTTGTAGGCGGTCAGCTTATCACCCCCGGGCAGGGATCACAGGGTGGCCCCGTGTCAGCATCCGGTCACCTCGGCAATTCAGCCGTGACCGACGAGCGTATCCTCCAGATTTCTACTGTCTGGCGCTGCGTGAGCCTGATTTCCACGCTGACCGCGTGCCTTCCCCTGGACGTTTTCGAAACTGACCGCAATGACAACCGCAGTAAGGTTGGCATGGATAACCCGCTGGCCCGCCTGCTGCGTTATGCACCTAATCAGTACATGACCGCACAGGAATTCCGCGAGTCTATGACCATGCAGCTCTGCTTCTATGGCAATGCTTATGCTCTCATCGACCGCAACGGTGCAGGTGACCCGGTCAGCCTGCTTCCGCTTCAGTCTGCCAGCATGGACCCGCGTATGGTCGGGAAATCGCTGGTTTACCGCTACCAGAAAGACGGCAGCTACGCGGATTTCAGCCATTCTGAGATTTTACACCTCAAAGGGTTAGGATTTAACGGCCTGGTGGGGCTGTCACCCATCGCGTTTGCCTGTAAATCGGCGGGCGTAGCGGTGGCCATGGAGGACAATCAGCGCGACTTCTTCGCCAACGGCGCTAAATCACCTCAGATTCTTTACTCCGACAGGTTGCTGACCAAAGAGCAGCGTGACCAGTTGGAGGGTAACTTCCGTGAAATTGCTGGCGGTCCGGTTGAAAAGCGCCTGTGGATACTGGAATCAAACCTCAAAAACTCGCCGATAGGGGTTACGCCACAGGATGCTGAAATGATGGCGTCCCGCAAGTTTCAGGTCAGCGAACTGGCCCGCTTCTTTGGCGTACCGGCGCATCTTGTTAACGATGTTGAAAAGTCAACAAGCTGGGGAACCGGCATTGAACAGCAGAATCTGGGATTCCTTCAGTACACGCTTCAGCCTTATATCTCCCGCTGGGAAAACGCTATTCAGCGCTGGCTTATCCGGCCCGATCAGGTCGGACGCTATCACGCTGAGCACAATCTTGACGGTCTTCTGCACGGCGATTCGGCTTCCCGTGCTGCATTCATGAAGGCCATGGGTGAAGCGGGACTGCGCACGATCAACGAAATGCGGCGCACTGACAACATGCCGCCGTTACCTGGCGGCGATGTGGCCATGCGGCAGGCGCAGTATGTGCCAATCACGGAATTAGGTACCAACAAAGAGCCCCGCACTGACGGGGCTTAATTTTTATGGGGGCCGTAATGGCTGAGATCGTAAAAACGCTGGCATTTGAAGAAACCGAAATCAAGTTTTCCGGTGACGGAAAGCAGGGAATTTTTGAAGGCTACGCCTCCGTGTTCAACAACACGGACTCAGACGGCGACATTATCCTGCCCGGCGCATTCAAAAACGCCCTGGCAAACCAGAGCCGCAAGGTTGCCATGTTTTTTAATCATAAAACGTGGGATTTGCCGGTGGGTAAGTGGGACAGCCTTGCCGAAGACGATAAAGGGCTTTACGTGCGAGGCCAGCTTACGCCGGGACACAGTGGCGCGACAGACCTGAAGGCGGCGATGCAACACGGCACCGTTGACGGCATGTCGGTTGGCTTTTCCGTCAACAAAGATGATTACTCGCTGGGTACCAGCGGGCGAATCTTTAAAAACATTGCGGCGCTGCGAGAAATCAGCGTCTGCACCTTTCCGGCCAACGAGCTTGCGGGCGTCTCTGCCATGAAGAGCGTGGACGGGATCGAAACCATCCGTGACGTTGAGAACTGGCTGAGGGATTCAGTCGGGCTCAGTAAGTCACAGGCAGTCGGGCTGATTGCCCGGTTTAAGTCAGCAGTTCGGAGCGAGTCCGGGGGCGACGAAAACGAAGCGCAAATTAACGCTCTGCTTCAGAGCATCCAATCCTTTCCCTCTATTTCAGGAAAATAACATGTCCGAACTCGTACAGATTCAGAAGGCTATCGAAGAGTCACAGTCTAAAATGAACCAGCTTTTCGAGGCGCAGAAGTCCGAAATCGAAAGCACCGGTAAAGTGTCAAAGCAGCTTCAGGACGACCTGGCCAAGGTTCAGGAAGAACTGACCAAATCCGGTGCCCGCCTGTTCGATCTGGAGCAGAAGCTGGCAACCGGCGCACAGAACCCTTCTCAGGAGAAATCGTTCTCTGAGCGTGCCGCTGAAGAACTGAAAAAGTCATGGAACGGCAGTAAAGGTGAGTTTCAGGCCCAGACCTTCAACAAGTCGCTGGGCAGCGATTCCGCATCAGCCGGCAGTCTTATCCAGCCAATGCAGGTGCCGGGCATCGTGACGCCGGGACTGCGCCGCCTGGTAATCCGTGACCTGCTGGCACAGGGCCGTATTTCCAGTAATTCTCTGGAATACGTTCGCGAAGAGAAGTTCACCAATTCAGCCGCATCGGTGAAGGAGAAGGCGCTGAAGCCGGAATCCGACATCACCTTCAGCAAGCAGACGGCGAACGTCAAAACCATCGCCCACTGGGTGCAGGCATCACGTCAGGTGATGGACGATGCGCCAATGCTTCAGTCCTACGTCAACAACCGCCTGATGTACGGGCTGGCGCTGGTGGAAGAAGGTCAGTTGCTTAACGGTGACGGTCAGGAAGACAACCTGACGGGCATTAATACCGTGGCAACCGCTTACGATAAATCACTGAATGCCCGTGGTGATACCCGAGCGGACATGATCGCCCACGCCATCTACCAGGTGACCGAGTCTGAGTTCAGCGCGTCAGGCATCATCCTCAACCCGCGCGACTGGCACAACATCGCATTGCTGAAAGACGGTGAAGGTCGCTATATCTTCGGCGGCCCGCAGGCGTTTACCAGCAACATCATGTGGGGCCTTCCGGTTGTTCCGACCCGCGCTCAGGTGCAGGGTACCTTTACGGTAGGCGGTTTCGACCTGGCGTCTCAGGTCTGGGATCGTATGGATGCAACCATTGAGATCAGCCGTGAAGACCGAGATAACTTCGTGAAAAACATGCTGACCATCCTGTGCGAAGAACGCCTGGCGCTGGCGCACTACCGCCCGACCGCCATCATTAAAGGCACCTTCGGATCTGGCTCATAACCGGGAGGGGCGGGGAAACCCGCCCTTGACGCCATGGCAATAAATGTTCTTGATGTGGTTCCGATTGCTGAGCTTCGCCAGCATATTGAGATGGATTCAGATGACCGCGACGCGATGATCACCCGCTACGCACAGGGCTCTCTGGATTACTGCATCCGCTTTTGTGATGATCCGCGCTGGAAAGTGGCCGCAGACCTGCCCTCTCAGGTCATTAATGCGATGTTGCTGTTCTTTTGTGACGCCTTTGAGCACAGAGGATCACAGACAGACATACAGCTGTATACCAATGAACGGGCGAATGACCTGCTATTGCAGGTGAGAAACTTTCGCGGCGTCATCGACCCGCCCGACGAGAGAGGTAGCTGATGGAGCCAGGACGACTCAGGCACCGGGTTACGGTGCAGAATTCTGTTCAGGTCAAACTCCCGTCCGGCCAGCCAAAGAATGAGTGGGTGGATATTGCTACTGGTTGCCCTGCCGAAGTAAAGGCGAAAAGCGGTCGCGAACTCATAACCGCGGGCGCAGAAAAAGCAGAAGCAACCATACGTGTATGGATGCGGTATCGCTCAGACATCACGTCAGCATCACGCCTAATCTGCACCAGTGGTCCGCTAAAGGGGCTGGTTATGGATGTATCTGGAACGCCTGTGCCAAACTCAAACGGCACTGAGCTTAAAATACTCTGTAAACAGGGGGTTAAGACATGATCGACTCCAAACTGGACTTCTCGGGCCTGCTGGATATCTCCAGCGATCTGAATGCTTTGAGTAAAGCTGAAAATGGCCGGGTTCTGCGTAATGCCACTCGTTCAGCTGCCACCATTATCAAAGATGAGGCAGTGCGAAGGGCACCTAAGCGAAGTGGGAAGCTGGCTAAAAACATCGTGGTGCTGACTCAGCGTTCGCGCAACGGTGATATTTCCTCAGGAGTACACATCCGTGGACGCAACCCTCGCACGGGCAACAGCGATAATAAGCTGAAGACCAAAGATTCCCGCAACGCCTTTTACTGGCGATTTGTCGAGCTGGGGACCTCTAAAATGGCAGCTGTGCCATTTATTCGTCCGGCATATGACGCACGGCAGGAAGAAGCGGTAAAGGTCGCTTTTGATACGGCTAACCGGGCCATCGATGAGGCGCTGACTAAATGACAGAATCATCAATCTATAAGCTGATTGGCGATCTGGCTGGCGGTCAGGTGTATCCCTATGTCGCACCATTAAATGCTCAGGGCGATCCGGCCATCACACCGCCATGGGTTGTGTTCACTGTGGTCAGTGAGGTTTTCGGTGACACACTGTGTGGCCCCGCTGAGGAAAATGGCTCACTTCAGGTGGATGTGTATGCGTCAAGCACTGATGAAGCCCGAACTCTCCGTGAATCAGTCGCCACGGCACTGGCTCCGCTGAAATACACCCAGCTCAACAAAACTAACGGTTACGAATCTGAAACCGGTCTTTTCCGGGCGACTCTGGAAATCCAGAGCATTCAGTAATCGCTAACACATACACCATCACAGCCACCACAAGGTGGTTTTTTTTCGCCTGGAGAAAACATGACCAGTAAATATGAAAAAACGCAGGGAATGACGATTGGCGTTTCATCTGCCCCGGTTAGTGCGGATGAATTCAACGCCAGTGGCTTCCCTAACGGGATCACGTTCCTGGATGCGCAGTGCGCAACCAAAGAGGTGACCTATACCGGCGGTCAGAAAAGTGATATCGACGTGACAACGCTTTGCTCTACCGAACAAGAGCAGACGAACGGCCTTGCCGCTCCAGCGGAGATGGCGCTCACCCGTAACTGGGTCGGGGATGAAGAGGCCCGGCAGGCACTGCAGCAGGCTTATGACAACGATGAGCTTCGCGTGCTGAAGGTTGTTTTCCCATCCGGCAATGGCTATTACGCGCTGATTGAGGTTCGTCAGAGCTCCTGGTCTGCCGGTACTTCTGCTGTGGTTTCTTCCACTTACTCGCTACGAGTTCGCGGTAAGCCGAAACCCATTGTTGCATCAGGATCGTAATCCTCAACACACGGCTGAGCCACTTCCTGTGGCTCATTCTTCATAATAAATCGCAGGGAATATCAAATGTCATCAACTTCAAACGCCAAAACATCACCAGCCTCACTTCGCGATCTGGCGCTTGCTACGTCATCCGGTTTCCGCTCAAAGGTAGTTGAAGTGCCTGGGTGGAATGGCGTTAAGGTCATGCTGCGCGAGCCATCCGGCGAAGCCTGGGTAAAATTCCGTGAAATCATGACCCCTGCCGAACCTGAAGAGGGTCAGGAGCCGCAGAAACTGACCATCCAGGAAGAATACCTGCGTAACAAGCAGGCTGACGTAGTGATGTTCATCGATGTGCTACTGGACGAAAAAGGCGAGCGGGTTTTCAGCCAGGGTGATGAGCAAACCGTATCTGAAATTTATGGCCCGGTGCATTCCCGCCTGCTTTCTCAGGCCATTGCCCTCGGCATGTCTCAGGAAAAAGCAGAGGCAAAGTAAAAGAGCCGCTGACTTTCTTCCTGATGTCCCTCGCGCTCCGCATGGGGCGCACCGTCAGTGAACTGCGTGCAAGCATCACCGCCAGCGAACTAAAAATGTGGATTGCATACGACCGCCTGAGTCCGATTGGTGACTGGCGCGGGGATGTTCAGGCTGCGCAGGTTTCTACCGCTATTCTGAACGCTCAGGGCGGCAAAGCCACGATTGATGAAATGCTGCTGAGGTGGGGAAAAGCTGAAGAAGAGGAAGAAATCAGCGGCTTTGAAGAATGGATGAGTGGTCTTTAATTTCCGCGTCAGCGCGGTTTATACGGGTGAAATATGGCAACGCTGCGCGAACTCATTATTAAAATATCTGCGAACTCCAGTTCATTCCAGTCTGAGATTTCGCGCGCTTCCCGAATGGGGGCTGATTACTACAAGACCATGGAACAGGGCGGCAAGAAGGCCGCAGCCGCAACACGTGAAACACAACGGTCCCTGACTGATTTGAATTCAGAGCTGGCAACGGTGAAATCTTCCGCTGCTGGTCTGGCAGGTGCCTGGGCTGGAGCATTCGCCACGCACCAGCTGATTGAGTTTGCCGACACATGGAATCAGATGAATGGTCGCCTGAAGCTGGCGTCCACCTCGACCGAGGATTTTGCAACTGCCCAGCGCACGCTGATGGAAATCAGTCAGCGCACAGGTACTTCACTGCAAGCTAACACTGGCCTGTACAGCCGCATTGCACAATCCCTTCGCGCGGCGGGTTATGCTTCATCAGAAGTGGCGAAAGTCACCGAAACGGTGGCAACGTCACTGAAGCTTTCTGGTGCCAGCACCGAGGAAGCAAGCTCGGTTATCACACAGCTCAGCCAGGCATTAGGGTCCGGCGTTCTGCGTGGCGAAGAATTCAACTCCATCATGGAGAATGGCGGCCGTCTGGCGAAACTGCTTGCCGATGGTCTGGGGGTTACCGTTGGCGGCCTGCGAAACATGGCCAACAACGGAGAGCTGACCACAGATAAAATCGTTCCGCTGCTGACCAACGTTGAGATACTGCGAAAAGAGTTCGAAAGCCTTCCCGCATCTGTAAGCGGATCAGCGCAGAAAGTGCAAAACGCTTTTCTGGCGTGGGTCGGAGGGGCAGACAGTGCAGTTGGCGCATCGTCTTCGCTTGCCGGAGTGCTGGACGGCCTCGCAAACAACATCGGTAACGTTGCAAACACAGCTGGTGTGCTGGTCAGTATTGGTCTGGCAAGGTACTTCGGCAATATGGTGGGCAGCGTTGCTCGATCAACCGCGGCTGTAGTCTCTAATACCGCAGCCGAGGTTGCGCTTGCGCAGGCTCAGGTACGTGGCGCTCAGGTTAGCGTGGCAGCAGCCCGGCAGACGCTTTATCGTGCCCAGAAGGCTAAAGCCGCCGCTGTCTCGATTGAGGCTCAGATTGTGGCTGAGCGTGCACTGGCCGCAGCTCAGTCCGGTCTGAACAATGCTATCGCTGGCAGAACATCAGCTATCAACAACCTGACAAATACTGCTTCTGTTATGTCCCGCCTGGGCAGTGGTGTGCTTGGAATTCTTGGTGGGTGGCCGGGTGTTATTATCGGCGCGGGTGCGGCTATGTTCGGCCTGTATCAGCATACTCAGCAGGTACACAAAGAGGCTGTAAGTTTTGCCAACAATCTCGACGAGATTAACAGCAAACTAAAAGAGATGTCTGTGCTGGGTCTGAAATCCACCGCAGCTGATGCCCGTTCATCTCTACAGGCACAGAAGGAGGATTTAAGCGATCTGGATACCCAGATTGCCAAGGTTAGAGACAGTCTCAGTGGTCTGGAACAGATACAGCAGGATTACAATAAGCACCCTACGCTCACTTACATCAACACCTTCATGGATCAGGCCGACATCACGGCCAAAAACGTGGAGCTCACAGATAAGCTCAACAAGCTGGAATATCAGCGAGAGCAGGCGGCGGCCAGAGTAGCCAGCACCCAAAAGCTGGTCAATGATGCGAGCGACCTGGCAACGAAGAAAGCGGTCGAGCAGGCTGGCGCGGTTTCTATCCTCAATGGTGCTTATGACCTCCTGAACCGCTCAATGTCTGCCACTGCTGGTGCCAAACCACCGCAGTACGCAGGTCCGGTGGTTAACATGGCCAGCGCCACACCACAGCAACAAACCGCCCTGGAAAAAGCACGCCGGGATAATGAACTTTCCAGCCTGAGTGGATTGCAGAAGCTTCATGTACAGCACCAGTATGAAGCAGACGATCTCAAACTGACCGGGGCGCTCTATACCCAGTACGTTTACAACAAAGATCAGGCCGCGAAGAAAGATGCAGCTGCAGCCGAGGCAAAGAAGAGCGGGACAGCTGCAACGAACGCGCAGAACAAAGCTGAACGGGAAGCGGCTGCAACCGCAGAGAATTATGCACGGAAAATGGCTGACCTCAGTGTTGCTATCGAAGTCCAGAAGGTACGTGCAACGGAAGGTGAAAAAGCGTCAGAGCTTTATGCTGCATCCCATCAGGCTGGTACCAGATGGACAGAAGAGCAGAGTAAAGCGATTCGTGAAAATGCCGCTGAGCGTGCCCGATGGACGCAGAAAGCGGATGAGGTTGTCAAGAAGCAGCGCGAGCAGGCTGAGGCATTAAAAGACCTGACCGAAGCCGCGAAGAAATACAGGGATGAGGCCGCGCTTGCCACGGACACCCGGGGCATGAGCGACAGGCAGAAAGGGCGCCGTGAAGAAGAGCAGCAGATTAACCGGGTTTTTGAAAAAACCGATGGCGGCCCGCAGGCTGTAGCAGCGCAGAAAGCTGCAATGGATGAATTGGCAGCCAAATACAGGGAGATAGCAGCATCTGAAGCGGACTGGCTCAGCGGTGCCTCAAAGGGCTATCAGAACTGGCTTGAGAGCGCCAGCAACGTCTCAGGCGCAGTGGCATCTGGCGTTACTTCAACGCTCGACAGCGCTATGGATAACATGTCGTCCATGCTGGCGGGCAGTAAGGCCGACTGGCGTAGCTGGGGGCTCTCCGTGTTGCAGACCATCGCAAAAGTTGCGCTTCAGATGGCTGTCGTCAACACCATTAAGGCATCCTCTTCATCATGGGGAAGTATTCTTGGGTCGGTTGCCAGTAGTGTCGGCGGTGTAGCGGCTGGAAGTTCCGCTGCGTCAACAGGTGCAATGGGGTTGCCGACCAGCTACATCGGCTATGACGGCGGTGGCTTTACTGGTGCGGGGGGTAAGCATGACCCGGCAGGCATCGTCCATAAAGGTGAGTTCGTTTTCACCAAAGAGGCAACGGACCGCATCGGTGTGTCAAACCTCTATTCGCTGATGAAGGGCTATGCCGATGGCGGGGTTGTCGGTAACGGCACGCCTTCATTCTCATCCGGTGTGGACAGAGTGCCGGGCTCCGGGCAGTCACAGGGGTCAGCGCCGCAGGTTTACATCACCATAGACGGCAACGGTAACACTTCCACTCAGTCATCGCAGGGCTGGGAACAGTTCGGCAATGAGATCGGAAGTTTCGTAGACCAGCGTTACCGTCAGAACCTGATGCGGGACATCCGCCCGGGCGGTGATATCTGGAACATGACAAAAAGCAGGTGATTAATGGCTATTCGCGTGTTTACCTGGTGTCCGCGACTGAATGCGTCAGCAGACACCAAATTCAGAATCCGGACAGTGCAGTTTGGTGACGGTTACAAGCAGGTTTCCGGTGACGGGCTGAATCCCCGAAGTCAGGAATGGACGCTGAGTTTCACGGGCAATGAAGCCTACATTCGCGCTATCCGCGACTTTCTTGACGACCACGGCGGCACCAGGGCTTTTCAGTGGCAACCGCCGCTGGAGCCGGTGGGGCTGTTCCGCTGTGAAAGTTATAAACCTTCGGCTCTCGGGGCGGGCAAGTACAACCTCGACGCCACTTTTATACAGGCATTCAAACCATGAGCATTAAAACCGATTATCAGATGCTGGAGCCCGGCAACGCCATACGCCTGCTGGAAATTGACGGCACCGCGTTCGGTACAGGAGACGTGCTGCGTTTCCATGCTTATAACATTCCGTATACTGAGGCCGAAATTAAGGCCGCTGGCGGCGATGAGTCAAAGCTTCCGGCGAAGTCGATATGGTGGCAGGGTAAGGAGTACAAAGCGTGGCCCAGCAAGATTGAAGGGGTTGAGGCTTCGAGCTCTGGCAGCAGTGCGCAGCCAAAACTCACCGTGGCCAACCTTGACGGCTCGGTCACTGCGCTTTGTCTGGCTTACGATGATATGCTTCAGGCTAAAGTCACCATTCACGACACGCTGGCGCATTTCCTTGATGCGAAAAACTTCCCTGAAGGTAACCCCTCGGCCAGTCCGGCAGAGGAAAGGCTCCGTGTGTTTTACATTGACAGCAAGAGTCTTGAAACCAACAAACAGGTTGAGTTCACGCTCAGCAGCCCGATGGACCTGCAGGGCGTCATGATCCCCACGCGGCAGCTTCACTCCCTCTGCACCTGGTGCATTCGCGGTAAGTACCGTTCAGGTGACGGCTGCGATTATGCCGGAGCAAATTATTTCGACAAGTTTAATAATCCGGTAAGCGATCCGTCACTGGACGAGTGCAGCGGCACGTTAACGGGATGCAAACTGCGTTTCGGGGCCAATAACGAGCTTTCCTTTGGTGGGTTCCCCGGCACCTCGCTTATCAGGAGCTGACAGTGAAAGAGTCCTTACTTGCAGAGATTTTAGCTCACGCTGAGTCAGAATATCCGAATGAAAGCTGTGGTGTAGTGGCGCAGAAAGGGAAAACAGAGCGTTATTTTGCCTGTCGCAACCTTTCTCCCGATCCCTCCGAGCAGTTCCACCTTTCGCCAGAAGATTTTGCAGCCGCTGAGGACTGGGGCACGGTTACGGCCATCGTTCACAGCCACCCGGACGCTACCACGCTGCCCAGTCCGCTTGATGAGGCGCAGTGTGACGCCAACGGTGTGCCCTGGCACATCGTGAGCTGGCCGGAAGGGGATTTCCGTACCATTCAGCCGCGGGGTGAGTTACCCCTGCTTGAGCGCCCGTTTGTGCTAGGTCATACCGACTGCTGGGGGCTTGTCATGAGCTACTACCGGCAGGAACTGGGTATTGAACTGAATGATTTCCGGGTCGATTATGCCTGGTGGGAAGATGAGCACCCGGAAAACCTTTATCAGGACAACTGGTATGCGTGCGGATTCCGGGAGTTCAGAGGCGACCCGATGCCAGGTGATCTTGTCATCATGCAGGTACAGTCAAACAAATGGAACCACGCCGGAATCCTGCTGGCCGGGAACATGCTTCTCCATCACCTGTATGGCAGGCTGAGCAACAGAACTCCGTATGGCGGTTACTGGCGCGAGAGAACAATGAAGATCGTCAGATACTGCAACTTTTAAATAAAAAATTTTCAAAGTTTGTTAGTCTCTAATTTTCAACTTAGAGATCTGTAAATATGAAATTTTTATTATCTATTCTGTTAATTACTTTATCGTTTAACATCCAAGCGAGACCGTTGACAAAGGTAGAGCGATTAGCAGTAGAGAAAACCATCAGAGAAGAACTCAAAGATCCCGAATCCGCGAAATTTTATCATATGGATTACCCATACCCTGGCCCGACCTCGGGATATTGTGGGTATGTAAACGCAAGAAATTCATTTGGTGCTTTCACTGGGAAGCAGCTCTTTTATGTTTTCGTAAATCAAAGCGAAGCAATTTCATTAGACATTAGCCAATCTACTGGACAGCCCTTACCTCAGGATGTTCTCGCTGCTGCTTGCGCCTCCTCTGGGTATGACATCCCAGTGCAGAGAGCGTTTTATGATGATGTAAATTCGAACAGAATGAAAAAGAATATCCCATCGTTGAGTGAATCATACATTTTGAATTAACCACATGAGAACTTGATATGCAGGAAATAATGACCACCATTGAGCTAAGTGGCATTCTGGGAAAAACCTTTGGCAAAACTCACCAGAGGCTGATCTCAACTACTCAGGAAGCGGCAAAATCCCTGGCAGCAACGTTGCCCGGCTTTGAAAAGTTTATGCTGACCAGTAAAAGGCGGGGGCTGACTTACGCTATTTTCCGGGGTAAGAAAAACCTCAAAGCTGAAGAACTGGAATTTCCTGTCAATAATGAAGTTGTCAGAATAGTTCCCGTCATCATCGGCAGTAAGCGTGCAGGGGCGCTTCAGACAATTTTGGGCGCGGCATTAGTGGCTGTAGGCGCTTTCGGTGCATTTACTCCTTGGGGTCAGGCAATCGGGGGCGCGGCATGGGGGCCGGCATTGATGCAGGCAGGTGCAGCTATGGCGGTGGGTGGTGTCATCCAGTTACTTTCGCCACAAACCGCCGGACTGGCCAGTAAACAGGACTCAGCCAATAAAGCTTCGTATGCGTTCGGCTCTCCAACCAACACTGCATCACAGGGTTATCCTGTCGGATTGCTGTACGGCCAGCGCCGCATTGGTGGTGCGATCATTTCCGCAGGTATTTACGTTGAAGACCAGCAGTAATCTCCCCACCTGATTTCTCGTTAATTTCCTGACATTCCGATTTCATCCAGTGGCCGCCCGTGTGCGGCCTTTTTTATGGGCGCAATATGGCTAAAGCTACCGCGATTAAAGGCCGCAAAGGCGGCTCATCCTCTGCACGCACACCAACAGAACAGCCTGACGACCTTCAGTCCGTTGCAAAAGCCAAAATTCTGATTGCGCTGGGTGAAGGTGAATTTGCTGGTGGGCTGACTGCGAAGCAGATTTACTTTGACGGAACCCGCGTAGAAAACGATGACGGCACGCGCAACTTCAGCGGGTTTTCGTGGGATTTTCGCCCCGGCAATCAGGCGCAGAGTTACATTCAGGGTATCCCCGGCACTGAAAATGAGATCGCAATCGGAACAAGTCTGAGCAGCGCATCACCATGGCTCCGCACGTTTACCAACTCGCAACTTTCCGCAGTAAGGCTGCGCCTAAAATGGTCAGCGCTGTTTCGTCAGCAGGACAATGGCGATCTGACGGGTAATACTGTTAATTACGCGATTGACCTTCAGACGGACGGCGGCACATGGAATACGGTCATCAACTCAGCCGTGAGCGGCAAAACCACAACAGGCTATGAAAGAAGCCATCGTATCGATTTGCCACAGGCCGGCACATCATGGGCGGTCAGGGTTCGCAAGATCACGCCTGATGCCAACAGTGTCAAAGTTGGCGATGCCATGAGCATCGTGAGCTTCACGGAGGTTATTGACGCAAAGCTACGGTACCCAAATACGGCCCTGCTTTATGTTGAATTTGACTCGCGCCAGTTCAACGGAAACATTCCGCAAATCACCTGTGAGCCCAAAGGCCGTATGGTGCGCGTACCGGACAACTATGACCCGGTAAATCGTTCTTATGGCGGCACATGGCAGGGCGGGTTTAAGTGGGCATGGACCGATAATCCGGCGTGGATTTTCTATGACATCGTTGTTTCCGAGCGCTTTGGCCTGGGTGACCGACTGACTGCAGCCAATATCGATAAATGGAACCTCTACCAGATTGCGCAGTACTGCGATGCGCCGGTGCCAGACGGTAAGGGCGGGAGCGGCACTGAGCCACGTTACCGTTGCAACGTCTATGTCCAGAGTCGCAATGATGCCTATACCGTTCTCCGTGATTTCGCGGCTACATTCCGAGGAATGACGTACTGGGGTGGTGATCAGATTGTCTCCATCGCTGACATGCCCCGCGATGTGGACTATGCCTTCACTAACGCAAACGTCGAAAACGGCGAATTTAACTATCAGAGCAGCACGTCAAAAACCCGTTACACGTCCGCTCTGGTTTCTTATTCAGACCCTGCCAACGGCTATGCTGATGCAATGGAGCCGGTATTCGAAAAAGACCTGGTGAGCCGCTACAAGGTTTATAACCAGCTTGAATTGACGGCGATTGGCTGTACACGCCAGTCGGAGGCAAATCGCAAAGGACGCTGGGGCATCCTGACCAGCAATAAAGATCGGGTGGTGACATTCAGCACAGGTCTTGAAGGTGATATACCTCAGCCTGGCCATATCATTGCGATTGCAGACCGTGACCTGTCCGGGCGCGAGATGGGTGGGCGAATCAGTTCGGTTAATGGCCGATCTCTGACGATGGATCGGGTGCCCGCCGCAGTCGCCGGCAACCGCCTCATGGTTAACCTTCCAAGTGGAGCGGCCCAGTTCCGTAACATTCAGTCAGTAACCGGAAACGTCATTACGGTAACAACTTCTTTTTCAGAGGTACCACAGCCTGAATCCATCTGGATGGTTGAATCGGATGAGCTTTATGCGCAGCAGTATCGTGTTACTTCGGTGTCAGAAAGTGAAGGGAAATACACGATAACCGCTGCTGCAAACGACCCGGACAAGTATGCCCGCATCGATACCGGCGCGTTGATTGACCAGCGACCTGTGAGCGTGATCCCTCCAGGTAACCAGTCCGCACCGCAGAATATCGTAATTGATTCCTACTCCGTGGTTAACCAGGGCATCAGCGTAGAAACCATGCGCGTGCAGTGGGAAGAGGTGAAGAATGCCATAGCCTATGAGGCACAGTGGCGAAGAAATGACGGTAACTGGATTAACGTTCCCCGCAGTTCGACAACTTCATTTGAAGTTCCGAACATATATTCCGGTCGCTATCTGGTGCGCGTGCGGGCCATAAATGCCGCCGAAATATCTTCGGGCTGGGGTTTTTCCAAAGAGAAAACGCTAACCGGTAAAGTTGGCAACCCGCCAAAGCCTGTGGGCCTCACTGCTACGGGTATCAACTGGGGAATTATTATTTCCTGGGGATTTCCTCCCAATACCTCAGACACGCTCAAAACAGAAATTCAGTATACGGTGAGGGCAGACTTCGCCGATCCGATTTTGCTGTCAGACGTGCCTTATCCGCAGGCAAAGTACACCCAGCTTGGCATTAAAGCCGGACAGGTATTCTGGTATCGCGCCCAGCTGGTTGACAAGACCGGGAATGAGTCAGGATACACAGACTGGGTGCGGGGTATGGCAAATGACCAGGCATCGGATTATCTGGGTGACACTGCAAAAGATTTCTTCAAATCAGCAGACGGCAAGGCGCTGCTTGAACCGCTGATAACTGATCCGAAAGCACTGGCAGAAAGTATCCTTGCCAGCTATGACGATGTTGAGCAACAGTGGGCTAACTACGGCGACAACAAAGCCGGCATTATTCAGGCCAGAAAGGTTGCGGCAGACGCACAGAGCGCCGTTGCTCAACTTGAAACGGATGTCACGGCGCAGTTTGGTAAGCAGCAGGCGGCAATACAGGAGAAGTTCACAGCCTATGCCGATATCGATAACCCTTATGCCGTATGGACGCTGAAGACGGGAATTCGCTACAACGGCGTCAATTATGATTCCGGCCTTTCCGTTGCAACAACGGTCACGGACGGGGTTGTTAAAACCCGCGTAGCTGTTAACGCGAATCAGTTTGTCGTGATGAGCGGCTCCGGCGATAACCGCTTTTCACCCTTTGCGGTGAGCGGCGGCCAGGTATTCATCGACAGCGGCTTTATTCAGGATGGCACAATCACCAACGCTAAGATTGGCAATTACATTCAATCCAACAACTGGGGCTCAGGTCAGGCAAGCTGGAGGCTGGATAAGGATAGCGGACTTCAATTCAAAACAGGTTCTGGCGCCAGAGGTGGAACAGTACTGGATGGCAATGCCTTCCGAGTTTTCACAACAAATGGTGTAGAGGTAATAACTTTGGGATGGCTTGGAAATGGCTGATATTCATGGACTTCGCATAGCCCCAGATGACGGTGGTAAACCGCTAATCCTTGATGCATCGACACGTTATGCGTCTTATCTGGGCACGGCTGCCGTTAAGGCAGCCAGTGCATTTTATGGAGGTTTCAAAACCCAACCTGCCAACAGTAAGGTGTTGATTCTTCCTCGTAATGTAGTGAGGGTTGGCGTAGGTGATCAGAGTGGTCCGCCTGTTAACTACATATCATCTATGAGTTTTGACGGTAGCCTTAATATAGGAATAGGAACTATTAAGGCAAACCAGACAAGTTCTTTAGACATCAGTTCTGTTGACGTATACAGCATACAGTATGCAGCTAACCCGTCAGCGCAGTATGGGTTGAGGATCACAAACGGCGCTAACTTTATGGAAATAACTGATGCCTCTCTGTCAGGTTTTGTGACGTTCAGAGGCGTTGTAGATATCAACGGCCATTGGAATATTCCTGACAGCGTTCTGAATCTGGGTGGCAACTACATCGTTTTTGCCAGATGGAGTAATACCGGCACGCCCTTATTTCTGGACAAGGACACTAACTCCATTCGCACTTACGGTGCATTCAGTTCTGTGAATGGTTCAGAGCAGGGAGGACTGGTCAGTGGAG
>Ga0268247_10000243_pt1 | contig 19302 bp, 17 predicted proteins | sample AgamicOrMae_FD_200245 | JGI IMG/M metagenome (GOLD analysis project Ga0268247, IMG submission 200245) | Agave microbial communities from Guanajuato, Mexico - Or.Ma.e (v2) (version 2) | ecosystem: Host-associated > Plants > Phyllosphere > Phylloplane/Leaf | place: Guanajuato, Mexico | collected...
AAAGAAGAGGAGAATTTGGCCCTTCTAACCGCCGATGCTCGCGATCTCACCAACGAACAATTGGAAAAAAGAAGAGAGCTAAGAGAGTGGCTCGTTAGGAAGCAAAAGCTCTTATTTGACTATGAGGAATTCCATTTCTACAATAGGTCGGTAGCAATAATTATCTATGATCTCGCCGTCGAATTATCCCGTAACAATAACTATCTACTCTGGTTGGGTATTGTCGGCTTGACCTATCAATTGAAATCCGATAAAATCAGTGTACATAAATTTGAAGTCGAGGCCGAGCAAGTACTAAGGCATATATCTCGTAACCAAGTGTCGAGTAGCCATGCACGTGGAAACAATTGGACCATCAATTGGCAGAAAGATCTGCAGCTGGAGTTATATAGGAGATGGAGCGTCTATGAGAGTTTATATCATACTCCATTAGTTGTTTGTAGATTTCAGCTCTACAACGATAAGGGCACAAGGAATTTGTCAGAGTTCCTCGTTGAGACCGCATTGAAACTGGACGCTTGCAAGCAGCCATACGCTGCAATGCCACTCAAGTACCGTTACGACTTGGTAGAAAACATGCAGCAAGTGTGTCTTGGAGATTTACAAGACAAATACAATGTTCAGGAGCTCATAACTCGTTCGTTCGTGATGACTTGTGGTTTCGAAGCGAAGTTTTGTGCCAATGACATAGTCCTAGCATTGAGGGCGCTGCTAGAATCTCACGACCCTAGTTGCACCAAGAACGAGAAATTTGTTCGGGCCATCCAAAGTCTTTCCTTCAGCTTTGATGAGTATAGCTTGCTGGAATTAGGGTTCGAGCGGGCTCGAATACAACTGCGCTCAATGTTTCAACAAGTTAAAGCTCTCATTACGACACTGAAGATCATTGATGCCGGAGTATTCCTCCATATCGACCTACAGGAACATTCTCATATATCTCGCGATTTCGCCTGCGGTGACTCATTGATGTCCTTCGCAAGGTTTCTACTGTCTGCCTATGTCTCATCACTAACAACAAGGGTTGCTCGGAGAGCTGTACGAAAACCTTTGATTCTATTTTGTCCAGATTACAACAACCCGGATGAGATCATGATCGTGGGTATTCCACCAGTGGCGCAAGAATCGAAGAAGAACTTCTTCAGCAAGGCTTTTGAGCAAGCAGCATCTGACATTCAGTGTGAGATTAGAGTGGATTTGAGTGAAACCAATCTAGTTAGGACAAACATTATGAACAAACACATGCTATTAGATCAATTCAAATTGCTACTAGAAGGCTAATAGTGTGCCCCGAAAACTGATTGAATCAAAATACTCTTTCCATGATGAAATAAAGTTCTACTTTGTTATACATCCTCGAGCTGATTGATAGTGATCGAATCAAAACGACTTAGAGGCTACTAGTGACAAAGTTGATCGCCAGAAACCTGATTGAAAATCAATGGTCGGGTCTGCTCGCGTTCAGCCTCACGAAACGAAACCTGTGGTGCGCCGGAATATTTTGTTTTTATATATTTTTGTCACAGAATTTTCATTGAGCGTTCGTCACAATTCAGAACTTTGATAACGATCTAAATAATATGAGGTTTATTTTGAAACATCTGTTCATCTTTCTTTCTAAACCAATTCATAAAATAGTCCAGCCTCTCTTCGTTAAAATGAAAACATGAACGAAGATAGGATATGAATTCTACTCGCCAGCAAAATTCCATTCATAATATCAATCCGGAGGCCGAAAATCAGCATTTTAGGATAGCGGATTCCATTATATCATGGATGGAGAATTGTAAGTCGTCCCGTGACAATAATCCAGAGATATCCTTAACTGCAATACTGCCTCCACAGGCCCAACCATTGCTAGACGATCATCAGTTATCCGCGCCAGGTGTGGCGTGGAACCTTGTTAGAATCTTCAGAATGAAGAAATTGAAACACCTCGTTGATATTAGGAAGCAGCTTTATTATCTAAAGATTTACATTTCCACTTGTCCTGAGTGTGAAAAACTAAATGAAGAATTTGAAAATTTAACGAATCAGCACATGTTAAAGGGCGATGTTCACGCCTATACACTGAATAGTTTGGTTGATATTAAGAATGGTGAATTATATGAGTACCTTGATGGTCTAGTCAGTCGTTCAATAACCCATATCATAAACTGTGATAGATGCAGAGCTAAGGGTCACTATTGTCAACTATGTGGGCCCAGTTGTTTGATGTCGTCGATGATTTTGAACGGCGGTAATGGTAGCAGTATTAGTGGCGCAAGTAATGGCAGCCATAGCTCTCATTCATCAATGAATGGGATCGCCGGTGGTATTACAAATGATAATAATAAATTAACGAATCATACCCAAACAAAGCAACAAGAACAAAGAGCATCCAAAAGTAACCCCGTAACAATAAGCCAGACCCAAGTTCAAATGCCCCCACCACATTCCCTGGCGAGTGCAAGTAATTCATCATTGGCCTCACTAAGATCCGCCTGTAATGATTATGAACTGATATTCCCATTTGAGATTGGCAGTGTTGCCCAATGTCATGCTTGTGGCTGTTGTTATCACCTTAAGTGTTTCATCGATGCCGGTGAGAATTGCCCAAAATGCGAACGGATTCAGAGGCGAAAAGCCGAACAGACTAGTGAGCAAGAACGGGAGAAACAGACAGAGCAATCACACGAACAACAGCAACATGTTGAACAACATCCAAAGCACGTTGACAACAGTCATCAGTTACTGTTACAGCGATAATAACACCTGTTCAATCTTTTATCTAGGGTTGCGCCCTACAGGTAATACAACGCGACCTGCCATAGGAACGATGTAAACTATGCAGACAAGTATACGGTGGTGCGAAGGTTCTCTTTCAGTCTCAGATCTTGTTCCTCCTCCAAATTTGACAATGGACGAGCCACAATAGAGCCGAGCGACTTTACATTCGATCTCGGAGGAGAGGACCAAGTGAGCAAAGCTCAAATAGTCAGGAAGAGATGAGGAAGGAGAACCTTAAATGAAAATTACCTTTTGCTCGTAGTCATTGAGTTTTTATGCCACAAATCGTGGCAGAGTCATATGAGCGAGGAAAGACAAGTGTCCACTTCTTTATAGAGTCGGCGAGGCTTGGTGGTATCTACATTGGCCACCAATGTAGAGAAGCATTATTGTATCTCCAGCGAGCCTAGTCGATTGTCCACTACAATGGGCAAATAGATGGAATGGTGGCCGAGCACATCGTGAATGTGATGTGAAGCGCTCTTGGAGGGTTTGTGGAGAGCATTGAATTTGTAGTGTGTTAGCTTTGGTATGTTGCTCGAGATCGTGAAGTGGAAAGCAATTCTATAGAACGTTTGCCCAGTTTGAGGCAATATCGGATTTGAATTCCGAGCCAGAATTTGAATGCGAAAAAGGCGCGACTGCTTTTTCCCAAGCGAATGGGCTTTTTTGTTGAGTTTTTCTCCACTTGGCTCGAGGCAGACCATTGACAGTGAATTCAATGGGCAGCCACTGGAGCCAGTTAAGGGATGAAGAGATTTGGAGACAGTCCACGGGCGTGTTGTGGCCGCGGGCGAGTCGAGGGGGCTCGATGCGACAAGTGTCATTTGGAGGACAGTGGGCAGTTGGAATTGAGGAAATGGACACTTTGTGAGCAGTGGGCTGACCATTTGGGACGGATTTCAGATTAATTTGGCCAGCCGCAACATTCTCAGCTGAGCACAATGGGCGAGGAATAATTTCTCGCCTTTGGCCATGCCACTTGTGGTGCTTGGCCAGCGGCTCTTAGGGCTGGCCTCTAGCTGGCTGGATTGTGTCATTTTTGGAGCAAAGTGTGAAAACGAGCCGCAAATGGAAGCAACAGAGTGTAGTAGAGAGAGAGAGAGAGAGACTGAATAAGTTTAAGAAGTCAGAGCTCGTCTGACATTAGGAGAAGAGAAACGAGGGAGAATTTGTTGGAGGTCGCTTGGAATAAAGTGCCAATTATCTCTCGTTTCGAATGCGACTGGTATGCATCAGGCGAAATTTGGCCGCATCTCATCATTTGTTGCCGGCCAATGTCCAAGCTGGCTGGCCGTCTGGCTGGAGTCTGAAGTCTGAAGTCTGAACTGGGCTCCATCTGACAAAAGTGGGGTGCTTGTGTGGACAGGGAGAAAGGAGAAAGACGAGAAGCCATTGTCTTGCCTGTTTGAGATTGCCCGGTTGAGCTGGGCCGATTCGGGCTCAACAATCTGGCCAGCAGCTGGCCTTAGTGCTTACCTTAGGGCCACCGGAGAAGAATTTGTAACTATAACCATTGTCTGGCAATAGTTACACTCTGGTGGCGCTAAAGCAAAGAAGAGGAACACAACTAGGAGGAGAGAAGAACAAGCTGCAATGGAACAAGTGGCAACAAGTGTGTGTTTCCCTTTCAAGGAGCGCTTGTCGAGCAAGCGGAGCGTGTGGCCCGTTTGGGAGCGCATCATCAATTGAATTGGAGTGAATTGAATTGGATTAGATTAGATCAAATTGACTTGATGTTGGTCATTGTGCTGCTCACTTACAGGAGCGTGATTGCCGCTCACATGGAGCAGCAAAAGGAGCTCCCATCGGAGAGATGTAATGAGTGCAAGCTGCCTGCTGCTCACTGGGCTTCTGTTTTCCAACTTTTGCAACTTGTCAGCCCCACACAGACAGAGACTGACTGCAGTCAGTTGAACTTGTTGCTTCTGCTGGCCAGAGACTGCGAGCAGTGTGGCAAACTTCACACTTGGTTTGACACTTACATTTGTACTACCAGCAGTAGTTGTGGGCCGCGTTTTGTTCTGATGTGTCGCTCGCTTGTCATTAGTGATGCATTCAAGTGGCCCGCAATGGCCACCCTCTGAATGCTCGCCCATGTTTGACACAAAGGGCCACTTGTGCTCTTGGGCGTCGCCCTTCGCTCTCGGGCCGGCCCACTTGACTAGCGTGCTGCACTTTGCTGAGGCCAGTCAGGGGCTGAAGCTCAAGTCGTGAAGAGTTGTCCTTGTTGTTGTTGTTGTTGTTGTTGTTATTCTGCTGTTTGGTGGGCAATTCAATTGTGTTGCTGCAATTGAGACTCTCGTTGGCCAACGAGACTCCCAGAGAGTCCAGTGGCCAGCAACAGCAGCTTATAATTGGGCGCTAATTTCTCCCTTGGGCGCCCACTGCAGCCCACTGGCACTTATCATTATAAACAGCCGATGACAGTGGCCCTTCTTGCAGAGCGGCAACGAGCGGGGGGCCCTGCAGGATGGGACAGCGCGCAGAGACAGAGACGAGCAGGTCCGCTCAGCAAAAGCGCAGTGCAAATGCAGCCACACCATGTATCTGGTGTCCACTCGGCGCCGGCCACTCCGACAACAATGATGAGCCGCCCAAGCGGCACAGTCCGAGTCACGACCAACATGATTGCAAGCTTCTCACACTTTTCAGGTGTCAAACGATGCGCGCCAACCGTTCAGCTGTTATTTAATCCAATTGGGCTCGCAGCGAGAGCATTTGTTGTTGTTGTTGTTGTTGTTGTTGTTATTGTAACAAATTGAAACACACTCTCTGGTTCTCCTCGTCTTGGAGAACCACTTCTTCTGCTCTCGAGCCTCCGCCTGGCCCACACACGAACTGGACCCACTGGAATCGAGCCGGCCATCTTTGATCCGCCGATCTGCAAAGGCTGCCGATTTGCCGAAAAGGCCGACGCCAATTTGCCTTTTCATACGCGAGAGAGAGTATGAAATCGTCTTTTCATACTCTCTCGCTTCTTCTCCAGACTGCCTTCCCGGCACCTTTCGGGGTCTGAAAGGCTCATGGAGAATGGAGAATGAAGAATGGAGAATGGAGAATGGGAAATAGAAAATGGGAAGTGGAAAATAGGAAATGCCAGCCAAGTGCGCTAATTGGTGGTGGTGCGCAATCGCTTTATGAGCTGTGGGAGAGTATCTCTTACATCTCTTGCCATGTCCAATGCCTTTCGCGCACTGTAAGCCGCGAACGAGTTGCAGACAGACCGATGCGCTGCACTATTTGGTCGCAATTCTGCGGCGGAGTCGGTCTGTGCGCAGCCGAGTTCTTGCACTCGCAGCGAAGAGCCTGCGCGGCCCAAGCGCAGGTGGGGGAAAAAAGGTGGGGGAAGCAGTGCGGGCGGCCAAGTTGGAGCTCGATCGAGTTGAGCCCCACAGACTGGCTGTGGCGGAGCAATGGAGTTGAGTATCATTTGCCAAGAGCCCGGCAAGAAGCGCCAGAGTCACACAGAGTCGACACCATTGGAACGGACAACGAGCCCCCAAAATACAGGCCAACGAGCAGAGAGAGAGAGAGAGAGACTAGTTTGGCGTGCAATAGTTTGCACAGGAGTCGAGTGTGCGCATGCGCGCGCGCCTCCAAGTTAACGCGCCCACTAAGTGCCTATCATTTGGCTCGGGCCTGTCGCCTGTTTTGCTGCGGGGAACTGGAAGTGGCGGCGACAAGAAGAAGGCTGCGCAAACGAGCCAGCGCCAGAGCAGCGCCGACACGAGAGCAACAACAACAACAACAACGACAAGACACGAGACAGCGACAAGGCAAGACAGCCGGGCCAGCGAGGAAGTGCAGTGGCAGATCGAGTTAGCAGGCGGGACTAGAGCTAGTTTAGTTTAGTTTGTTTGTCGCCTATTATTAGCCTTTCGGAACCTTTCGGTTATTAGACAGTTAGTTTGGCCATTGTTTAGCGCGCGCTCGAGCTTCTGCAAATCGTTTGCACCAGGCGATTGGTGAGAGGCAAAAAAGTTAGTCGAGTTGAGCTAAGGGCAAGAGTTGGCAAGATTTCAGCTCAATTTTCCACTCGCTAGACCTTTTTCTTAAGCTAAGCGAGCTGCAAGCGAGTGGCCAGCGAGAAGCTCGCCAAGAAGTTAGAGACAATCATCGGAGGAAGATTCATCCAATCAAGGCGAAAACTAAGGCGAGAAAGAATTTTTATTTTTCCGTTAAAAATCTGCAAGTTGGACCAATTTGCGGCTTCATTTGGCCGCCCAGATCTCAAGCGAAGAGCCCACCCCCAGTTAGTCCTAAGGGTCGGCAGTGGGCCGGCTTTGGCGAGCACAAGCATGAGGTCGTTTCTCATACGCGACATACTGTCTGACGCGCAGGCTGCTGCAGCGGCGGCCAACAGCATGGCGAGCGCCAACGCGAACGCCGCGCTCGCCGTCGCGGCCGCTGCAGCCGCGGCCGCCGCAGCCGCCAGAGCCCAGCAGCAGCAGCAGCAGCAACTGGAGCTGGAGCTGGGCGAGAAGCCGCAGGCCACCAGCACCACCAACTCGTCAAGCAGCACCACCAATAGTAACAATAACAATAATAATAGTAATAATCTTAATCTCAACAACAACGACATCAGCAACCACCGCAACAAGCAGCTGAGCGACGAGTTCGTGAAACAGCAGCAGCACCAGTTTCTGGGCCTCCAGCAGCAGCAGCACCTGCACGACGCCCAACTGCTGCTCCAGACCCAGCAGGCAGTGGCGGCCGCCGCCCACCAGCAGCACCAGAACCTCAGCCACAACCTGAGCCTGAGCCTGAACCAGAGCTTGAACCCAAACCCAAGCCAGAACCCAAACAAGAACCAGTTGAGTCTGCACTCGGGCCAGCAGCAGGCAGTCTGCGAGCCGCCGCCGCACAGTCAACAGTCGGCGGGCACGAGTGAACATTCGCAGCAGAGCGCGGCCAACGCGCAGCAACAGGCACCACCACCACCCAACTTCGAGCATCTGAACTCGCCGCTCGACGCGCTATTCCAAATGACCTCCAGCACATTCGAAGCCCTGAAGAGGGGCGAAAAGCGCAAAGGTAAGTGTCAGCCCTACTTTTCCGGTGAAACGGAATCTACTCAATCACAAAAATCTGCTTTCGGCCACCCTCGGCCCAACGTAAACCAGCTCTCCAGAGCCCAGAGTGCATTATAGGCCGCACGCAGCTTGCCGACGCCCAAGCTCTCGGGGGCGGCCAGCAGGTTGCCCCGGCTGGGTGTGCGTGTGTCTGGCACTTGTGGGCGCCTACGAGCAAGACTCTCGGGCGGCCCGCTGGTGTTAGAAAGGGGCGGCACGCTCGATTTGCCGCTCCGTCAGGCGCGCCGCCGCCGCCGGCGCCCTTTTGTCGCCGCACGGCCCACTTGCAAACTAATTAGCCGGCCGGCTCGCCGAGTCGCGCTCCTCGTCGCCGACTCGCCCGGACAACGCTCGTCGGGGCCGCCCGCTCGCCGTGGGGCGCCCCAAAACGGTTGGGGCCCCTGTCAAGTGTTGTTGTTTTTGCCGCGCCGCCGTCGCAGCCGAACACGCGCACCATCAATCACAGTGTGTTGTGCGCCGAACTGGGCTGCGCGCGGCGCTCCACTGGGGCGGCACTTTTGCTCCAACTTCTCTGGCCCGGCGCACCAGAGCACAGCTGCGGCACAACAAAGCGCCGGCCGCACTCCACTTGCGCTGCCCTGCGCTTTGTATACACTCTCTGCATGGAGTCAGTGCACACAGTCAGCGCATACAGTCACTGCACACAGTCAGTGTATAAAGTCAGTGTATTAAGTCAGTGCTCAAAAAGCAGCCCCGCAAAGCCAGGCCCAAAAGCAATAAGCAGCAGCACCTATTCAACACACACTGTCTTCAGGGGGAGCTCTCTATTTTCTCCCTCTCTCCCTCTCTCTCTCGCTCGCTTGCTCATTTTACTAATTGATCGTAATCACTTTGTCGGAAAATTCTCCATCTCTCTTTAAAGTGTTCAAACTATACAGTCTCTGTTAATCGTCTGGCTGTTAGTTTAGCTAACTTTGTTTTTTGTTTAACTTGCCCCTCTTCAATCTGGTCTCTACTCTACTCTATTCTACTCCACTTCGCTTCACTTCAATTCCTTTTCCTTTCCCCATTTTAGCTCCAGTTTCGCCAACAGTTTAGTTAAATGTTAAATAAATTGAGCACCACTCCAGTCAACTTGTATCCCAGCTCATCTCCATACTTTTCTCACTGTCTCTAAGTGAAAATTCACCATTCTCTATCCAACACTATCACACACACACGAGAAAGCCGCCAACTTCTATTCTCCTTATCGCCTGCCAGCCATCCTCTAGCCTCTTCAACTTCAGGATTCAGTATTCATGAATAATGAACGCTTATAACAAACAAACCACAGTGGCCCGAGCAGGCCAGACGGCGGCATCGTTTTGTTGGCGCCACCAGAGAGCACAGCTTCCACTGCCACGCATAACCAGACCCACTTGGCGTCATGCAAACTCGCCTTTCGGGCACAAAAGCCGCTCGCTCGCCTTCAGCCCTAAGCTCAGGCCCATTTGCAGCCCCAGAGCGCCCACGGCTTACTATATGCGAGCGCCTATCAGCTGGAAACAGTGTGTAACAGTGTGTAACTGCCTATTCGTCTTATCGGGCCCCAAGCGGCGATCTGCGCCCCCAGCCAGTCCTTAGGGCCAATTGTTTCCACCCAAACATGCAGCGCAATTCATTATGGTGCCCGAAATTAGCGCCACTCAGCACACTCAGCGCTGGGTGTCAGATTGGGCTCAATGCACTGGCATTGCATTTGGGCCTTTGGGCGGCCCAAATGGAGGCGGCTTTTTCTCTTTAAACTTCTCGAAGACACTTTGCAGCATTCTCAAACGTTTGGGCCGAATTTCTTCGCCCTCTGTTTAGAATAATCTTGTTGAAAAAACAATGCCCCCTCACAGTTGGCCATTTGGGCTGTTTAGTTGGGTGCTTGGCTGGACACGAGGCGGATTCCTCAATCGGAGTTTGGAAGATGTAACATCTCACAACAAACGGGCCAATAGATACAGTTGTTTTGAGGTTTATATGAAGTTTTTCTACATATAAACACACCAAACGGTTGCACAACATACTGTGTACAGTGAAAAAGCACTTGAAAGCAGGAACATTCGTTTAAAATTCAAAATTTAAAATTGGCGCCACTTCTGCACGACTTCTGCGCCACTATAGACAATGCGCCGAATTGTGATTGAGCGCGACACGTGACTTGCATACACTGTATGCGATACAGGCGAGCTTGCGCGCAATAAGTTCGCGCGCAACCCAAGCTGAGTCGACTTTCCATGTGCGCAGAAAGGCCGAACTGCTGGACTGGCCCCGTGCGAGCGAGCCCTTCGCGCAACCCCTCAAACGAGACAGCCCACTTTTGAGTGACGCCACTGGGCCGCAGTTCAGAGTGTCACACAATGTCTGCATCTTTGGCTGGCCCATTTTGGCCTTCTTGCCCCAATGGTTGCAAGAAAAAGGCCTGAGATAATGGCAGAAAGTGGCAGCCAACTGCTGCCCGGCGGCATCATCAAAAAGTGGGCCGCCCTCGGCTGGCGTTAATTGATTTTTTCGCCCGCCGTTGCGCATTCCAAACAATTGGCTCCTATCTCAATGGGGTGCACCAGCTCGGCGGGCACCTTGTTCAATTTGTCTGCCCGCAACACAGAGTGGGCCTGAAGGTGAGCGGCGGCGGCGAGCAGTAGTTTGTGCTAATTGTCGCGCGCGTGCTTGGCCAATTTGTTGTCGGCCCTGGAAGACAAAGAGGCCAGTTGGTTGTTGCGAGAGTGAGCCAGCGGCTGGCACTTGGCACGTTTGCTCTTTCTCTTCGGTTTCAGTCTGGCCAGTTTTTGGCAAAAACGGACACAACATAATGAAGCAGTGGGCTCACAGGGAAAATCAGCTGCCCGTCTGTGTGTGAAATTTAATATTTCCTCCATGCTCTCGGCCGTCTGGCTGCCGAGCAGACGCGTCGAGGAGGCAGGAAGAGGCGGAGAGAGAGAGAGAGAGAGCGGAAAGGAGGCGGTGCGAGGGAGGCGCAAAAAAGTGGAGAAAAAAAGGTGGCTAAAAGGTGGCCAAAAGGCGGCGAGTTTGGCCTCGGAAGGTGAGAGCGCCCACGGGGGACAGTGTGCGGCAATGGGCGCTCGTTGCGTTCTCACACTTTTCGCCCCCAAAAGCCCAAAGGGCAAAGTGGGCGCTCGTGTGCAGTGGAAAACGGGCGCACGACTCGCGCGCACACATTCTGCAGAAGCCACTGTGCAGCGCTGCACACAGTCTGTAGAATCTACACTGCAGATTCTACAGTCTAGATTCTACACTCCAGAACTTGCACTGGACGGCGGCCAGTCTCTCGGCCACTTGTTGTTGCCGCCCTCCTGCCCAAGCGTCCACTCCGACACACTGACCACAGCCGCACTCAATGGGCCTCGTCAATGGGCCGGCCGAGGGTCACGAGCGGCACGGAAGCTGCTCGAGTGGCGCCCAAATGGCTCCCGTTCGAGCCTCCATCCGACTCGGCCGAGCTCCAGCCGATTGTAGAGTGTACATATACAGTACATATAAGTCTAGCTGGTCCCAAAGTGGGACCAGAACTCGCCAAATTGGCACAGGTGAACTCTATTAGCTCTGATTTAGGCAGTTTCCAAAGTTTGCAGAAATAGAGGCCATGATTGTCCAGCAAAGAGAGCTGCCTCCATTTGCCCACTTTCTTCAAGCACTCAAATGATCGCCCTGACTTTTCTCCGACTGACAAATGGCCCGTCGCCAGTCTCTCGGCAGTCGAGCGGCCCGCCAGTGGCTGGTGTCCACTGTGTTTGGGGCAAACAAAGGCGCAAAGGACGCAGGCAGTCTGTGTTTGTTTTCTCGCCCTGCTCGCAGCTAATCCACCGCCACCCAACGGCGCCTCACTGCCCGCCCGCTGCGGCCCACCCAACTTGATTGAGACTTCCGAGCGTCTAAGACAGTCTCAGATACTCTTGGACAGTACCAGACAGTCGCAGTGGGCTGACTGCTCCACCACGAGCGGAACTGGGCGCCTAGAGGTGCCCTTTCAATGCGGAGCCTCCGAATGGGAACTACTGTCGTCCAGCGGCGGACAAGTGGCCGCCCTGAGTTCAATTCGCGCCCCTCAACGCTCGACGCTCCAGGCTCGAGCTCCGGCTCTGAGGCTCCACATGGCGCCACATGCTGGGTGAAAAAGTGGCCCCATTTGGACCTTCCAATCGGCCGCTCTGATTCCGCAACACTGCAGTGAGGCAGTGGCGCCCAAAGCGGAGGGGAAAAGCAGAGGGTGCCTTTCCCCAAGCAGAGCGAATTTGCCAGCGTGCGAGTGCGGCAGTGCAATGGGCTGGCGCGCGCGATTGGCCCACTCGCGCCGCTTGTGTGCGCCTTAGGGCGGCCGAAAGTTGCCCGAAGTTGAAGGAAGTCTCCTCTTGCCTCTCGGCTGGGCCACAGACAGGCCGCCGCCGCCTCTTTTGGGCCGCTTGTTGTGGCTCGTGCTCGTTGGGGCGCGCATGAATGAAGAAGCGGAGCCCCATTTTGATCTCCATGATTTCCATTTTGATTGATTGGCGGCGGCAGTGGCGCTGCGGTCCAGGCGCGCCGGCGGCCCAGTGCTCGCCTTTGCGGCCCGCTTTGGGCCGCCAACTTGCCCTCGAGGCGCAAGTGTCTGGCGCTCCATCAGGCCAGCTCTTGCGGGGCAAAGTATCGGCCAAAGAGGCCGATAATTTGCAGCAACAAGTCAGCCGATTGGCGAGGGGCGCTAATTTGGGCCCGAGCGGCGTGTTGACGGTCGCTCGCTGGCTTTCCCTTGCAGCTCCGGCGAGTTGGCGGCTGGCCAGTGGACTTGACTCGAGTCGCTTGAGTCCCAGAGTGTGATTAGGCGGAATTAGCGGCCGGCCGGAGACAGTGTGTGGCTGCTGATGGGCGGGGCGGCCCAGTGCCAATGGCGTCCAATTAAGCGCAGTGGAGGAGGCGACTCGCAGGCAGCGCTCAGCATCAGACCTAAGGGCGCGCGCAGTGCACAGCATTGGACCTAAGGGCACTGGTCGGCCTGCTGGCACACACAAGTGCGCGCGGCCAACGTTCGCTCGCGCTGCACTCCGAGCGTGTCGCGTTGGGCCCAAAGCGCACACGCTGGGCCGCCTCGCTCGGGCGCAAAAAATTATCAACCAGCGGCGGCCTTCATTATGATTTCAATATAATTATATCATGACATTATTATCAAACGACGACATATTCCCGCCCCTCAGAGGCTGATTATATTTCACCAGCAGCCTCAAGCGAGCGCCACAGACAGCCCAAAGCAGATGAGCAGACGATCAGGCAGACAATGATGCTCTGTGGGGGCCACACAACAAAGCCTCCTCTCGTCGTCCACTTATGTTCCTTCTCTCTGTCGACAGGCCACGCAAGGGTCCTTGTCTCTTTGTGAAAAGTTCGCCTCTTGAAGGATCTCTCCCAAAGGAAAGCCCAAAGTCTTTAAGAGGAGGCCCCAAAAAGTGAGAGGCAAGTTAATCTTGTCGCAAACATTCTCAGCTTCGTGCCAAAGAGAAGCGCGCCCAAAGGGAGCCCACAAAGAGCCTCTCGCTGTGAGCCAACTCTGCTCACAAGATGCGGCCCCAAACTGCTGCTTGCAAGAGGCAAAAAACATCATCATTAAATGGGAGTGAATAATTTGCGCTGCCAGTTCGCTTCTTCTTCTTCTTCTTTCGACCACAGCAAAAGCTCCAAAGGCCCCAAAATGCAGCCCCAAAGCGCCGGGGACAAGCACACGCTTTTGTTGTAAATTAAATCCTTTGCCAATTGGCTAGAACAATCAACTGGCGCTGCTCGTTGGCCGCCGCTCCCAGTCCTCCGCCCGAGCCACTTGGGGCCCTCTCTTTTGCCTCAGCGCTTAATGAGCGCCAATCGGCTTTCCTTTGAGGCTCGTGGTGGCGTTGAAGCGGCTGGCTTGCGGCCGCTGCTTGCCTGCGGCTCACAAGTCAGCGCAGTCCAGCAGTAAGTTGCCCGCCACAGACTGTCTCCGGCGCGGCAAGACACTGGCGACACGGGAGGCACGCTAACTACTCGGGCGCAGTGCCGCCCACATGCCGGCGCCCAATCTCGCCCGCCTGCAAGCCCGCAAGACGCCGATCTGGGCGCCGCTCGGGCCCCATATAGACGCGCGGCCGCGAGGCGCAAACTGGGCCGCCTATTTGAGCGGCCGTGCTCAGTGTTGCGCGGCCGCTAATCGAATCAGGTGGCTGTTTGTCCATGCGTCTTCCTGTGCGCTCTCTGGTGCTCTAGCCGGCCGGCTGGCGATCGGGCGCTCAATTTGTTGGCCGGCGCGCGGCGATCATTATGTGCGGCTCCTTATGGGCACAAGTGCAGACAGTGTGCGGCGCGCAACTTGGACCAGAGCACACAAGGCCCACTCCACAAGCTGAAAGGGAGCCCCAACCAATGTGTGTCGAGTGTGCGCTTTTTACGCTCAAATGAGCGCAAACTGTTGACTTCTGCTCCGCGCCCCAACAGAAGCCACTCTCTGGCGCGCACAAATGGAATTGGCCGCCCCTAAGGCCAGGCGACGCGCGCTCATCTCGCCGCTCTACTCGATTAGGCACGCCCGTGGCGCCGCTCGAGTGTGCGCGCTTTGTTGCCTCTTATTGAAAATCGGCCCAAACAAACACACACTCTCTCTGCTCGTCTCCAGCTCGCCTCGTCTCGGCTCCAATCCAACGCTGGCTCCCCTTGGGTACAAATTGTTTTTCTCTCGCCCAAATCTAGCCCACAAATTTCCCCCTCCCACTTCCACTTGATAATCTCATCGCCGCCCAATCTACACCAGCCGGCCGGCCAGCCAGCCCGCGAACAAGTGCACACCCAAGTGCAAGTGGGCCCCGATTATCCGCTCGAATTAACAACCACACGCATACACCATCCACTGCGGCGGCTCCCTCGTCGCTATGGGGCCGAAACTTATCTCGGGCCCCCCCGCGCGCGCCCCATTCATTCCAATCAATTTGGTGCCGCCAATTTAAGGCCCAAAGAGGCGCCCATTTCCGCAAAAACATCATCATTATATCCTTTCTTCTGTTCTTCTTCTATTCTTCCGCCGCCAATCTCGCCCCTCCCGCCCCCTCGACTCCAATCTCCGTGCGGCCGCTACTCTGAGCTGGTGGCGTCGGCCGCTCTCTCCTCAGTGACGCCTCCTCGCGGCCCGCGTCCAGCTCGGCTCGCCAAGACGCCTCGATGACAAATGCCGCCGGATAGTGCCCTCGGCCGTCTAGACACAGGCCGAAGGAGCACTGGCCGTGTCTCGCCGTTCAAATGGGCTCACTTGCGGCCCATTTGATCCTCCATTTGGGCCAAACTATAAGGTCTGGCTGGCGCTCGTTTGTGAGCCGCCGCAACGAAAGCTTGCTAGCCGTCCAATTGCACCATCGCGCGCCTTTTGCTGCGATGTTCTTTCTCTCGCTCTCTAGCTTATGGGGCTTCTCCTTAGATCTTCTCGCTCAGGCCACGCCTGCCAAGCCATTTCTTCGCATTAAATATAAATCGATCTTTCACCCTTGGCTGCATTCAATGTGACAAAATAATCATTAATCATTGAATTTGTCGCCGCCCCGAAGGAGTGGAATGGAGCGGTGCGCTCTAGCCGAGCTCATGGTCGAGCCATTCGGCAGGCAGATGATGATAGTTGCTTGCTGTCGGACAAAAATCGACCCTCAGGACGCGGATTTGGCCCAACGATCTCGCTAGCAGCTAGCTAAATATACGCACTTGCGCCTTTCTCCACTTTCCAACACGACGAGATTGTGAATGCCCTCGTCATGGGCCTCCTCTGGCCACACTTACAAAGGCGAACCACACAACTGCTCGCCCTTATCCTGAACTACCATTTACGCGTCACGCAATCCATGATGGCCGCCTCCAAAGGATAGGTTGGCTTGGGTGGGCAAAAAACAAGTGCAAATATCTTTTCTTTCTAGTTCCTGATTACGTCTTCTCTGATTTCTTTAATATTTACGATGATATTTTTCACAACAATATGTTCTCTATAATTCGCTGCCAGCCTGCTTCCAGCACGCGCTCCAGATTCGCCCATCGAATTGGGGCTTTTGCTCCTCCTCCGCCGGCTGCCCTCCCTCAGCAGAGCCTATTGTGCAAGCCCTCTTTTGGGGCTCAATGTGCGCGCTTTACTCCAAGCGGGCCGATTTTGAGCCCAAATCAACCCAAAGAACCCAGCGAACTTTGGCACTGAGCTCTGTGGATCCCACAGGCCTGACCAAAGAGGCTTGCCCATATCTCTGCTCAAACGTGTCGAACGAATTATTTCACGCTCCATACTATACGATATATTTGTTAATTGTTTTTGTCATGCAACAATAATTCGATAACACAATCTCCACATTGTTGGACACCTCTTGAGCACAGCCAAATGGCCCCTCTCCAATGTTTGTTGTCTATTTGCTGGGAAAAATGGCGAGATAATATCTCACTTTCGACTCTAATTCAAGAGTCCCGGGCCCCAAATGATACAATTAGATAGCCAAACGGAACAGTTCTGCGGCAATTATTCATCCCGTACAGATTTCTATCATAATCATAATCACCACGGTCATCATTGTGGTCGCTCTCAGATCAAAGCAATCTTATGGCCGAGTTCTGAAAGGAACATATGCCAAATGTTTCAATCCGTATGCGTATCTTTCGGGGAGTTGTGTGAAAAATTGGCCTGTTAGAGAGAGAGAAAGAACCGAAGTTAAAATATTCACACACAGACAAGTAACCCAACCAAATCAGTTGATGGCTCAAAGGAACTGCCCGCTTGTTTGTTTGTATGAAGCGGCATTATCGTCTTCTTCCACATGATCATCATCATCTCCCCCATGCTGTGCTGCTTGTCTATCTGTCTGCGGTGGCGGCAGCGGCGGCGGCGGCAACTAGAAAGGAAGCGATTGTTTTTTGCCTCGCCGACATTAATGAATAGGAAAACTGGAGGAACAAGAGCAAGAGAGAGAGAGAGAGAGAGGCCGCCGGAGGTTAAGTCCGTTCCTTCGTGTGCACTGGCCAGTGGAAGCTTTGGATTGGTGCGAGAGGAGGAATTTGCCACGAATATCCTTTTTCATCTGCCGTGAGATGAGGGGCGAACAGGCAGAGAGGGGAAGAGAAAAAGAGAGAGAGAAAGAGCACCAATTAAGCGCTTGTTGCATTGTGTATGAATGCAGAGTGCCGACAATGAGGCTTAAGCGATGGCGCCCAAGTCAAGGAGAAAAGGGAGTCTCTAATCTGGCATTTGGGTGCTCGTCTTTCTTTTCTCGCGTGCGATATGTTTTATCATGACGCCGCTCAATTAATCCCCATTAGCCCACTGGCCCTCTCTTAGTATTCCCATAATTTACACGGCGCCAATGTTAATTTGTAAACAATGGCCTCCATAAGCAGATTGATTCGCCTTATCACTTGGGAACCATGGTGAAGAGGTGCTGCAAAAGCTGCAAGAGAGCTGCTAGGCCTCTCGAATGAGCCTAATTCATCATCATAAGCGGCAGACTATCTAATTTGGGCCAATAGCCAACACTTCATTCAGAGGGTGTGTTCATTTAGTAGACGAACAAACGAGCTTAGGATGCCAAGAGTTCGAATGAATGCGAGGCGCACGCCGGCCATTAGCCCGGCAAAGGTCGGCCATGATGGCAAAGTGGCCAAGTGATTAGGCGAGAGAGAGAGAGAGAGCAGGCGAGCAGGAAAGAGGCAAAAGGCATCCTAATACTAAGGGATGGGCAAAGTGTAATGCAGAGGTGCTCAGACAAGCTCTCATGTTTTCGTAACTACCTCTCCTGCTACTCCTGCAGCGATTTGACGGCGCAAGCTCAGGATGACAGCAAAACAATTAGATCCCTATTGATACATCAAAAGGTTAAAAGTTGAGCTGAGTCAAAGGGCAGAGAATTAGGACCTTTAGGCCGGGCTTAGGATGATCACAAGATCGTGCATGATGATGGCTCTCATTTTGTGTTTCGCATGACAAGAATAGTCAGCCTTTCCGTCGGCGTGCAATGGCATTCGTCTGACTTTGATGCGAGAATCTGTCTAGCCCCAAGGTTTTGAGCACGAACGGCAAAGAGTTGTTGTTGCCTCTGTGAGACTAGAGACTTGTTCAAACCGAATAGAGATGGAAGTCAAAAGATTTGCTGCTCGCTCATCGAGTCCAACTTGGTGCGCATGATTTCTCGATTAGTCTGGCCCTATTATAGACTAGCTCGATCGCACCATTGCTCCGGCACAATAGAGCACCGTAGGACTGCAGGCTAGTGCGCCATTGGCCCCACTGGGTTATTGGCGCTCGCTGGTTGATATAGAAGAAAAGGGGGAGGTGTTTCTCGTGAGATTGGAGCTTAGGGAGCATGACAAGTGATAAATAGAATCATTATTACTATTATTATCATGGTAGCTCTTTGGAATGTGGGCAGCTTTTATTATTATTTGAAGCCGAGGAGAGAGGGAAAAAATTGGGAGCGCGAGACTGATGATGTTAGTTTGTTCGTGCGATGTGGGATTGCACTAAGGGAAAAAGAGTCTCTGTTAGACTAGCACAAGTCTCAGCCAGCCAGTCCAAGTGGGCCATAGATGCTTATGGTCTGGAGGGATCACTATGGTGATACAATGATATGAGTTTGGGGATAATTGTAAGTGCCGTCCACGTTCCATGGGGTAACCATTGGGGCAGCAGCAGCAGGCAGTCTCAGCTCAGAGGGGGGAGATTCTCAGGCATTACGAGTCGAGATGAGAGAGGGAGAGAGAGAGAGACTGTCAGTGCTCGACTGGCCACAAAGGAGCTCCAAGCAAGCTGGGAGGCAAATTAACATTAGCACTGGCCAAGAAAGAAACAGGCCAACTCCCTTGGGGGTCTGTTCATTCTGCTTGTCGACTAGTTGGGCCACCAGCAAGCGTCGACCACCGACCACTGACCACGGTGTTCGGTGTTGGTTGACGGCGAGGTAACTCGATGGCTGTTTGCAATCTAATAGAAAACTGGCTCGCCACTTCACCAGTGAACGCTGGCCACCTGAACGCGCCGCACACACACAAAGCCGCCGTCGGAGGAAGGCAGGAGAGAAAAATAATAATAGTAATAATAATAAGAGTTAGAGCAACAATAATAAGTACTCCTCCGGCCGGTGAGTCCATTGTTATCCAGGGCGGGTTGTCTGCAGGTTGGACGGCCAGAAGAGAAGCAATAAGGAGTTATAGAGATATGCGCCAGACGCGCGCACCATTAGGAGGAAGCCGGCCACCATCCGAGGCCATTGTGTGCACTTGCTCGCTGGTTCACTTTATAGGAAAAGGCCGATCGAAGCAAAGGCTCCATTCTGCGGCTTCTCTCTCGGTGAGCGACTTGGTGAAAAAGGCGTCACAAGCGACAGACGAGAAGGAGGGACAATTTTTTGCATTGTCATCGTTGTGTGGCCAGTTGCCAGCACCAGTGAGTACAGTGCCCCGCTCCTGTGAGATTTTGCCCCTCAATTCACACGCCAACCAGCGAGAGGTA